>OKFE01000127.1_pt1 | contig 20004 bp, 20 predicted proteins | sample 1612471 | NCBI WGS metagenome assembly OKFE01 (sample SAMN04436798, study PRJEB24849) | human gut metagenome | biome: human gut; feature: NICU; material: stool | host: Homo sapiens | place: USA: Saint Louis, MO | collected 2011-04-16 | reverse complement strand
AGCGCATGTTCATACACCATTTTCCCGGCATCGCTGAGGCGCAGCTTGCGCGTGGTGCGGTGCAGCAGCTTGCAGCCCATCTCCTGCTCCAGGCGCGAGACGCTGCGGCTGATCGCCGAAGGCGTTGCGCCAGCCTGGCGTGCGACGGCGGAGAAGCTGCCCTGTTCCACAATCTGTACGAACAGGGCGAGGTCGGGCAGTAGGCTCAGATTCATTTGTGCTTCCGAAGCAAAATTGCGTTGATGTCAGGCGGGATTATCGCCGCCAGCAATATCAATATACTGTCCTGACAGAGAGGAGGACAACCATGACTGAACGCCTTTATTACACCAGCGACGCCGAGGAATGCCTTGCGCAAGTCGTCAACTGCCTGAGCGCTGTTTCACCCGCAGGGCGGCGGGCAGCCGGCGGATCGCGGCTGGATTGCCGGCCTCGCCGTCGAGGGCGTGGTTAGCCGCGGCGATAGCGTGGCGCATATCGTTTCACAGCCGCTGCCGGCCGGCGAGGTCACGATCCGCATCGATCCAGAGAGCCGACGGCTGCACGCGCGTCTGCACTCCGCCGGGCACGCGCTTGCCCAGGCCGGGGAGCTGTCGGGCTGGCAGCCGATCAAAGGACATCACTGGCCGGGAGAAAGCCGTATTATTTTTGCCCCAGGCGCGCATGGCGGGCTGCCCGAGGCCAGCGCGCTGCTGGAAAAAGTTGAGGCCTGGCAGGCAGACAATTTACCGCGTCAGCTTACTTTTGCCGATGGCCTGCGCAAGGTCGGGTTCGGCGACATGCAGAGCTATCCCTGCGGCGGGACGCACGTGGCCAGCCTGTCCGAACTGGGTAAAGTCGTCATTTCCCAGGTGAAGATGAAAAAAGGGCAAATTATTGTCAGCTACACGGTGGAATAAGCGAGTGAAAAGGAGATGCACACTCAACAGGGCATCTCCCGGTGCTTAAATATGCGCAGGATGTTTACCGTGATAAATCCGCTCCGGTCTGCCGACTTTGCCATAGCTGATTTCAGCCTCAAGGAAATCGTTTTTAACGCCCTGCTCAAGGTAGCGGCGGGCGGTGGTTTTACTACTGCCGAGAATACGGGCCAGGGTGTCTGCGGTATGGACCGTTTCCGGGTCGGCAAAGAGCTGTAATACCCGATTAAAGGTGCTCTCATCAATACCCCGCAGCGGAGAGCCTGCGGCTTCCGCGTGCTCTTTTGCCTGGATATTGAACAGGGCGTCAACATGGGTCTGGCTTGCCTGCTCGCTTGAGCGAAGAGAGCTGCGATAGCGGGCAAAACGCTCAAGCGTATGCTGCAGGCGCTGATAGTGAACGGGTTTAATCAGGTAATCAAAAACGCCCATCCGCAGGGCTTCGCTGATGGTATCCATATGGTTGTCGGCGGTGATGAAAATGATGCGCCCTTTATAATGAGTATTGACGGCGTGGCGGATCAAATCGAGTCCTTTGCCATCGGGTAAGAAGTTATCCAGCAGGGTGAGCTGGGGCTGATAGAGGCGAAGCATCTTTTTTGCGCTTTCCAGTTTATCCGCAATGCCAATGACTTCGAACTGGGGAAATTGCTTGATGGTATCCACCAGAATTTCCGCCAGCATAGGTTCGTCTTCAACGATGAGAGTGGTGATGCTATCCATGGTGTTCATCTCGGGTCAGGGGGATATAAAGGGTAAAAATAGTGCCAAAAGGGATGTTGTCATCGACGACGATATTGCCGCCCGCCTGCTCAACGTAGCTGCGAACCAGCCAGAGTCCGATGCCGTGATCGCCGCTGTCGCTGCTGGTCACGCCGCGCTCAAAAATACGATCGCGCAGCGATTCCTCAATCCCGCAGCCCTGGTCGGCGATCTCGACGATCGCTTCGCCGCCCTCGCTGTTGATCAGGCATTCGATCTGCTTTGAACCTGCCGGCTGACGTAGGGCAGCGTTGTAGGCGTTATCCAACAAATTGCCGACGATCGAGATCCATTCATTATGCGACAGCGAAGAGGGGAGAGTTTCAACGTGGCAGGCGGGATCGAAGACCAGCTCTAATCCGAGCTCTTTGGCGCGGTAATATTTGCCGATCAGCAGCCCGGCAAGGTGGTTCACTTTAAAATTGCGGGCAATAAAATCGAGCACTTTCTGGTGGCTCTCAGACTGCTGCTGAATAAGATCCAGCGCGTTATCGTAGCGTTTTAAAAACAGCAGCCCGGCAATGGTGGAGATCAGATTGCGATGCTCGTGCTGTACGGCGCGCAGGTTATCCGCGTACTGCTGGACCTGGCTGAGCTGCAGGCTCAGAGTGTTGATATCGTCTTTACTGCGAAAGCTAATGACCCAGCCCTGGGGCTCGTTATTAAGCGTGACGGCCATACGGCTGGCGATCACTTTAATCTGATTAAAAGTGACGATTTCGTCTTTTTTATTTGTCTGCGGCGCGTCATAGAAGAATGCCTCCTGAGAGATCACGCTGCTGATGCTTTTGCCAATCAGAATGGTTTCCGGCTGGCTCAGGTTTAATAGCCTCCTTGCGGTTTGATTGATGGCGGTAATTCGGTAGTGGGAGTCAATGGCTATCAGCCCCTCAAAGACCGATTCAAACAGGACGCTCTGCTGGATAAGCAACTGTGAGAGCTGCTGTGGTTCCATATTCAGCATCTGTTTTTTGATATGCAGCGAGAAGCGCCGGGCGCAGTAGAGCAGCAGAAGCAGCATGATCGCCATCGGGATCATCAGCGATCCGATTTGCAGACTCAGCCAGTTTTCTAACTGTTCGATGGTGTAGCCCACCGATACAATACCGATCACCTTCCCGGTGCTGTCCTGGATCGGCGACTTGCCGCGTAATGACGAACCGAGCGATCCTTTACGCACCGACACGTAGCTTTTGGCGTTATACAGCGCCTCGTCGCTGTCTCCGCCTTCCATCGATTTACCGATTTCCTCTGGATTCACGTGATACAGGCGCCTGCCTTTCGCGTCACCGACGGTGATATAGGTGGCGTCGGAAAACGATCGCATCGGGTCGATAAGTTCTTTAATGCGCGGTAAATCGTGCTTTTCTACCGCGTCAACCAGTTCAGGCATGGCGGAGATCTGCATGGCCTGAATCAGCGCGCGCTGTCCCACCTGGTAATGCAGGCGTTCCTCCGTAATGCTGGTGAGATACCATGACATGGCCAGCATCACGATTGTCGAGGTAAACAGGATCAACAGGAAGATGCGGTTCTGAAACGAACGTCGGGCAAACCAGTGCGTGATTTTTCGGGCAAACATTGGGCGAATTGACATCAAAAGGTCATTTTCTCTTTTTTAGGGGCCGACGGCGCTGAATCGGCCCACAGATTTACTGATTTCAGAACTCATCCAGTAGGAATACGATGTTTTACGTACCACCCGATCGGGCTTTTGCGCCGTAGCCTGGGGTATTTCCCGGAGGCGGGCGCGGCGCCCGTCCGGGCGGGTAGCCCGGCTAAGCGCAGCGCGAGCCGGGAACAATACGTTTTTACATCGCCAGCACGTACTTGAGCATCACCCCGGCGGCAATCGCCGAGCCAATCACCCCCGCCACGTTCGGGCCCATCGCGTGCATCAGCAGGAAGTTCTGCGCGTCCGACTCCAGACCCACTTTGTTCGATACCCTGGCCGCCATCGGCACCGCCGACACCCCGGCCGAGCCAATCAGCGGGTTGATTTTGTTCCGGCTGCACAGGTTCAGCAGCTTTGCCATCAGCACCCCCGCCGCCGTCCCCACGCAGAACGCAATCACCCCCAGCACCAGTATCCCCAGCGTCTGCGGCTGCAGGAACTTGTCCGCCACCAGCTTGGCCCCCACCGACAGCCCGAGGAAAATGGTCACGATATTTATCAGCCCGTTCTGCACCGTGTCGCTCAGGCGCTCCACCACCCCGCTCTCGCGCATCAGGTTGCCGAAGCAGAACATCCCCAGCAGCGGCGCCGCGTCCGGCAGCAGCAGCGCCACCAGCAGCAGCAGCACCGCCGGAAAGAGGATTTTTTCCCGCTTACTCACCGTGCGCAGCTGCACCATGCGGATTTTCCGCTCCTTCTCGCTGGTCAGCGCCTTCATAATCGGCGGCTGGATTAACGGCACCAGCGCCATATACGAGTACGCCGCCACCGCGATGGCCCCGAGTAATTCCGGCGCCAGCTTGCCCGACAGATAAATCGCCGTCGGCCCGTCCGCGCCGCCGATGATGCCGATGGCCGCCGCCTGCGGCAGGGTGAAGCTGATGATGCCGAAGTAGTTCAGCGTCAGCGCCCCCAGCACCGTGGCGAAGATGCCGAACTGCGCCGCCGCCCCCAGCAGCAGGGTGCGCGGGTTGGCCAGCAGCGGGCCGAAGTCGGTCATCGCCCCGACGCCCATAAAAATCACCAGCGGGGCGATACCCGAGCCGATGGCGACCTTATAGAAGATGGCCAGCACCCCGGCGGAGTAGCCCATATCCACGGCGAGCTCCTCCATCTGCCCCTGCACCGACGGCAGGGCCAGCGCCAGCGCCTCCCTGATGGCGTGGACATCCGGCGTACAGTGGAGCTTCGCGGCAATCACCGCCAGCTGTCCGGCGTCATGGTGCGCCAGCAGGCTCTCCAGGGCGGTCAGCGCCAGCCCGGCCTCCGGGATATTCGACAGCAGACCGCCGAAGCCAATCGGCAGCAGCAGCAGCGGCTCGAACTTCCTCGCGATGGCCAGCCACAGCAGCAGCAGGCTCACCAGCAGCATGACGGCCTGGCCGGCGCCGAGGTGCATCAGCCCCATGCCCTGAATCAGGGCGTTCAGACTTTCCATTTCGCGTCCTCTTCCTTACGCCAGGCTCAGCAGGGTGTCGCCCACCGCCACCGCGTCCCCGGATTTCACCGCGATACCGCGCACGGTCCCGGCCTGCGCGGCGCGGATTTCGGTTTCCATCTTCATGGCTTCCAGAATCAGCAGCACGTCGCCCTCGGCCACCGCCTGGCCCTCGCCGGCGATGACCTTCCAGATAGTGCCCGCCAGCGGCGCGGTCACCGGGGTGCCGGCACCTGCCGGGGCGGCTGCGGGGGCCGTGGCCTGAACGGGGGCCGCTGCCGTCAGCGGGCTGATATCGCCGCCGTCGCTGACCTTCACCACAAAGGCCTTGCCTTCCACTTCCACGGTGTAGACGCCGGAGGCGGCCGGTTTCTCTGCTTTCACCGCCGGTTTGACCTCTTCAGCCTGCGGCAGCGGCTCGAACGCCGCCGGGTTGTGGCGGTTCTCAAGGAACTTCAGGCCGACCTGTGGGAACAGGGCCACGGTGAGCACGTCGTCGATGGCGTTGTCGGCAAGCTGAATATTCTTCTCCTGCGCCTGGCGCTTCACGTCGGCTTCCAGCTGCGCCAGCTCCGGCTTCAGCAGGTCCGCCGGACGGCAGGTGATGGCCTCTGCTCCGTCCAGCACGCGCGCCTGTAATGCCGCGTTCACCGGCACCGGGGTGTGGCCGTACTCGCCCTTCAGTATCCCGGCGGTCTCCTTCGCGATGGTTCTGTAGCGTTCGCCGGTCAGCACGTTAAGCACCGCCTGGGTGCCGACAATCTGCGAGGTCGGGGTGACCAGCGGGATAAAGCCGAGGTCCTCGCGCACGCGGGGGATTTCCGCCAGCACCTCATCCAGACGGTGGGCGGCGTTCTGCTGCTTCAGCTGGCCCTCGAGGTTGGTGAGCATCCCGCCCGGCACCTGGGCCACGAGGATACGGCTGTCGGTGCCCTTCAGCTGGCCTTCAAAGGCGTGATATTTCCTGCGCACCTCGCGGAAGTACGCCGCAATGCTCTCAAGCTTCAGGATATCCAGCCCGGTGTCGTGTTTTGTGCCTGCCAGCGTCGCCACCAGCGCCTCGGTGGCCGGGTGGCCGTAGGTGGCGCTCATGGAAGAGATGGCGGTATCGACGCCGTCGACGCCGGCCTCGATGGCCTTCAGCAGGGCCATCTCCGCCATCCCGGTGGTGGCATGAGCATGCAGGTGCAGCCTGACGTCATAGCGCTTTTTGATTTCGCTCACCAGCTCGAAGGCCGCCATCGGGGTGAGAATGCCGGACATGTCCTTAATCGCGATGGAATCGACGCCGGTCTCCAGCAGCTGTTCGGTCAGGTCGAGCCAGGTCTGCAGGGTGTGGGCCGGACTGGTGGTGTAGGAGAGCGTGCCCTGGGCGTGGGCGCCGTGGCTGCGCACCGCCTGCAGGGCGGCCTGCATATTGCGCGGGTCGTTCATGGCGTCGAAGACGCGGAACACGTCCATGCCGTTTTTGACGGCGCGCTCGACGAAGCGCTGCACCACGTCATCGGCGTAGTGGCGGTAGCCGAGCAGGTTCTGGCCGCGGAGCAGCATCTGCAGCGGGGTCTTCGGCATGGCCTTTTTGAGCTCGCGCAGGCGGACCCAGGGGTCCTCGCCGAGGAAGCGGATGCAGGCGTCAAAGGTGGCGCCGCCCCAGCATTCAAGGGACCAGTAGCCCGCGTCATCGAGGGCGGCCGCAACGGGGAGCATATCGTCGAGGCGCAGGCGGGTGGCGAAAAGGGACTGGTGGGCGTCGCGCAGGACGACATCGGTAATGGCAACGGTCATGGATTCCTCCGTGAATTAAGGGTTAAGTCGGCGATGGTGGTGGATAGCGGCGGCAATCACCGGCTTTAAGCGGGCGAAGTCGTCAGCGGGCGCGGCGGCGACGGGCGCGGCCTTCGGCGCTGGGGCCGGTTCCGGGAAGAAGCGGTTGACGGCGGCGGACATGCCGCGGATGGCGAAAATCAGCAGAAACAGAAAAGCCAGCACGAACCCCATGCCGAGGAACATCAGGGTGAAGCCTTCACCTAATAGCAGTGCTGCATCAGTCATAAAATAGCCTTCAGGCAGGAGGCACGATAATGGTGCTATTTATGACGAAGAAATAACAAGGGTGGATTTCCCTGAGCCGCCCCCGGCCAGAACCCTTGGTTATTATTATCGTCATAATGTATTACCACCATTACCGTGCAATTTACGTAATCAGGTTTATTTGATGAAACTTACGTTCTGGCATATTTCATCAGCGACAATCTCTTTACGCTGATTGAAAATAACTTTGTTCTGTTCAAACAGGTTATTACCATGAGTATCAATAGAAACAATTAACGGGCCAAACTCTTTCACCCGACATACCCACAGCGTTTCCGGCATCCCCAGATCGCGCCACTGCGCATCTTCAATTTCTTCGACGCACACCGCGGCTACTACCGCGCAGCCGGCCGGGAATACGCAGTGCAGCGCTTTATGCTCCGCGCAGCCCTCTTCAGTGCCCTTCCCCATACCGCCTTTACCAACAATTAATTTCACGCCGGTCTTTGCAATAAATTCTTTTTCGAATTTTTCCATGCGCATGCTGGTCGTTGGTCCGACGGAGACCATTTCAAACTTATCGTCTTCGCCTTTAATCGGACGGACAATAGGCCCGGCGTGTAAAATAGCGCCGCCGCTAACATCAACGGGTAATTCACGGCCACCTTCAATTAAGCGACGGTGCGCCACATCACGGCAGGTAACAATATGGCCATTGAGATAAATAATATCGCCAGCTTTAATATCGGCTAAATCTTCATCTTTAATTGGCGTAGTAAGGATTTTTTTCGTCATCAGAAATTCACTCCGCTGTGAGACATAATGGTGTAGTTCAAGTCTTTATCAAAAACGATATGCCCTTTCCGGTGCGACCAGCAGCCCACGTTCACCGCCACCCCAATGGTGGAAGGATGACGCGCGGTGTTTTCAATATTCACGCCCATAACGGAGGTATTACCGGACATCCCCTGCGGCCCAAGGCCAATTTTGTTAATACCGTCTTCCAGCATTTTTTCCAGCGAGGCCGCACGTTCATTTTCATTATGCGAACCGATCGGACGCATCAGCGCTTTTTTCGACAGCAGCGCCGCCGTTTCAACGGAGGTCGCCACGCCCACGCCGACCAGCAGCGGCGGACACGCGTTCAAACCGTAGCTGGTCATCACGTCGAGAACAAAGCGGGTAACGCCTTCATAACCCGCGCCCGGCATCAGCACCATCGCTTTCCCCGGCAGGGAACAGCCGCCGCCAGCCATATAGGTATAAATGCTGCACTGGTCAGAATTGGGGACAATCTCCCAGAACACCGTCGGCGTGCCTTTACCCACGTTTTTGCCGGTATTGTATTCATCAAAAGTCTCAACGCTGTTGTGGCGCAGCGGGGAATCCACGGTCGCTTTAATCACCGCTTCACGCAGCAGCGCTTCCAGCTCGCCGATCAGCGGGAAGTTAGCCCCGCACTCCACCAGAAACTGAATCACGCCGGTATCCTGGCAGGAAGGGCGATCCAGCTCCTTTGCCAGACGCTGGTTCTCAATCATGGTCGTAAAGATAACGTCAGCCAGTTTACTGGTCTCTTTCTTATGCAAATCTTCCAGTTTTGCAGTGACGTCATCAGGTAAGACTTTGCCGGTATACCCCACAAATTTGGCCATCACATTGGTCATATGGGATATCTGTTCACTTTTGCTCATACAGGCTCCTTAGTCAGGACAGCTTCCGTTCATTACGGATGAAAAGGGAAAAGGATTGGCAGCAGAATCAGGCTGACAATGGTGGAAACGATAATCAGAGGGATGCCGGATTTGGCGTAGTCGACAAACTTATAGCCACCTGCCGACAGCACCATCATGTTGGCAGGCATACCGATTGGCGTAGCGTAGGCGCAAGAACTGCCAATAACCGTCGCCATTAGCACCGCACGAGGATCGGCGCCCATGCCCGCGGCAATCGACAGGCTCACCGGTACTAACAGCGCGACGGTCGCGGTGTTGGACATGAAATTAGTCATAATGATGGACAGCGCAAAGACCACCACCAGCAGCATAAACGGCGAAGAGTTTTGTCCCAGCATGCCAATCACGTGATCCGCCACCAGTTTTCCCGCCCCGGTCATTTCCAGCGCTTTCGCCAGCGCCAGCGTGCCGCCGAAGATAAAAATGGTCTGAGAATCAATGGCTTTATAGGCCTGCTTTTCTGTAAGTACGCCGGTAACCACCAGCACCAGCGCGCCGATACAGCCCGCTACCGCCAGACTCACACCGGTCTGCTTTTCGAAAATCATGCCGAGGATCGTGGCGATCAGAACAACCAAAGAGAGGATTTGCTTCCAGCGCGGAACGTGGCTGTAATCGCGCTGTTCACCGATGCTGCCAACTGCACCGCTGTTCGGGTGATTGGGCAGGAATTTATAGCCGATGGTCAGGAAGTAAATAACGCCGCAAATCAGCATCGGTAAACCGACTTTGGCATATTCAAAAAAGCCAAAACCGCTGCCAATATTCTGCAAAGCTGACTGCGCAATCAGGTTGCCCGGCGCGCCAATCAACGACAGGTTACCGCCGAGCGCGGCGGCAAAAACCAGCGGCATCAGCAACCGGGAACGGGCAAAGCCTGATTTCGCCGCCACGCCGATAACGACCGGGATCAGTACGGCTGCGGTACCGGTATTGGAGAGAAAACCGGACATCACGCCAACCACGACCATAATGGTAAAAATCAGCTGTTTTTCCGTTTTCGCGAAGCGCGTAATCACGCCCCCCACCTTATTCGCCATCCCGGTTTCAAATAGCGCCCCGCCGACGATAAACATGGCGACGAAGAGAATAACGTTGGTGTCGATAAAACCGGCGAAAGCCTGCTTGAGATTGAGCACGCCGGTGAGCACCAGCGCGACGCAAACCACCATAGACGTGACCGCAAGGGGGATTTTTTCCCACACGAACATGGCGATAGCAAACACCAGCAAACATAGGGTAATGGTAATCGGTTCCATATTTATAGTTATCCCATCAATGATATATGATATTGTATCCAATATTGACGGGAGGGAAATTATTCCCATACAAAGAGTAAGTCAACGCGTTTTTTTCGAAAGCTTCAGGATTGAGATCTTTATCAAAATCTCGCGAAAGCAGTCACTTATCGAAACTTATTTATGAAATGAATAAATAAGACGCCTGCAGCGATCCTACAGGCGATGCGATCAAGCGGAGGGTTCTTCGACGTAGCGCGTTAGCATATTCTCCATCGAACGGATGATATGCTCGCGCATTCGCTGGCGCGCCAGCGCTTCATTATGCTGCTCCAGGGCCTGTAAAATCCCCTTGTGCTCGCGGATGGAAATGATCGCGTACTCTTCCTCAGTGACCTTATGCCCCATCGAAAGCCCGTTCCACATATTGCTGAGCAGCAGCTTCATTTTGCCATTTCCCGCCGCGTTCCATATCTCCATATGAAACGCCTGGTTCAGGTCTGAATATTCAGCTGAGTTATTTTCCGCCAGCGCTTTTTCCGCAGAGTAATGCACTTCGGCAATGCGCGAAATGTCCGTCCCGGGACGGCACGCTTTAGCGACTGCTTCACTCTCCAGCAGCGCGCGAATCTCATAATGCTCGCGGATCGTTTGTTCATTAATTCCCAGCACGACCGCCCCTTTATTGGGCCGGACTTTAATCAGCCCATCCGCAGCCAGTATCTGAAACGCTTCACGCACGGGCATACTGGACACGCCGACCATGGTGGCGATCCCTTCAAGGGTAATTTCTTGCCCTTCAACTAAATCTCGCGACAGTATAGCTTTACGTAATACTGCCGCGACCTGCTCTTTCGCTGAAAGAAGCTTAATTTTCCCTAATCGAGGCTTCTGCACTTTCCCAATCCTTCATGTGTTGACGCATTATTTCTGCCAGAGAGAGGAAATAACGCTGCGTTTCCTGCGCGATCTCGGCGCGATCGCCCTGACGAATAGCCTCCATCAGAGAGCTGAGTATTTGCGCCGACTCCTGATTATCCTCTTTCAGATACAGAATGACATAACCGATATAACCATCCAAAAACTGCTGATAAATTTTTTCCAGATAGCGATTATCAATATAAGAAATGAGCGTCTCGTGGAACGCCAGCTCTCGCGCTCGCTCACCGGGATGCCCCAGCGCGCGCGCGCTGGCCGCCAGCGATTCGCCCGCCGCTGCGGGTACCAATGAAAAAAGCTCCGTTGCCATCACCGCAATGGCCCGGAAAATATGGCTGACGTGGTCAGGCGCCAGCCTGGCGACCTGCATATGGCGGTTTGGCAAACGCACCAGAAACCCTTCCTGCTCAAGGGCCTGTAGCGCTTCCCGAACCGGCATACGAGAAAGCCCCAGCTGTTCCGCAATACTCTCCTGCGCGAGTTCATCCCCCGGTTTCATGCTACCGGAAAGGATCTCGTAACGGAGCATTTGCGTAATGTGGTCCCTGGTCTGCTTTCTTTCGATTTTTTTCACAACGTCCTCGTTTATTACCGCTCAAGACGCGGGGAGTTTAGCAGATTTACCAGCAGGTTGAGTCATTCAGGGGTGGGAGAAAGCCATAAAAAAGCCGGAACCCAGGCTCCGGCTTTTCTTTTCATGAAACGTTATTTATTCACAAAGTCTTCGCCAAGGGCGATATCTTTCTTCAGCGTATCCAGCATCCCCTCCAGCGCCTGCTGCTCAAACGCGCTCAGCGTGCCGATAGACTGACGCTGCTCTACGCCATTTTTGCCTAACAGCAGCGGCTGTGAGAAGAAACGGGCATATTGACCATCACCTTCAACGTAGGCGCATTCCACTACCCCTTTCTCTCCCTGCATGGCGCGAACTAAGGAGAGACCGAATCGCGCGGCGGCCTGTCCCATCGAGAGCGTTGCTGAGCCGCCACCGGCTTTTGCTTCCACAACTTCAGTACCGGCATTTTGAATGCGCTTAGTCAAATCGGCCACTTCCTGCTCGCTGAAGCTGACGCCCGGAATTTGTGACAATAAAGGAAGGATAGTCACGCCTGAGTGGCCGCCAATCACCGGAACCTCAACCTCTGATGAAGATTTGCCTTTCAGTTCGGCAACAAAGGTATTCGAGCGGATAATATCCAGCGTTGTAACGCCAAAGAGCTTGTTCTTATCGTAAACACCGGCTTTTTTCAGCACTTCTGCGGCAATCGCCACGGTGGTGTTCACCGGGTTGGTAATCACCCCGACGCAGGCCTGCGGACAGGTTTTGGCGATTTGCTGTACCAGATTTTTCACAATACCGGCATTAACATTGAATAAATCGGAGCGATCCATGCCGGGCTTACGCGCTACGCCCGCGGATATCAGCACCACATCAGCGCCTTCCAGCGCAGGGGTGGCGTCTTCGCCGGAAAAACCTTTGATTTTTACATCGGTAGGGATATGGCTTAGATCAACCGCCACGCCCGGGGTTACCGGAGCAATGTCGTACAACGAGAGTTCTGAACCTGAAGGCAGTTGGGTCTTAAGTAGTAGGGCAAGCGCCTGGCCAATTCCACCAGCGGCGCCGAGGACTGCAACTTTCATCCTAAACTCCTTATTATGGTTAAAATAGTCTTTCGTTACTCCGTCGCCTGGACCTTAATTCACAAGATGAACAATTACAATAATTATGGCTGAAGAATGCGTGGTCGTGCGCAGCGATGCAGCAGCTTCGCATTTTCCTCCCTGAGACTGACCATCCAGCAAAGCGTAGTACCGGATCGACTGTTGGTTACAATACACCCAGCGCATTGAGCAGAACAACATCATTTAATAACATTTCATTTACTTTTGTGGCAATTTGCGCGCCGTGACGAAAGCATGTTCCTTATTAGGGTTTTTTGCTAAAATATGCGCCCTTCATAACATTATTTACGCTTCTCCCCTGCGGATTATTTGCATAAAAATGCATGTTTATGCATAATGATGTTGTTTTTACCACCATAATTGGGTGACTTATGCGTAGTTCGGCAAAACAAGAAGAACTGGTTAAAGCGTTTAAAGCGCTGCTTAAAGAAGAGAAATTCAGCTCTCAAGGTGAAATCGTTCAGGCCCTGCAAGAGGAAGGCTTCGATAATATCAACCAATCGAAAGTCTCACGTATGCTCACCAAGTTTGGCGCCGTACGCACGCGTAACGCCAAAATGGAAATGGTTTACTGCCTGCCCGCCGAGCTTGGCGTCCCGACGACCTCCAGCCCGCTAAAAAACCTGGTGCTGGATATCGATTATAACGATTCGGTCGTGGTTATTCATACCAGCCCAGGCGCAGCGCAGCTGATCGCCCGGCTTCTGGACTCCCTTGGCAAAGCCGAAGGGATTCTCGGCAGCATTGCGGGTGATGACACTATCTTTACCACCCCGGCCAGAGGTTTTACCGTTAAAGAGCTGCATGACGCCATTCTCGTCCTGTTTGAGCAGGAACTCTGATGCCCTTCCCTCTGGTTAGCGCCAGAGGGTATCCCTTCAAAAAATTATCATTTCTTTAACATTTTGTGTGTTTTTCCGCTTCTATACATTCATTTACGTGATGAAACCGGCTTAAGCGCACAAAAGATCAAATTCACCTATCCTTATGATTTTATTAGCCATAATGACCACACATGGCGAAGAAAAGACATTTCTAATTCTTATATGTTATAAAAAAGACATTTCTTTGTAATTATTTACATGAAAAACAATTAGCAAGGTATTAATTTTTTCGGTGATTAGTGTATACTTGATTTTGTGATGAGGGTCACGAAACAAAGGCCCCAACAAAAAGATTCGACGAGGTGAACATCATGAAAATCAAAACCACTGTAGCAGCATTAAGCATCCTTTCCGTTCTGTCTTTTGGCGCCTTCGCCGCTGACTCTATCAACAGCGAACAGGCTCAAGGCCGTCAGGCAATCGGCACCGTTTCCGTCGGCGCGGTAAGTTCTTCCCCGATGGATATGCACGAAATGCTGAACAAAAAAGCACAAGAAGAAGGTGCTTCTTCCTACCGCATTATTGAAGCACGTACCGGTGACCACTGGCACGCAACGGCTGAACTTTATAAATAAGATTTAACGATTGTCGGTCATTAACTGAAACAGAATCTCTCCAGCGGCCCCAGGTTCATTAAGCCTCCCGCCGCTGCAAATATGAAGGTTGGAGAAAAAATTATGAAAAGCGCAATTATCATCGCATCCCTGGGTCTGGCTTCCGTTCTCTCTTTCGGCGCAAACGCCGCCGTTAATCAAGTGAACGCCGAACAGGCGCAAAATCTGCAGTCCATGGGCACCGTTTCCGTTTCTCAGGTAGGCAGCGCGCCGATGGATATGCGTCAGGAACTGGCGGCTAAAGCTGAGAAAGAAGGCGCCAGCAGCTACCGTATTATTGAAGCCCGTACCGGCGATAACTGGCACGCTACGGCTGAGCTGTACAAATAAACCCTCGTCGTCTTATCCGACGACTTGCCCCCGCTCCGTCGGGGGCTTTTTTATGACTGCCGCACATTAAAACGCAGCTCCCCTTCCAGCTCCTCTTCCGCCTCATCAAAGAGCAGAATTAACGCGCCGAAACGCCGGCGCTGATTATCGCTTAAATGAATAAACTCAATCTCCAGCGGTAAGGGTAACAGCCCGGCGGTCACGGCCTCCCACAGAGAATCCAGGTTATTCACTTTCTCACGCGCTAAAGCAAAGGTACGAGAAAACTCACGATAAAAATCCTGCTGCTCAGCTATTTCATCAAAATCAAAGGTATAGGTAGTCATTGCCCGCATCCCGTCCACACCTGCAACTTTTCATAGCCCGGTCATCCCGGCGTGTAGTTCCACTCTGACGGCGGAATTCATACTCTGAGCGTTAAGTATAGCGATAAAAAAACCGACGCTTCGGCGTCGGTTCTGGCGGTTAGCTGTTGGTTAACACATGCTGGTACTTATGCAGCATCTCCACCAGCCTGCGTACCGGCTCGGTCACCTGCGGAGAGGCTTCCCAATGCTGTAATTTTTGCTGGTAGATATCCAGTTCATCAAGCAAGCGGGCAAAATAGTAGCGGCGCTTATCATCACTACTGGCTGAAATGACGCGATCCGCGGTACGGCGCAGCTGCCGGTGAAAGGCCGACAGATCGTCATTTATCGGTACCGGCGCATCGCGCAGACGCTGATGCGCGATAATCAGGGTCAGCGCCAGACGAAAGCGGGCGATATCGCCAGGGAATTTATTCAGCAACAAAAAGAGCTGACGATACAGGGCCGGCAAGTGGTTCTCTTTACGTCGCGCCATATTGGTGGTCAGCGATGATACCGCCGCCGAGACAAACTGGTTGAGCAGCACGCGGCCGGTACGGGCCTGCGAATTATCACGCACCAGCAGGATCACCATCAGCGCAAGGAAGCATCCGACGATCTGGCCCAGGGCACTATCAAGAAACTGGTTGAATTCAAACTTCATCGGATTGTCGAGCACCAGAATATTAATGGTGCTGGCCAGCGCCCCCAGCGAACCGAGCCGCCGCTTTTGCACTTCAATACCGATAAAAAAGGCCATCACCGCCAGGCTGATACACAGCAGCAGCATACTTTGCTGCGTCGCGGGCATAATCACGAGGAAAAACAGCGCCCCCAGCGGTAACGCCGCCAGCGTGCCGTAGAGGAAATCGATAGCCACCATCCGCGGATTAGGTAAACGCATCGCTAAGGCCGTGACAACCGCAATCATGACCATCGCCCCACTTCCTGAAGTCCAGCCGGTCCACAGCCAGAACAGCGTACCGAGGATACAGGAGATAGACGTACGCCAAAAGTTGACCATCGCATGGTGCCGCTCGGCGGATTCCGCCTTCACCACCACTTCGCCTTGCAGCACTTCCTCTTCAATACGGCTGATTTTGGTATTGCCGACCACGCCCCGCTTCAAAAGCAGATAGCGCGTCGCAGCGCCTACCCAGCTGTAGATTGTTACCGGCGTATTGTGCTCTCCCTTCCAGGTCAAGAAGCGGCGCATCCGCTTTAGCTGGCGGTGCACGTCCTGCACGGTCTCGACCGGTTCAGCAAACAGCTCGCGGTAATCATCCGTCACCATCTCAGGCCGGGTATTCTGAATCAAATAGGTTTCACAGGCCTGAGTAATTAAGGTCAGAGAGAGGGTATTGATCGCCTTCAGCCGCTGATTCACTTTTGCCCAGCGCGAGGACTCCATGATCAAGTTGCCGCGCATCCCTTCCAGCCCGTTGGTACGACGCACCAGCGCGCTCCAGGCCTTATCGACGTCATCTTTATCACCATGCGCCACGCAAAGCTGCATCAGGCGATAGTGATCGATCAGCAGATTATCCAGTTCAAGGTCGATCTCTTTTTTAATCGAACGCGGAGAAAACAGCAGGTCGGCCACAATGGCGCTGACGATACCGATGACAATCTCACTGCATCGCTCAACGGCGAACTGCGGCGCCAGCATCGGCTCTTCATGAATAGTGATAATAATGATAAGCGCGGTATAGCCCGCCAGGCCCCAGGCATAGGAGTTCTCAACCCGCACCAGCGAGGAGATCCAGGTGCAGAATCCGGCCCACAGGCAGCATACCAGCACCATCAGCAGCGGGGCGCGGATCATCAGGATGATGATCGCCAGCGCGGCGATACAGCCGATAAAGGTGCCGGCGATACGCAGCATCCCGCGATAGCGGATCGCCCCGGAGTAAGGCTCCCCGCCTGCGGCAAACGCCGGGCCGGCAGCAACGATGGCGGCGGTAAGCACCGCCCAGCGCGGCGTTTCCAGCTGAAAATGAAAACCGACGAATAACGCCAGCACCACCGCGCAGGCTAACTTAACGGCGAAGCGGAGATGCCGGAGTTCGATGGTGAAGATCCCCATGGCGATTAACCGAACTCACGCAGGCGCATCGCCAGTTTCTGGAAGAAGTTTGCCTGGCGAGTATCGCGATCCTCTTTACCGGTAATCACCACCGTCGCGGTGGTACCCGCAGGCCAGAGATTGCCCTGCTGTTGATCGAGGCGAATACGTACCGGCACCCGCTGTGCCAGACGTACCCATTCAAGGTTAGAATCAATAGAGGCCAGCCCTTTTGAATCGCTGCTGCTGCTGGCATTGGTGACGCCTGCAGCAATGCTGTCGACGGTGCCCCTGAGGGTGTGTACGCTTCCCAGCGGGGTAATTTCAGCACGAAAACCGGGGCGCACGCCCTCAAGCTTGGTCTCTTCAAGATAGGCCATAACATAGAAGGTATTCTGCTTCACCAGCGCAACCGCGGTGGAGCCTCGGGTGATAAACTCGCCGCGGTAAACGTTCAGGTTGGTCACCCAGCCGTCAGCCGGGGCGCGAATCACCGTACGTTCAAGGTCAAGCTTCGCCAGGTCGCGACTTGCCGTCGCTTTGGCTAATTGATGCTCAACGGTTTGCAGAACGTTATTCGCCTGGTCTATCTCTTCCCGGGACATGGCCTGGACGCCAAGGCGGTTACGACGGCCGGCTTCGACGCGTTTCTCCTGCGCCAGAGTCTGATAGTAGGAGACATCGGCTTCAGCCTCGGCTAACGCCTTCTGGTAACGCGGCTGGTCAATGACGAACAAAACCTGGTCTTTCTTAACCAGTTGGTTATCCTTGATATTCACCTGCGAAATCAGGCCGGAGACATCGGGAGCGATGGCCACAATATCCGCACTAAAACGCGCATCGCGCGTCCAGGGCGAGGCGGTGTAATACACCCATGCGCGAAAAATCGCCATAAATGCAAGGATAACCAGTATCACAGTGATTGCGGTACGGAGGATATTTCTTGTTAGTGTTTTCACATCAACCTCAAACGAACAAACGTGATATCAGATAAAACAGGCAGCAATATAGCGCGGTATTAAACAGTGCCGGGTGCCAGACAAAATCATAGATGCCCGTTGGAACCAGCAGGCGGTGCACCAGCCAGAAGATGGCTAGCGACAATAGCAATTCAAAGAAGATCGGCGGAAACGACAAGCCGAAAATCACAATGACAGGAAACAGACTCATGATGACCTTGATAAGAAGCGTACAGGTGATATGCGCGATGCGTTTATTATTAAGCTAACTATATAGTAACGTAACAATTGCGGTCTTATCTATAATGTGTGATCTAAATCACTTTTAAGCCAGAGTGAATAATGGAACGATTAAAACGCATGTCCGTTTTTGCCAGAGTGGTCGAATTAGGTTCATTCACCGCCGCGGCCCGCCAGCTCCAGATGAGCGTTTCTTCCATCAGCCAGACGGTAGCCAAACTGGAAGATGAACTGCAGGTTAAGCTGCTCAACCGCAGTACGCGCAGCCTTGGCTTAACAGAAGCGGGAAAAATATATTATCAAGGCTGTCGGCGAATGCTGTTCGAAGTCCAGGATGTCCATGAACAGCTGTACGCGTTTAACAATACGCCCATCGGTACGCTGCGCATCGGCTGTTCTTCAACTATGGCACAGAATGTCCTGGCTCGCATAACCGCCGATATGCTCAAAGAGCACCCGGGTCTCTCAATCAATCTGGTCACAGGCATTCCCGCGCCGGACCTGATTGCGGACGGCCTGGATGTGGTTATTCGCGTGGGAGCGCTGCAGGATTCCAGCCTCTTTTCCCGCCGCCTGGGCTCCATGCCGATGGTGCTCTGCGCGGCAAAAAGCTACCTTCAGCACGCCGGATGTCCAGAAAAACCGGCGGATCTCGCCAGCCACTCGTGGCTGGAATACAGCGTCCGGCCGGATAACGAATTTGAAATCATCGCTCCGGAAGGGATTTCAACCAAGCTGATCCCTCAGGGCAGATTCGTCACCAACGATCCGATGACGCTGGTGCGCTGGCTGACGGCAGGCGTCGGCGTGGCTTACGTTCCGCTGATGTGGGCGATCGAAGAGATCAACCGCGGCGAACTGGAGATCCTGCTGCCGAGCTACCAGTCCGATCCGCGACCGGTATACGCGCTGTATACCGAGAAAGATAAGCTACCGCTGAAGGTACAGGTATGCATTAATTACCTGACTGAGTATTTCGTCGGGGTGGCGAAGATTTACCAGGGGATGCACGGCCGGGGGATTGCCCGCTAGCGGCCCGAGCCCGCCACAGAGGGTAAGAACAGATTATCGGGCCCGGCATCGGAAATAATCTGCGTTACGTCGCGGAGATTGCCGATACGCACCTCGCCGGAACGATCAAATTTGCTTTTGTCGATTAATAATAGCGACTGTGCCGCACGTTTCAGAAGCAGCGATTTGTAGGCGGCATTATTGGCGCTGGAATCCCAGAGTACGCCATCGTTATCGATCCCCTCGCAGGAAAAAATAAACAGATCGATCTCCAGCGATTTGACCTGAGAGAACAGCGCCGGATTAACGTAATAGCCATACTGACGCAGGAGCTGCCCCCCGGCGCTGATCAGCTGGATCCGCTCACGGCGGCCCAGCTCTACGCAGACCGGATGGCTATTGGTAAACACCGTCAGGGTCATATTCGGTAGCTGACGCGCCAGAAACCAGCAGGTTGAGCTGGCATCCAGCGCGATCGTCATCCCTTCATCAATCCACGCCAGCGCCGTACGCGCGATATCAGATTTATGGGCATAATGGCTTTTCACGCGGCGCTGAAAAGGCTGCTCGCCGTTGTGATTGTTACGCTGGAGAACGCGCGCCTGCCCGTGGCTACGCTGAATACGCCCCCGCTTCTGCAGCTCGCTCAAATCGCGACGAATGGTCTCGATACTGACCTGCAGCAGATGGGACAACGCTTCGGTGGTTAAGGTGTGATGCTGGTTGAGTAGTTCGACTATCTGCTGCTGACGCGCGGCTTTCATCGCGACTCCGCGGAGGTGATTTGCGCTTTCGCCGCGGGCGAAAGCGCATTGAGAAGTATCAGGCGGTACCGCCGACGGTGAGTTTATCCACTTTGAGCGTAGGCTGACCGACGCCAACCGGTACGCTCTGGCCCTCTTTGCCGCAAACGCCGACGCCGCTGTCCAGCTTCAGATCGTTCCCCACCATCGAAATCTGCTGCATCGCTTCGATACCTGAACCGATAAGCGTCGCGCCCTTCACCGCTTTGGTCACTTTACCTTTTTCAATCAGGTAGGCTTCAGACGTGGAGAAGACAAATTTCCCGGAGGTGATATCCACCTGACCGCCGCCGAAGTTCGGCGCGTAGATGCCGTAATCGACCGAT
>OKFE01000110.1_pt1 | contig 23575 bp, 25 predicted proteins | sample 1612471 | NCBI WGS metagenome assembly OKFE01 (sample SAMN04436798, study PRJEB24849) | human gut metagenome | biome: human gut; feature: NICU; material: stool | host: Homo sapiens | place: USA: Saint Louis, MO | collected 2011-04-16 | reverse complement strand
CCTACGTCATCTTTCTCATCAATGGCCGGGTGGGGCGTGGGAGAGAAGGGGGGAACCAAAGAATGTTGAATAAGCTATTGATATAAATGAGAAAATTTTTTAAGGCTGAAGATGGAAAAAGCGTATGCATGCCAAAAGACACTTCATATCGAAGCTAATGTGTTTTTAAAACTCATCGTGGGGGTTTCTATCCTGAACTGTGTATGGCAGTTGTGATGCTCTATCTCAGCGATAAGAACAGTGAGTTTGACTGTGTCGACCTCAGGGTAAAAGCAACCCCGGTGTAACCCCAGAGAGGATTTAAGGATAGTGGTTTATGTAACTATTTGATTTAACTGGTGCGATAATAGGAGTCGAACCTACGACCTTCGCAGACTCTAATGAATTATCTACAAAGCCTAGCTAACCGATTGATTAAACTTAGTTAATTAGACTTTTCACCAGCAACAAAAGGTATATATCAACCCTGAAACTGCCCCGACAAAATATCAGGGGTTTACATGACTTACAAGCGTGACAGATATCTGATTCTCGACCATTGCGGGGTTTACATGGTGCGAATCGTTATACCGTCCTACATGAAGCCTTACTTCAACGGTAAGCGCTACTACATGAAATCCACAGCCACCAAAGATATCAGGCAAGCAAGGCTTTTCAGGGATGCTGTAGCGGTAGAGTTCATCAAGCTAAGGGAACAGCTTAAGCCAAAACAAAACGGCTCAAAGGTTGAGCAGATAATCAATGAACTACGTGGTATCAGCAACTTTGCAAAGGAATCACCAGTGAATTACGGGGCTAATATCGAGCGCTGTCCTACACTAATACATATACGTGACCTTTATTTGCTGCAATATAGCGATAAACGCAAACTAACAACGCTATCAAAGATAACTAAAGCCGTTGAGTTAATTCTTTCTCACATTAAAAAGCGTGATTCACAGCTTCAGGATATTAACAGAACGGTAGTAACCGGATGGCTTGACCAACTGAAAAAAGAGAAAGCAACTCAAACGCTACAAAACTATATAAGCGCACTGGCTCAACTATTCGATTTTGCAAAGAATCGTTATCACGATGCACCTAAAGATAATCCTTTCAGAGGGCACAGGTTAGAGGCCAAAGGTTCACATGATAGTTATGAACCTTTCCTTATTTCTGAGTTAAGCAAGGTCTTTGAGTTACTCAATGATGAGATGAAACAGGTAACCTTAATCGGCCTTTATTCAGGAATGAGATTGAATGAAATTTGTAGCCTCACCACTGATGATATTGTGACAGAGGAAAACGTAAGGTGTTTACGCATCTCAAAAGGCAAAACAAAGAATGCAGCCCGATTAGTCCCCGTTCACCCTTCAATTAACGGGCTTATTGACAAGTTGATTCAAAATCATACGGATAAGTTTCTTTTCAGACACGCAGCGTTAACAGACAGGGCTGATGGTAAGCGCTCTGCATGGCATACACAGCAATTCACCAGAGCAAAGCGAAAGGCTTTAGGCGAGAAGGAAACAGAGAGGAAAGTCTTTCACTCATTGCGTGGTATGTTCATCACCGAACTTGACCGCCTCAAAGTGCCTGAAGACCGGATAGCGCTTCTTGTAGGCCATGAAAGGGGGAGTACAGAGTCTTTCAAGACTTACAGTCAAGGGGCTTCACTTAAAGAGCTTGCTCAGTACGTGGAACAGGTCAATTTTGACAGTATAGCTTGACGGCTTTACGTTTTCATATTTCAAAAGTGCATAAACAGTCGATTAGTGATTGATTATCCTGGTTTTTGTCACAGTGAAGCGCAAATAATAATTAAGCGTATTGTTAAAGAGATTCGAATCAACACGGCTGGAAAGAAATGTGATGTCTTATTACACAACGGACTGAAATTAATAAATTTTCCACTCGATAAAGTAGTTGACGGTGCTCGATGGCTGGAGATTTTACCGCTGATTGATGGTGATGAATTCGATTTTGAAGGGTTCTCGACTAAGCCGCGACACATAGCCTTAGAAGAGGCTCCAGAGTGGGTGAAAGAGATGGAAGAGCAACCTAATCAGCCGCTGTGAAAAGTTTGCTTACAGAGTATGCTGAAGAGGTAAAATGATGATGCGAAATTACTTCTGAGGGGTGGAAAAATGGCTTCTGCTGTAACGGAATTACAATCTTTGGCTGAAAATGTTGAGACAGACATACTCACTCTTTTTCTCAAAGCAAAGAGTATTGCTATGAGCATGGAGGATAATGATTTTTTAGAATGGTTGAATTGTGAAATAAACGGCTACCAAGTAACAGGAACCATACCAGATTATCGTGTTGGGGTCGGGAAAATTAGTGCGTGGGATGTAGAGCTAAAAAGAACACTTGATTTCGACTTTGGAAAAGCGACACCAGAGCAAATTAATGTTTTTTCGACTTACAAGATTGCTAACCCCATCTCCACGATTATAGAGTTAGCTGAAGAGCGTGTGGAGTGGCAACTCATGATGCCATTGGAATTAAAAAATATTTTACTTAAAGAGCGGGGGAAAGGTATTGAGCTTTACTGGGATATTCACATTGGTAAAATTCAAGGAATACTCTTTGCTGTTCGAAACAAGATTCACGACTGGGCAACTCTTGTTATAACCAAAAGTGGGGCGCAAGATGTTACCATGCTTGCTAATGATAAGGTGGTTTCAGTTATGACTGTTAACAATATTAATAACTTTAACGGCAACGTGCATAATGCTGGTGCTATTGGTGCTGGCAATACCGGAGATATTCACCAACAGAACAGTATTACTTCAGGTGATTTTAACTCCCTTGCGCGTCAGCTAAAAGAGCAGGGGCTTGATGATGCTGATGTCAAAGAGTTGGAGCAGCTTGTTAAACAGACTGCTAAACCGACTTCAAAAGATGAGGTTGAAAAGGGCTTTGGGTCTTGGATTGGTAAGATTACGGGAAAGGCTTTCACTGGAGGGCTTAAAATCGCTGGTGCAGCCGCTCCTGCTTTACTAACTAATGCGCTTTGCCACTACTTTAACATTCCTGTCTGACATCAGGTTAAGGCCGCTATTATCTGACGGCCTTTCTTTTTCATTCATGAAAAGTGCATGGTTATACATTAATAACTCATGGATGCTGATTAATTTGAATGATTATTCATTTATTTAACAGTAATTAACAGCTCTCTTACACTCCATGTTTTCTTCTCAGAAGGCTTGCCAGCGCTGACCTCAAGCCATTTTTCTGTTCTGTGGTGATTACAGTGAACTTACTGGTAATTTACACACTGTTTCCAGTCTGGTTAAGGTATACCTCAAGAGGCACCGATTTACTGAACCAGTTCACCCCAAAAATGATTTATTGAACCATACAAAACAGACTGATATAATTGAACCATCTTAAACAGACTGCTACGGTTCACTATCATGACTTCACGTGTTTATGCGTACCTCAGAGCTTCAACGAAAGAGCAAGACGCCTCACGCGCTAAACAGCAGCTTGATGAATTCGCTCAATCCAACGGCATGACCATAGCCACCTACTTCACGGAAAATGAATCCGGTGCATCTCTTCAACGCCCTGAACTGTTCAGACTACTAGACATTGCACAGAAAGGTGATGTGATGCTTGTGGAACAGGTAGACCGCCTGTCACGTTTAAGCGGTGAAGACTGGAACAAGTTACGGTCACTGATTAATGAGAAAGGTGTGAGGGTGGTTGCCTTAGACCTGCCAACAAGCCACCAGCTTATTCAGTCAGGGGATGAATTCACCAGCAGAATGCTGGAAGCATTGAACGGAATGATGTTGGACATGTTAGCGGCCATTGCCAGAAAGGATTACACAGACCGTAAGAGAAGACAGGCTCAGGGCATTGTAAAGGCCAAATCAGACGGTAAGTACAAAGGCCGTCCAGAGGACACACAGCGCAATGAGAGAATAGCCAGGCTGTTACAGGCTGGTATGTCCTACACTGACGTAATGGACACGGTGAATTGCTCAAGGGCAACGGTGGCAAAGGTCAGTAAGAGCCTCAAAGAATTAGCTTAATTTAACTGGTGAAGAGTCACGCCCTGCTTTGTGCGGGGCTTTCTGATTGATTTCATTGTAGATATGTTGAGAAATTGCTTGTTAACCGCTACTTTCTCAGGTTCGCCTTCTAAGCAGGTATTCATCTGCTCATCAAATCTTCCAGACCTTCACAGATATGTTCCAGTAATCAATGAAGGCCGAAAATAACGAGTGACACCCTGATTTTACGGAAAAATTTTCATCAGTAATTTTCTGGCCTCATCTCTTAAATCATCGTTCACACGATTAGACGCAATAATTAGCCTTAATGCTTCTTCACTTGCCCCTGCGGAAATGATTGCTCTCGCTTTACTGGTGCGGCTCCCACAGCTTTTTTCTGTGTATCCTTCCTGAGTATGCAGCAGTTCAATGAGGTCAGCACGTGAAATGGTTGTGTTGGCAAACTTGCTGTAATACGTCACAAAGCACCCCATACCAATAGCTTTAAGGTAGGTGTGTAATTTTTCGTCATCCATTGAGAGGCCCTTAGGAGAATATCTGAGGGAATTGTAACCCTCTGAAAGTCATCTTAACCAGTGGGTAAACTGAGATGAAAGGTTTGATGTCTGGATCCGGCTTATGCTTACCGTTATCCCTGTACCATTGTTTCTGGCATTCAACACAAGCCATGCAGCTTGAATAATGTTCACTAGCACCATGTCTCTTGCAGATGTGAACAAAGAAACGCTGACCGCGTGCTCTGGCAATCTTTGCCGCAGCAGTTTTTCGGATGGTGAAGTCTTCGTTTCCGGTAAGAAACAAAAATCGGTTTGATGTCTGTACAGTAGGTTTCATTCTTCCAGTCTCCGGTGTGGAAAATCATTCAGCCCACCAGCGATTAACGCTTGATGGGAAGGAACCCTTTTCACCGTGATGGATTGCCTATGGCTTAACAGATGGGAAAGTCTGAAAAGTTGCAATTCACAATATTGCTGTAGGGTGAGGTGACTCAACAATTTGGGGTTGTTTAGTATTCACTCTTATTGTGAATGTCTGCCATTTGATAAATCTCTTTAGATATGGCTGGACTAGTTGAACTCTCAAGCTATCCCGACTCAACGGGGGCTTAAGCAACGACACCAGATATTCCCACAACTCAAAGAGAACTCATCTCTAACAGGTTGATTATTATATCAAACGCAATGGTTTGATGCAATTGTAACCTGAGCTATTTTAGCGCTCTCTGAGGGCTTATGATGGGCCTTGAGGGGAGAATGTATGGTTGATATTGGGAACGCTTCAGAATGGCATACAGGGGTTCTGATAGGCTATCTGAATAGATGACAAGGCGAAAGCAAGAAGCATGACAACGCGAAGCCATGCGAATGTTGAAAGGATAATTCCTTGATTGGTGATTCCACATCTTAACAGTAATCTTTAAAGGTATTGATTAAGTATCTTTGAAGAGATAATAAGATTTTAATGGCTTTTGGCGTAAGCCATTTTCTTATTGTAGTATTCAATTAGTGATAATCAGAAACTTTAAAGGTCTTAATGCATTATATCAATCGTAAAAAATCCGTCAATAGCAAAAAGTGCTAAATATGTATTTCTGCAATCCCATCCCTCCCGCCAATAATAACCATTCATCAATTACTGCAATAACAAAATACTACTGGACAAAAACACAGTTTCGTATGATAATAATACAGTAATGCTCATTTATCAAAATCGGTCAACAGGGTCTTAGATAGATGAGAATAGCTGGAAGGTCACTTTCTCAGGTTTTATCATGGGGGGGGCTTTCCTGTTTCAGGGGTATTAACATGAATGAAAAAAAGAAAGAAATACTTTACTGTCGTAGCTGAAAAGGCACATCGGTTCTACATGCAATATAAGGGTCTTTCCGAATTAACAGGAATTACATCCCCCACCGATTACACCCCGCCTCGTATGATGACTAAAACCAGACGGTATGAAATCATTAAGGCTATTTGTCAGAAAACTGAAACCCCTTGACATAATTTAACAAAATGTTAACATTTATGTATTGGATTGATTTCCTAACAAATTAATGGCTTTCCTGTGGCATCCCTTCCTCGGGGACAGGTTAGCCAACCCCTTACACATTCCAGATGACACTACACGGGTTACGTAAAAGACGGCCTGTGTGGTGTATTTTTGTATCTGAATTTCACGAGAGCGTTAATAATGAATAGTCCTACACAGAAACGAATTGAAATCGAATCACATTTCATCCCCAAAATTAAAGCTGCACTGGAAAATATCGAAGATGCAAAGGATATTTACAACGCAGACAGCCTGAATAAAGATACTCTTATTGCTATCAAGACTAAGCAGCTAATGTCTCAGCCAGTCGAAGATTATGGATTCAGAATCCGACAGGTTACACACCCAGCGATGGTACAGACCATTATTCAGAACATGATGAATGAGAATTACGTTGTGTATGAGATGGGCGCTGGATTTATCAAGTTTGTACCATTACAGCAGTCACCAAAAAATAACCCGCTTGCTGAGATTGAAAAGGCATGTAAGAAAGCCGCTGAGAAATTTGTTGATGCAGGAATCACTGAGAAAGCGAATAAGGTAAATAAGGCTACCCATGCTCACAACGTATTGGTGAAACAGGCTGAAGAAGCGTTATCGGGAATTAAACCGCTTGAATCGTATCTATCTGTGATTGTCGCTGATGAGGTGGGTAATGACTAACAAAGTCACTGAGGCCGCTTACAAGGCTCAGATTGCCACTTTACAGGCTCAGTTAATGCAACGTCATACAGTGACTGCCATCGACGCTGTACAGCCTTTCTGTGAAGCTATAGGTATCAATCCCGCTGATTACGTTAAGGCCACCAGCGCTATGAGTAACCAGCATAAAGCGTTCTGTGACGGGATTTTGAAAGCGGCTTCTTCAAAGGTCACCCGCTTGCAGCGTGATGCAACTGTACGAATCCTCGAAGCACAGACAAAACGAAACAAAGCCATAACAGCAGCCTCAGAAGCGGTTGAAGTTGCTCAGTCGATGGGAGGGCTGTAAATGAATCAACTCTTCAATGAATATGGTCAGAAAGTAAGTTGTAATCTTCTGATGACGCTGCATCCATCGCTTATCACAAAGCTGGAAAAGCTTTCTGAACAGATTGGTCAAGGTGTGGTATCAGAAGACCAGCGTTTAACACTGGCAATCGGTGAGATGCTCAGGAGGCTTGAATGACGCTTTATCCGTGTAATCCTCTGAAGTCTCAAGGGGATGCAATTCCGTTAACTCAAAATCTCGCCCTGAATATTCCTGTCCCAATGCTACAGAAGCTGGACAGAGTAGGCTATGAACTCGCGGGACGTTACAAATTGGGCGGATTATCAGAGCAGCGCGTGAGATTGCTGGCATTGGCTCACCTGATTGAATCGGCATGAGTGATTTAAAGACAATAGCAGCCATTTAGCGCCGTGATGGGACACCATAACAAGCGCCTTATGCGCATCTTTCAGTTAACCGTTCTCTTATCGAGTACCGTTCGTTTATGGCACGGTGAACACCACGAGAGAGCCAGCCCCTTTCCCGGACTGGTTAGGATTCCCATCATTTGCTCGTTTATCCGTGGCGTGTCATCACGACAGGCTGTTACGGGACACCGCGCTAAGTGTGGAACGGTTAAAAGTGTTGGGATTGATTAGAGACGCTGGCAACGTCATAGGCTTCGAGTTGAGCTTGTACCTGTTCGAGCTGTACAACTACAGGCCGTTACAGTTAACATTCCCAATTGCCATATCAACCATAACGGCAGTTATGAGGGATGATTTACCGATTCTTATAGATGAATAAAAGACAGATTTTTAAGTCTAACTCATTGATTTATAAGGATTTTATCGTGTGAGTGCCGATAATAGGAGTCGAACCTACGACCTTCGCATTACGAATGCGCTGCTCTACCAACTGAGCTATATCGGCCCTGAAAGGACATGTTCACGAACGTGAATCACGGTGGACAAGGTTAAAACTAACCGGGCGATGCGTCAATGGCCTTGTGAATCAAATGGCTACTTTTGCATCACCCGGTTTTATTTACGCACGAATGGTGTAATCACCAATGCCGATCCACTTGTAAGTGGTCAGTGCTTCCAGCCCCATTGGGCCGCGCGCGTGGAGTTTTTGTGTGCTTACCGCCACTTCCGCCCCCAGTCCAAACTGGCCGCCGTCGGTAAAACGCGTAGAGGCGTTAACGTAAACAGCGGAGGAATCCACTTCGTTAACAAAACGCTGGGCGTTGCGCATATCGCGGGTCAGGATCGCATCGGAGTGTTGCGTGCCGTGTTCACGAATATGGGCAATGGCGTCATCCAGATCGCTAACGATTTTGACGTTCAAATCTAATGACAGAAACTCATCGTCATACTCTTCGGCTTTAACAGCCACCACCTTCGCGGGGCCTGCCTGCAACTGCGCCAGCGCGGCTGCATCAGCGTGTAACGTCACGCCGCTTTCCGCCATTTGTTTGCTTAATGCGGGCAGGAAGCTATCAGCGATGTTTTTATTCACCAGCAACGTTTCTACCGTATTACATGTGCTCGGACGCTGAGTTTTCGCGTTGACAATTACTTTCAGGGCTTCAGCGATCTCTGCACTTTCATCAACGTAAATATGGCATACGCCTATACCGCCTGTGATCACCGGGATTGTCGACTGCTCGCGGCACAGTTTATGCAAACCAGCCCCACCGCGCGGGATCAGCATGTCGATGTATTTATCCATACGCAGCATTTCACTGACCAGCGCACGGTCAGGATTATCAATTGCCTGCACGGCACCCGCCGGTAAGCCGCAGGATTTCAGGGCGTCCTGAATCACCGCTACCGTTGCAGCGTTAGTGCGACAGGTTTCTTTGCCGCCGCGCAGGATCACCGCGTTACCGGTTTTCAGGCACAGGGAAGCAACATCAACCGTCACGTTCGGGCGCGCTTCATAAATCACGCCAATCACCCCCAGCGGTACGCGACGACGCTCAAGACGCAGGCCGCTGTCCAGTACGCCGCCATCGATTACCTGCCCCACCGGATCGGCGAGATTGCACACCTGGCGCACATCGTCGGCAATGCCTTTCAGCCGTGCGGGCGTCAGTGCCAGACGGTCAAGCATCGCTTCGCTAAGGCCATTGGCACACGCGTCTGCAACATCCTGCGCGTTAGCGTTGAGGATACTTTCGCTTTGTGCTTCCAGTTCATCGGCGATTTTTTCCAGCACACGATTTTTTTCGCGGCTGGAGAGTTGCGCTAATTTATACGAGGCTTGCTTCGCGGCAATGCCCATTTGTTCCAGCATCGGCCAGCTCCTTAACGGGTAATCATGTCATCACGGTGAACGGCAACCGGGCCGTATTCATATCCCAGTATTGCATCAATTTCTTGCGAGTGGTGTCCGGCAATACGGCGTAATGCATCGCTGTTGTAACGACTGACGCCGTGGGCGATATCGCGACCTTCGAGGTTGCAAATACGGATGACTTCACCACGCGAGAAATTGCCAGTCACGCTTTTAATGCCTTTCGGCAACAGGGAGCTGCCGCGTTCCAGAATGGCGGCAGTTGCCCCTTCATCTACCGTGATTTCACCCGCAGGCGGCGCACCGAAAATCCAGCGTTTACGGTTTTCAAGCGGAGTCGCCTGGGCATGGAACAGCGTACCGACGGAAATGCCTTCCATCACATCACCAATAACGCCCGGCTTGCTGCCCGCGGCAATAATGGTGTCGATACCCGCACGGCAAGCCACGTCAGCGGCCTGCAATTTGGTACTCATGCCGCCAGTTCCGAGGCCTGAAACGCTATCACCGGCAATCGCGCGCAGTGCGTCATCAATGCCGTACACATCTTTAATCAGTTCTGCCTGCGGATTGCTGCGCGGGTCAGCGGTATACAAACCTTTTTGATCGGTCAGCAGCAACAGTTTATCGGCACCCGCCAGAATCGCCGCCAGCGCAGAAAGGTTATCGTTATCACCGACCTTAATCTCTGCAGTAGCGACAGCATCGTTCTCATTAATTACCGGAACGATATTGTTATCGAGCAACGCACGCAGGGTATCACGGGCGTTCAGGAAGCGTTCACGATCTTCCATATCAGCACGGGTCAGCAACATCTGCCCGACATGAATGCCGTAAATTGAAAACAGCTGTTCCCACAGTTGAATCAGTCGACTCTGCCCTACCGCCGCCAGCAGCTGTTTTGAAGCGATAGTCGCTGGCAATTCCGGGTACCCCAGGTGCTCACGTCCGGCGGCAATCGCACCCGACGTCACAATAACAATCCGATGCCCGGCGGCATGTAACTGCGCGCACTGGCGAACAAGTTCAACGATATGGGCACGGTTCAGGCGGCGCGATCCGCCTGTTAGCACACTGGTGCCGAGTTTTACCACCAGCGTCTGGCTGTCACTCATGATTCTCTGCCATTCAATTTTAGGAAAAAATGATATCAAACGAACGTTTTAGCAGGACTGTCGTCGGTTGCCAACCATCTGCGAGCAAAGCATGGCGTTTTGTTGCGCGGGATCAGCAAGTGTAGCGGCAGTTGTTTACGCTTTTATTACAGATTTAATAAATTACCACATTTTAAGAATATTATTAATCTGTAATATATCTTTAACAATCTCAGGTTAAAAACTTTCCTGTTTTCAACGGGACTCTCCCGCTGAATATTCGCGCGTTAATTAAAATCAGGAATGAAAATGAAAAAGAGCACTCTGGCATTAGTGGTGATGGGCATTGTGGCATCTGTATCCGTACAGGCCGCAGAAATATATAACAAAGACGGTAATAAACTGGATGTCTATGGCAAAGTTAAAGCCATGCATTATATGAGTGATAATGACAGTAAAGATGGCGACCAGAGTTATATCCGTTTTGGTTTTAAAGGCGAAACACAAATTAACGATCAACTGACTGGTTATGGTCGTTGGGAAGCTGAGTTTGCCGGTAATAAAGCGGAGAGTGATACTGCACAGCAAAAAACGCGTCTCGCTTTTGCCGGGTTGAAATATAAAGATTTGGGTTCTTTCGATTATGGTCGTAACCTGGGCGCGTTGTATGACGTGGAAGCCTGGACCGATATGTTCCCGGAATTTGGTGGCGACTCCTCGGCGCAGACCGACAACTTTATGACCAAACGCGCCAGCGGTCTGGCGACGTATCGGAACACCGACTTCTTCGGCGTTATCGATGGCCTGAACTTAACCCTGCAATATCAAGGGAAAAACGAAAACCGCGACGTTAAAAAGCAAAACGGCGATGGCTTCGGCACGTCATTGACATATGACTTTGGTGGCAGCGATTTTGCCATCAGTGGAGCCTATACCAACTCTGATCGTACCAACGAGCAGAACCTGCAAAGCCGTGGCACAGGCAAGCGTGCAGAAGCATGGGCAACAGGTCTGAAATACGATGCCAATAATATTTATCTGGCAACTTTCTATTCTGAAACACGTAAAATGACGCCAATCTCTGGCGGCTTTGCCAATAAGACGCAGAACTTTGAAGCGGTCGCTCAATACCAGTTTGACTTTGGTCTGCGTCCATCGCTGGGTTATGTCTTATCGAAAGGGAAAGATATTGAGGGCATCGGTGATGAAGATCTGGTCAATTATGTCGATGTTGGTGCTACGTATTATTTCAACAAAAATATGTCAGCGTTTGTTGATTATAAAATCAACCAACTGGAAAGCGATAACAAATTAAATATTAATAATGATGATATTGTCGCGGTTGGGATGACGTATCAGTTTTAATGAATATTGCCGGATGTGATGCATCCGGCACATTTCATTCACGCCGTTAACTTCACCGGTTCATCACGAAAATCATCTGCCGGTTCCAGCTTCAGATTCAGCGTCGCCAGCAGCTCACGCAGCTTCTCGTGAAATTCACGCAGGGTGTGCTCCAGTCGTTCAACCACTTCGGCATCTTTTATCTGAACACTCGTCCAGTCGCCTGCTTTATCGAACAGACCAAACTGGTAACTGTAGGTAAAACGGGATTCCTGCGCTTCCAGTTCCATCCACCAGCCCCAGAACTCACGCACTTCCGGTGCCGGTTTCACGTTGACGCATACAGCCAGACAATCGAAAAAGAATCGATTATCTTCGCACTTACCTTCACGAATATACGGGCCTAGTGCGGTAAATTTTTTGACTAATCTGCTCTTCGGGTGTCCACTCGGTAACGTCATTGCAATCTCCTGTTGTGATGCAACTGTTTTACCAAATTGGTAAAATTTAGCAAATTTTTAACACAAACGTTTTTCGATCCAGTCTGTGATTTCCTGAAGGCCTTTGTCAAAATTCCGATACACCGGGTTAAATGGGATCTCTAATAATTTACCGTCAGCAGATGACGACGTGATTAAGCGTGAGTCCTCTTCCGGGCTGAACGGATCGTTCTTCCAGTAGCCTGATAACATTGGCGTTGGGCAGCGACGTCCCAGCAATCCTTGCACTTTTAATGAATAGCGATTCAACTCCACTCGCAACGCTTCATCGGAAGCATCATGCATCCCTAAACGACTGGCCAGAACGTCAAGATACATTTCCGGCACCTGTTGCTGGCACTTAAAATCACTCAACAGGGTATGAACTACCGGACCAAGACAGGCAACCACTTTCAGACGCGGCGATTCAAGGTATGCCAGACGCACGGCAACGTTAGCGCCGAAACGGAAACCAAAGGCCGCGACGCGAGTGTGATCCACCCACGGTACGTTAGGCAGCGCCTTTAAAACGTGCTGATGCAACAGGCTGGAGTCCTGGGTGAGCTTCCATTTTGAAGAAAAGCCCACCGACGGCATATCAATAGTCAGCATAGCAATGCCGCGCGGCGCAAAATAACGTTCATACAGGCTGTAATAGTCCGTCTGCATCGCATCCAGACCACCACACATTAATACTGTCGGGAACGGGCCATCGCCTTTCGGCATATGCAAAAAGCCGGTGATGGGCGCACCGCCGGGTACGGTAAACTCCATCTGTCGCATCGTGCCCGGCAGACGCTGAGCGGCCTCTTCATAGGCGCGGTTTGACAAAGCCTGCGCTTGCTCGGCCAGGTCATCTCCTTTCAGATGAGGATAGGCAGCAATGTTGTACAACGTAGCCGCATGCAGCCAGTGTCGACCGCTGAGTTGCGGATCTTCTTCCGCACAGGCTTTTTGTTGCCACACCATCGCCTGGGTAGCCCACTCATAAATCCAGTTGCCGCCGCGGTAGCCAATCACCGTATCGTATAAATCATCGTCGGTACGTTCGGCATCGCTCATCACAATACGCGCCTGGACATCGAGGATTTCACGGGGGTCAATGCCGCGCCAGATCCACATCAGACGGTTAATCATGCGATACCAGTGAGGGATGGTTTTACCATCAAGGGCCGACTGCACAGGCGGTTGTGCGCCGTGACTAAAGCGGCGGACTAGCGTCGAGGTTTCAGGATGTTTAAAGCGGGGTTTGAACAGGGTTTCGCTCAGGTTTGCCTGTGTCATGGATGCAGCCTCCAGAATACTTACTGGAAACTATTGTAACCCGCCTGAAGTTAAAAAGAACAACGCCCGGCAGTGCCAGGCGTTGAAAAGATTAGCGACCGGAGATTGGCGGGACGAATACGACGCCCATATCCCACGGCTGTTCGATCCAGGTATTTTGCGGGATATCAACAACATAATCATCAACCAGCGGACGACCGGCCGGTTTTGCGAAGATGGTGACAAAGTGCGCTTTTGGATACATTTCACGAATCGCAACCGCAGTACCACCGGTATCTACCAGGTCATCAATAACGATGAAGCCTTCGCCATCGCCTTCTGCGCGTTTCAGCACTTTAAGCTCGCGCTGGTTGTCGTGATCGTAGCTGGAAATACAAACGGTATCGACATGACGAATACCCAGTTCACGCGCCAGTAACGCACCCGGTACCAGACCGCCACGGCTTACGGCAATAATGCCTTTCCATTGTTCAGAAGGCATCAGTCGGCTTGCGAGTTTACGTGCATGGATCTGCAACATGTCCCAGGTGACGATGTATTTTTCGCTCATGTGAAGTGTCCCAGCCTGTTTATCTACGGCTTAAAAAGTGTTCGAGGGGAAAATAGGTTGCGCGAGATTATAGAGATCTGGCGCACTAAAAACCAGTATTTCACATGAGTCCGCGTCTTTTTACGCACTGCCTCTCCCTGACGCGGGATAAAGTGGTATTCTCAAACATATCTCGCAAGCCTGTCTTGTGTTGACAACATTTTCTGCTAACCCTGTGACCTGCAATACTGTTTTGCGGGTGATCGACAAGGAGACTTAACGTGTCTGAACTGTCTCAATTATCTCCACAGCCGCTGTGGGATATTTTTGCCAAAATCTGTTCTATTCCTCACCCGTCCTATCATGAAGAGCAACTCGCTGAATACATTGTTGGTTGGGCAAAAGAGAAAGGTTTCCATGTCGAACGCGATCAGGTAGGTAATATCCTGATTCGTAAACCTGCTACCGCAGGTATGGAAAATCGTAAACCGGTCGTCTTGCAGGCCCACCTCGATATGGTGCCGCAAAAAAACAACGACACCGTGCATGACTTCACTAAAGATCCTATCCAGCCTTATATTGATGGCGAATGGGTTAAAGCACGCGGCACCACGCTGGGTGCGGATAACGGCATTGGTATGGCCTCTGCACTGGCGGTTCTGGCTGACGAAAACGTGGTTCACGGCCCGCTGGAAGTGCTGCTGACCATGACCGAAGAAGCCGGTATGGACGGTGCTTTTGGCTTACAGAGCAACTGGTTGCAGGCTGATATTCTGATTAACACCGACTCCGAAGAAGAAGGTGAAATCTACATGGGTTGTGCGGGAGGTATCGACTTCACCTCCAACCTGCATTTAGATCGTGAAGCGGTTCCAGCTGGTTTTGAAACCTTCAAGTTAACCTTAAAAGGTCTGAAAGGCGGTCACTCCGGCGGTGAAATCCACGTTGGCCTGGGTAATGCCAACAAACTGTTGGTGCGCTTCCTGGCGGGTCATGCAGAAGAACTGGACCTGCGTCTTATTGATTTCAACGGCGGCACACTGCGTAACGCCATCCCGCGTGAAGCCTTTGCGACCATTGCTGTCGCAGCTGATAAAGTCGACGCCCTGAAATCTCTGGTGGATACCTATCAGGAGATCCTGAAAAACGAACTGGCAGAGAAAGAGAAAAATCTGGCATTGCTGCTGGACTCTGTTGCGAACGATAAAGCTGCCCTGATTGCGAAATCTCGCGATACCTTTATTCGTCTGCTGAACGCCACCCCGAACGGTGTGATCCGCAACTCCGACGTGGCAAAAGGTGTGGTCGAAACCTCCCTGAACGTCGGTGTGGTGACCATGACCGACAATAACGTAGAAATTCACTGCCTGATCCGTTCTCTGATCGACAGCGGTAAAGACTACGTAGTGAGCATGCTGGATTCACTGGGTAAACTGGCAGGTGCGAAAACAGAAGCAAAAGGCGCATATCCTGGCTGGCAGCCGGACGCTAACTCTCCGGTAATGCATCTGGTACGTGAAACCTATCAGCGTCTGTTCAACAAAACGCCGAACATCCAGATTATCCACGCGGGCCTGGAATGTGGTCTGTTCAAAAAACCGTATCCGGAAATGGACATGGTGTCTATCGGGCCAACCATCACCGGTCCACACTCTCCGGATGAGCAAGTTCATATCGAAAGCGTTGGCCATTACTGGACACTGCTGACTGAACTGCTGAAAGAAATTCCGGCGAAGTAATTATTTGATTTGCTGCCGGATGGCGTTTAATCGCCTTCCGGCAGTTTCATCCTTCATTATCCTTCGATAAAAGCCATCCCTGTGAACGTTCGTCGCGGGTTGCCACGTTCAATCTGGTGATGGAACATTCGCCGCTGCGATTTCAGCGCCGCGCTATTTTCCTGTTGCTGTTGTTCCAGCTTCCAGGCAATCAGTAATCGCGCCAGCCGTTTGTTAGCATGCTGACTGCGCTCTGACTGAACCTTCACGCTAATACCGGATGACAGATGCGTGGCGCGTACCGCCGAGTCGGTTTTATTGACATGTTGACCGCCCGGCCCTGACGAACGCAGCGTCTCATAACGGATTGCATCCGATTGTTCCTGCTCATCAGCGGTAAAACGCCCAATGCCCAGAAACCAGTTTTTGCGCCCATGATGAGGCCGATACGGACTCGGACAAATCCACTGAATAGTGCCGCACCAGCTTTCGCTTAAAGCCCATGCGTTATCGCCATCCAGAGAAATCAGCGCCGAACGCAGTGTGTCAGAGTAGCGACCCGTTTCTGTTTCCAGCACCGTTACCGCGACGTCCTGTCGGGTAGCTTCTTTAATCAGCCTGTCCAGTGCTTTTTTCACTGCGAGACAACATTCTTCCGGCCCCTGAGCAGAGGAGAGTTGTAGCAAGATCATCCTTTTTTCCCTCCACTGTTTTTGAGCGTCAGCACCGGGCGCAGTCGCGCGACAGGAATAATTAACCCAGCCAGCACCAGACATTGCACCACGCTTTCAGCCGATTTATAGGCTTGTGGCGCTTCTTCAAAGATGAGTTGTTTATCGCGACAAATTACCCGACTGCCAAGTTCAGTCCGCGAGAGTTGCGTCGCCGTGTATTTCGCTGCCAGACGCCCTTTACACTCGGTGCGCCCCCATTTACGCCCCGCCCCATGCGCCAGCGAGTGGAGCGTTTTTTCGTTCGCAACAGGTTTAACCAGCCAGGAGTAATCGCCGCGTGAACCGGGAATAATCACCAGACCGTTGTCATCCGGCGTGGCGCCTTTACGATGCAACCAGCCCTGTTGATCGCCGATTTGGCACGCGCTAACAAAGTTATGCGCCACATCCAGAACCGGACTTCCGGTGGCCTTAACTTGTTGCATTATGCGCAAAGCGATCAGCTGGCGATTAATACGCGCAAACGCCAGCGCATCGTCATGTTCCGCAATATACCGTAGCGCGTCGTCACTGCCTTCAGGCAAACCATGATGCGAAAACGAGGCAATATGCCGCTGTAAAATAGACTGCCCCAATCCCCTCGAGCCGCTATGAACCAGCAGTTGCAGATGCTGCGCATCCAGACCAGCCAGTGCAAACAGTTCCGCGTCGATAATTTGATCAATCTGTTGCAGTTCTGCGAAGTGGTTACCGCCACCGATGGAGCCAAGCGAGTTGCGCCACGGATGCTGTGCAAATGCTGACGGCAGGTTTTCCTCCAGCCAGCTTTCTTCAGCAACGTCATCCAGATCTGATAATCGCTTTTCAAACTTATCGGCGTTGTATTTGCGAGCGAGAATATCTGTTTGCCATAGCGCCATGCCGCAGCCGATATCATTGCCGACCAGTGCCGGGTAAAAACGACCAACAGAGAAGAACGCTGCGCCAATCGGGTAGCCGCGTCCGGGATGTAAATCTGGCATCCCCACAACGCGCTGCATGTTGGGTAAATTTGCCGTGGTGTGTAATTGTTGGATCGCTAAACTCTCGATCCACAGGTCATCAGATGCGATGGTAAATACCGCATCGGATAAGGGACGAATATATTTGCCCATGTACCATTCCATTTATGAATAAAAATCAGGAAATGGCAGACGAATCCAGGGCAAGAAAAAAGAATTAATCCTGGAAAGGTCTGCAAAGAGTCATTGATAAAGGATTTGTCATGATTTACCTCCTTGCAGTTTGTGGAATAAGAAAACGCGCACATACTAGACGGGCGTTATTTTCATTGCAAGCTGGATTTAATGTTGCGGTTTATATCGCATATAAAAATTAGTAAACCACGTTCCCCGGCATTCAACGCGCTGCTGCTTAACTGTCTGAAAACCATAACGTTCAAAAAAGGGTTTTGCGGTTATGCTGGCGTCCACCGTAAGTTCGGATTCAGACTTAATCAATGGTTTTAACAAAGCGCTGGCAACCCCGCGTCGGGTGTATTCCGGTTCAACAAATAACATATCGATATAATGTCCAATGCAGGTAATAAAACCAACCGGTTGTGCATTAATAACTGCAACCCGCACTTGTGATTTCGCGAGTTTCTCCTTCCAGCGAGATTCGTCAATCTGCGCCCAGGCGGCAATTTGCTGTGGAGAATAGTGCTGACTCGCCGTCATCGTAACAGCTCGAAGGAAAATAGCGCATAGTTGCTGAAAATCACCAGGCTGATAGTTTCTTATTTGTATGTTATTCATAATATAAATTCAAAAACGCATGCGAAACGCTTCTGCCATTTTCCCAATTTTATGCATTTGGTTGTTATCTCGAGCCAGTTTATGAGGTTCAGGTTTCAGAATGGCAATGAGCAACCATGCTTGCTCATCAAACGCGCCCTGACAATATACCAAATGCGCTGCGTCATTCGTTCTGCTGAATTGGCGCAACTGTGGCGGAAATGGATTATTCACATTTGCCAGATGAATATGAGCAACTCGCTCAAATTTGATTAATGGCCAGGTAAACGAGTCGTCGTAGAGTGCATCACGACCAAATATATCTGGCAAAACACCGTCACGCTTATAGGAAATAAAATCCGCCGTTAACGCTTCAAGTTCCTCTGCTGTAAGTTGCAGGCGAATAAGTTTTGTTTTGAATACCCGCATCCTTATTCCTTAAAGTCATTGAAATCATCATCCGTCATATCATTAAGATATTGTTCAGCGCGGCGTGTAATTTCCTCTAATCTTGCAGCACTCGGACGGAAGCGCGCCTTTATGGGCTTTTTCTCCTCTTGTTCTGCAAGCATGTCCATTAATGCTTCAAATGCGCTGGCACTTAAGAGATATCCTGCGGGGCGATTATTAGAAAGAACCGCAACAGGTTGATCAATAAAGTATTTAGCTGGGTTTTTACGTAACTCAGTGATATTGACCGATTTTTCAGCGAGAATTCGATGCATACAGTGATCTCCTCATAATAATGCACACCAGAATATACAAAATAGTATACATCATAATCCCAGCACCAGTTGTCTTTCCATTTGCGGGTCAAGCAACGTCACATGCAGCCCCACCAGTCGCACACCGCGCCCGCCGCGGCGTTCATCCCAGGTTTTACGCGCGGTGGCGATTAGATCAGATTTATTCAGCCGCGGCCAGACGTGTTCCTGGGTGGTTTGCTGAAAATCGTCGAACTTTAATTTCACCCCCTGGCGGGCAATCAGCAAATCAGGTTTTACCTTTGCCAAACGACGCTCCAGTTCAGGGTAAAGCCGCTCGATGATCGCTTCACATTCAGACCAGTGATGAATATCTTCCGCCATCGTACGTTCTACACCGACGGATTTTCGCAACCTTTCGCTGTTAACGTCGCGCTCGTCAATGCCCTGACTACGCTCCCACAAAATGCGGCCAAATTTGCCAAAACGTTTGAGCAGAGTCACCAGATCACACTTTTGCACATCACCGCAGGTTCGTAGCCCCATCGCTTCCAGTTTAGCCGCTGAGACTTTGCCGACGCCGGGAATTTTTGCCAGCGGTAAGGTTTGCAGAAATGCCGGAACCTCAGCCGGAGTAATCACAAACTGACCGTTGGGTTTATTCATGTCGGAGGCGATTTTGGCGAGAAACTTGACCGGCGCAACGCCCGCAGACGCCGTCAGTTGCAGCTCGTTGAAGATCGTCTGGCGGATTTCCTGGGCGATGAGGGTCGCAGAACCGTGGCAATGGACGCTATCGGTGACATCGAGATAGGCTTCATCCAGTGATAACGGTTCAATGCGCGAGGTATAGCGCGAGAAAATTTCGCGGATATGATTTGAGGCTTCTTTGTAGGCGTCAAAGCGCCCTGGAAGCAAGGTGAGATGCGGGCATAATTTGAGCGCCATCCCTGTCGGCATAGCGCTACGTACGCCAAATTTACGCGCGGGATAATTGGCGGTGCTGATTACCCCCCGTCGTTCGCGGCTGCCGCCAATAGCAATAGGGATATCGCGCAGGGCGGGATTGTCGCGCATCTCCACCGCTGCGAAAAAGCAGTCCATATCCACATGAATGATTTTACGCATTGCTCACCTCTCAACACTGGTAAAGTATACAGTGATTTCAGGGTTTGAGAAATGCGTAAAGATTCAGCATTTAACGCGCTCGCTGCGAAAGCACCTGCTGCTTATCCAGCTTTTGCACCAGCGGCTGCACCACTTTATCCCCATGCTGACCAAAGTATTGATACAGCGTATCGGACGCACTTTTGGTCAGCACCATAATCTCAATGCGCCGGTTGCCCGCGCTTTGCGGATTTTTGGCATCCAGCAGCATCTGGTCCGCCATTGCGCTTACCTGCATCACTTTATTTTCCGGCATTCCGGCCTCTTCCAGCACCCGACGAGCCGAAAGCGCGCGATCGCCCGAAAGGTTCCAGTTGTTGTAGATATTGTTTTTGTAGGCCATCGCATCGGTATGCCCGGTAATAATAATTTTGTTATCGAGCGAGTCGAACACTGGCGCAAGCTCCACCAGCAAAGTTTTAAAGAACGGCATAATCTTCGCGCTGCCGCGTTCAAACATATTGCGGTTCTGGTCGTCTTTAATCAGCACGCGTAATCCCTGGGGAACAATCTCCATCTCCAGATTCGCTTCCATATGCGCATCACGGGCGATGGTATTGATACTGGTTGCCAGCTCGCCAAGCTCGGTGGCGGATTTCTTCTTCAACAGCGCCGTTTTCTCGTTGACGTCGCGCGCTTTTTTCTCCGTCTCTTCCGGCACCGCCACGGTGGCAGGTTTTGACGGATGAGACGGGCTGATTTTATTTAACGGCGACAGCCCGCCACCATTGAAAATCGACTGCCCGTGCAGCGCGGCGATAATGCTTTCACGCTCGGATTTACTGACGCTGTTGACAATCAACTTTATCGTCGTCACCAAGGGGGCCGAGCGTATTTCCGAGGTTTCTGCCCGCTTTACCCTGGACGCGATGCCCGGCAAACAGATGGCGATTGACGCCGATCTTAACGCCGGGTTGATCAACCAGACGCAGGCGCAAACCCGGCGTAAAGATGTCGCCAGCGAGGCCGATTTCTACGGCGCGATGGACGGGGCATCGAAGTTTGTGCGCGGGGACGCCATCGCCGGGATGATGATTCTGGCGATCAACCTGATCGGCGGCGTCTGTATCGGCATCTTCAAATACAACCTGAGCGCCGACGCCGCCTTCCAGCAATATGTGCTGATGACTATCGGCGATGGGCTGGTGGCGCAAATCCCTTCCCTGCTGCTCTCCACCGCGGCGGCGATTATCGTCACCCGCGTCAGCGATAACGGTGATATCGCCCATGACGTGCGTAATCAGTTGCTGGCAAGCCCGTCGGTTCTCTACACCGCCACCGGGATCATGTTTGTGCTGGCGGTGGTGCCGGGGATGCCGCACCTGCCGTTTTTGCTGTTCACCGCCCTGCTTGGTTTTACCGGCTGGCGGATGAGCAAGCGCCCACAGGCAGCGGAGGCGGAAGAGAAAAGCCTCGAAACGCTAACCCGTACGATGACAGAAACCAGCGAGCAACAGGTCAGTTGGGAAACTATTCCGCTGATCGAACCTATCAGTTTAAGCCTCGGCTACAAACTGGTGGCGCTGGTGGATAAAGCGCAGGGCAACCCGCTCACCCAGCGTATTCGCGGCGTACGGCAGGTGATTTCCGACGGCAACGGCGTGCTGCTGCCGGAGATCCGCATTCGGGAAAATTTCCGCCTCAAGCCCAGCCAGTACGCCATTTTCATCAACGGCATTAAGGCTGATGAAGCGGATATTCCGGCAGATAAACTGATGGCCCTGCCCTCCAGCGAAACCTACGGCGAGATAGACGGCGTGCTGGGGAACGACCCGGCGTACGGGATGCCGGTCACCTGGATTCAGCCCGCGCAGAAAGCGAAGGCGCTGAATATGGGGTATCAGGTGATCGACAGCGCCAGCGTAATTGCCACCCATGTGAATAAGATTGTGCGCAGCTATATTCCTGATTTGTTTAACTATGACGATATTACTCAGCTGCATAACCGTTTGTCGTCGATGGCACCGCGACTGGCGGAAGATTTGAGCGCAGCGCTCAATTACAGCCAGTTGCTGAAAGTGTACCGGGCGCTACTGACTGAAGGCGTTTCCCTGCGCGATATCGTCACCATCGCCACCGTGTTGGTCGCCAGTAGTGCGGTGACTAAAGATCATATTCTGCTGGCGGCCGATGTGCGCCTGGCGCTGCGGCGCAGCATAACCCATCCGTTCGTTCGCAAGCAGGAGCTGACGGTGTATACGCTGAATAATGAGCTGGAAAATCTGCTGACCAACGTGGTGAATCAGGCGCAGCAGGGCGGGAAAGTGATGCTCGATAGCGTGCCGGTAGACCCGAATATGCTCAACCAGTTTCAGATCACGATGCCGCAGGTGAAGGAACAGATGAAAGCGGCGGGGAAAGATCCGGTGCTGCTGGTGCCGCCGCAGCTGCGCCCTTTGCTGGCGCGCTACGCAAGGTTGTTTGCACCGGGGCTGCATGTGCTGTCGTATAACGAAGTGCCGGATGAGCTGGAGTTGAAGATTATGGGGGCGTTGATGTAGGCATCCGGCATCGGTGCATATTGCCGGATGCGGCGTGAACGCCTTATCCGGCCTGCGGGTGAGCACTGTTTTGTCGGCATGATAAGACGCGTGGCGGCGCATCTGGCACCGGTGCACAACTGCCGGATGCGGCGTGAACGCCTTATCCGGCCTACGGGTGAGCGCGGTTTTGTAGGCATGATAAGACGCGTCTGCGTCGCATCAGGCATCGGCGCACAACCGCCGGATGCGGCGTGAACGCCTTATCCGGCCTACGGGTGAGCGCGGTTTTGTAGGCATGATAAGACGCGTCTGCGTCGCATCAGGCATCGGCGCACAGCTATAAAATGATACGCTCCCCAGCACTAAAATCCGTTACGTCTCCCGCCCAATCGATGGGATATAACCCTTTCGCAACATCGCGGTGAAACGTTGAGAATGGCCAATCACTCACTTGTTTTACCCAACCATGTTTTACTGGATTTATATAAATATAATCAACATGATGGCGATAGTCTTTGGTATTGCGGATAGCATGTTCCCAAAAACGTGGTTGCCAGATATTTTTCAATCCACAAGCATGGGTAAATTGCTTTTTAATTTCCCGCCAGCGCGAGGAAAAATCATCATCGCCTTCAGGTAATGTCCATATGCAATGCATATGCTCCGGCAAAACTACCCAAGCGTTAATTTCAAAAGGTCTGTCTCGCTTAACTTTAATAATAACGTTACGGAGCGTCTGAAACTGGGTGGTCAAAAGTTGGTTTCGACGATTCTGTAAATTTACCGTGAAAAACCAGGTTCCCCCCTTGATGTAATAACGACGATATTCAGACATAACGACTCCTTTTTCTCAACGGTAAGAAGAAAAGGAAAAGTCGGCAATGATGTTGTGTTAAATCGGGAAAGCGGCTCGCAAAAAATGCACAGATTTGTAGGCATGATAAGACGCGTAGCGTCGCATCAGACACCGGCGCACAACCGCCGGATGCGGCGTGAA
>OKFE01000068.1_pt1 | contig 38712 bp, 47 predicted proteins | sample 1612471 | NCBI WGS metagenome assembly OKFE01 (sample SAMN04436798, study PRJEB24849) | human gut metagenome | biome: human gut; feature: NICU; material: stool | host: Homo sapiens | place: USA: Saint Louis, MO | collected 2011-04-16 | reverse complement strand
CTAAAGACCAATCAGCGGCCACACGAAAGCTAATTGCTGAAGCTGACTATAAAGAGTCTCGAGCTGCTCGTGAGAAGAAATTACTCGACGTGTTAAACGGTGAGTACGTATCCCGTGCAGACGTAGCGAAAGAATGGTCTGCTCGTATCTTAGAGTTAAAGTCCTCACTCATAAAACTTGGTAAACGAGTAGGGAGTGAGTTCACTGATCCAGAAGAACGAGCGACGGTGGAAAGGGTGGTGAGCGAAGTTGCCGAAGACTACCTCGAAAGTTACTCGCGCAAAGGCGAGTACACGCCGGAAGTCAAAACCGGTAAAAGCAGAGCCAAGAGTTAATTGGTTCCAGGAAGAGCTCGATGCCTTTAAACCACCGGAACGATACACCGTATCAGAATGGGCTGACAATTTCAGGGTATTAACAAATATATCCGCAGAACCAGGTAGGTGGAGAACGAATCGAACTCCATATCTAAAAGAGCCTATGGACAAATTTACAGACCCTCTGATTGAACAGATTGTATTGTGCTTTGGAGCGCAAATCGGTAAGACTGAAGCAGAGCTCAATATGATAGGGTATGCGTTAGACCAAACACAATCACCAGTTATGATGGTATACCCGACAGATACTATCGCTAAATTTGCTAGCGATAAGAGAGTGCAACCGATGCTTAAATCGGTTAAATCTATTAGTGATAATTTTGACGAGAATAGTAAACTGCTTGAATTGGATTTTAACAACGGTAATTATATGGTACTGGTCGGGGCGAACTCACCAAGTAGTTTATCAAGCCGGTCAATCAAGTATCTATTCTTTGACGAAATAGACAAATACCCCGCCTTTTCAGGTAAGGAAGCAGATCCAATAAAACTTGCAAAGGAACGTACTAAAACGTTCGTGGATAAGAAGATTGTAATGGTATCCACTCCTACTGTTGAGTCGGGTAATATTTGGCAGGCGCTCATGAATGCAAATGAGCGCAGGCAGTATTACGTGCCATGTCCACATTGCGGAGTGTCGCAGACCCTCAAGTTCAAGCAGATAAAATGGCCAGACGAACACAACGATAATGCGGACATGATACGTGATACAGCGTATTACGAATGTGAACATTGCGGCGGACACATCCACGATAAGCACAAAATGGAAATGTTAAGACATGGAACATGGGAAGTGGTAAATGCATCGCAAAGCAAAGTCCGCTCAATTTCGTATCACTTATCGTCGATATATTCGCCGTGGGTCACGTTCGGAGACGTTGCGTACGAGTTTAAGACTTCCAAAGGTACACCTGCCTCATTAATGAACTTCATTAATTCATGGCTAGCGGAACCTTGGCGAAGTGCTAAAACTAAGAGTACACAAAATATGCAATTTACGGAATCTACATATCCGAGCGGAGTTGTGCCGGATAAAGCAGTATTGCTTATCGCTTCCGTAGACGTACAGCTTGACCACTTCTGGTGGGAAGTAAGGGCCTATGCTCCTGGTGTTAAGTCTTATCTGATTGATTACGGACAAGCAAGCACTTGGGACGATTTAGAGGAAATCATTATTCATCGAGAGTATCCATCGGAGTATGGAGAGCCTCGTCAAATAATGAAAGCAGGCATTGACTCCGGTTTTAGAACAGACGAAGTATATCAGTTCTGTTCAAGATTCCCGGAAGTATGCATCCCTCTTAAAGGCTCGTCCAACCATACTACGATGACAGCACCATACACAATGACATCATTGGAGAAGGGTGTCGTAGGTGGGTTAAAGCTATATGTGTTGAATACAGATTATTGGAAAGACTTCATATTCGCGAGAATGGTAAGACCGATAAACGAGGACGGCACGATCCATTTATACAAAGATTGTCCACAGGAATACTCAGACCATCTAAGGTCAGAGGAAAAGCAGGAACACAGAAATGTAAAAACAGGGGCGGTAACAGTACAGTGGAAACCACTCACGAGCCATCCTGTTAACCATTTACTTGATACATGTACTTACAACGCAGCAGTAGCAGATATTGCCGGCGTTAAATATTTAATGGAGCCAGAACCTTATGAGGAATCCGAAGAGGTCCAAACATACGAGGACTACAACGGAGGCATAGGGAATACTGGCCATTGGTTTAGATAGGAGGTGAACCATGAGCGATGTAAATGAACAACTTGAACGTGTGCGCCAAGTCATCGAGGATATCGAAACTAAAGGGTATTCCGAGTTACAGATTGGCGGTAAACGATTTAAGACGATTGACTTACCTGTACTTTACGCGCGCGAACAAACGCTAATGCAACGAGTACACGAAGAGTCCAACGGATATCAAGCTGATGCATTCGTGACATGGGGTGGACGATGAACATTATTGATAAAGTAATCAGTTGGGTTAGTCCACAACGTGCGTACGAGCGCCAAGCTTACCGTGATGCGTTACGTCAATATGATGCGGCATCTATGGACAGGCTAAACAGTGATTGGCAACCAGCGTATGGGACCGCGGAACAACTTGCAACGGGTTCACGTGATATCATACGTGGCCGAGCAAGAGCTGCCGAGATGAACAGTGACTTAGCAGAAGCCGCTGTGATTGCACTGTTACGAAATGTAATCGGCGCAGGGATTGTCCCACAAGCTAAAGTGCGAAACCGCAATGGCAAATTAAACAACGATCTTAATAAGAAAATCGAAAAAGCATGGGCCAAATGGGCGGAACCTGAAAATGCTGACATTAGGGGCATTTCTAATTTCTATGAACTACAAGAAATGGCGCTAAGGCGTATGGTGTACGATGGTGAAATTCTGGTTAATAAAACTTCGCAAGGCTCGTACTTACCATTATCTATTCAGCTGATAGAGGCTGAAAACATTGGCGCAGTAAGTATCACAAACGGTAAGAATAATATCATCAATGGCGTAGAAGTTACCGAACATGGTAGACCAGTAGCGTACCATATAAGCCAAACAGACCCAATGGGGCTACGTTCTTTTGATACGGTTCGGTTAACAACAGACCAAGCATTTTTGTTGTTCAAGCCTAAGCGTCCATCTCAGATTAGGGGCATAAGCCTATTGGCGTTAGTATTGCGTAGGATTCACGATATCGACGAGTACATGGATGCTGATCTAATTGCTGCACGAGTTGCGGCGTGCTTCAGTGTTTTTGTAACCTCTCAAAATTCTGCAAGACAAACGTCCATGCTACCAAGAGATAGCAAAGGCAGACCTAATATCACAATGGCACCAGGCATGGTTAGACACCTAAGCCCTGGTGAGTCCATTGAGTTTGCAGACCCTAAGCGTAACGCTGGTACTGCAAGCGAATATTCAGCAACTCAGACTAGACGCGTAGCGTCCGGTCTTGGTATGAGCGCTGACATCGTAGCGCGTAATATATCTGGGAATTTCTCAGCTGCAAGGCAAAACTTATTAGAGGACCAAAAGACATTCCGTCAAGTGCAGAAATTTGTAATCACACACTTCTGTATGCCGATTTGGAAAGCCTTTATTGACGCCCTTTACTTAGCAGGTGAATTACCTTCCGACTACTTAGCGAACAAGGACAAATACCAAGAGGTAGCTTGGCTTGCTCCAGGGTGGTCATGGATTGACCCTGTTAAGGAAGTTAACGCTAATAAAGAGGCTATTAAATCCGGTCTTACAACTTTAGAGGATGTGTGCGCATCATCTGGACGTGATTGGGAAGAAGTTCTTGAACAACGGAAACTCGAACAGGATAGAGCCAAGGAGCTCGGGGTGTTACTAGATTATTCCAGTGAGTTGCAACCGCTAACGATGGGCGATGATGACACTACACAGGAAGGAGCTGATGGCTAGTAATGAGTGAACATCAAAAGCGTAGTGTTCTTGGTAATTATTGCCGAGAAACTACTATTGACCACGTCGATACCGATAGTCGGACAGTAGAATTATCATTCTCATCCGAAACGCCATATGGCCGTTGGTTCGGCGATGAAATCCTTTGCCACGATGAAGAGTGCATCAACCTTGAGCGCTTTAACAATGGCTTGGGTACGGTATTGTTTAACCATGATCGTGATGCGGTCGTAGGTCATATCGAGAAGGTATGGCTAGAAGATAACCGCGGTAAAGCGTTAGTACGCTTTGACACAGATGAACAATCCGAAACAATATTCCAAAAGGTACAGTCCGGTACGCTACAAGGTGTAAGCGTAGGCTATGCAATCTACCGATATGAGGTATTGGAAGATGAAGATACCAAATCTACTAACGGTCGATTTAATGGTCCGGCTTATGTAGTAACGGATTGGGAACCTTTAGAAATCAGTATTGTATCTGTTCCGGCTGACGCCACTGTTGGCGTGGGACGTAGTGCTGAAGAAATTCATACAAGTATTGACACACAGGAGGATAACACACGTATGGATCCAAAAGAAATTTTAAACAATGAAGAAGTAAAATCTACAGAACCAGTAGAAACAGGTTTGACACAAGCAGACCTTCAAAAGGCTATGGAGCAAGAGCGTAAACGCACTTCCGAAATTACTGCTATGTTCCGCGACTTCGATGTTGAAGGCGCAGACGAAGCAATCGTATTGGGCAAATCCGTTGACGAAGCACGTGAAATGGTTATGGACCAATTACGTGCACGTAACAAAGGTGTATCTGTAACAATGGGCGAAGCTGAATCTGATAAGTTCCGTGCAGCAGCACAAGACGCAGTATTGATGGCAGCAGGTATCCCTGTAGCAGATGCTGCACCAGGTGCACAAGAATTACGTGGTCACTCTATGGTTGAGTTGGCACGTGAAGCACTTCAACGCGAAGGCTTGCAAGCTAACTTCGGCGATAACATGGAATTGGCTCGTCAAGCTATTAATTCTACATCCACATTCCCTGCTATCATGGCTAACCTCGCTAACAAATCTGTAATGGTAGGCTTCAATGAAGCTGAAACTACTTACCAAATTTGGGCGGGTAAAGGCTCTAACCGTGACTTCAAAGAAGCTGCACGCGTAGCATTGTCCGAAGCAGGTAACCTTGAATTAGTTCCAGAAGGTGGCCAATTCCAACAAGACTTCTTAGGCGAAGCATCTGCTCGTACTAAAGTGGCTACTTATGGTAAATTGTTCAGCTTAACTCGTCAAGCAATCATTAATGATGACTTGGGCTTGTTCTCCAAAATTGCTACTAAATACGGTTCCGCAGCTAAACGCTTGGTAAACAAAATGGTATACGCTCAATTAACTGGTAACGTTAAAATGCAAGATAACGTAGCTTTGTTTGACACTAAACATGGTAACGTTGCAGGCACTGGTGAAGCATTATCTGTTAAAGCAATCGCCAAAGCAATTACTGCTATGCGTCGTCAAAAAGGTATTACTGGTGATGCTACTCTTAACATCACACCTAAATACTTGGTAGTTCCTCCAGAACTCGAAATGACTGCATACCAAATTGTTAACTCTACTGCAGCAGTAGACGGTGTAAACTCCGGTGTAGTTAACCCTTACAAAGGCCGCTTCGTAGTTGTAGCAGATGCTGAATTAACTGATCCAGATGCATGGTACTTAGTAGCTGACGCATCTCAACATGACACTATTGAAGTAACTTACTTAAATGGCGTTGAAACTCCACGTCTTGAAACTCGCCAAGGCTTCGATGTAGACGGTATCGAATACAAAGTAGCATTCGACTGTGGCGTAAGTGCTCTTGACTTCCGTGGTGTATTCAAAAACGCAGGTAAATAATTAGGGGGTAAATACATATGGCAAAATTCGTATACGAAACAGATAGAATAAGCTTCGTGGCAACAGCTGATGTAAAAGCTGGTGACATTGTAGAAGCAGGCGTACTTCACGGTGTAGCAGTAACAGATATTAAGAAAGATGAAATGGGTGCGTTAAAAGTAACTGGCGTATTCAAAGTTGACGCTAATAAATCTGATACATACGCTGTAGGTGACGCAGTAAACTTCGCTTCTGGTAAAGCTGCTAAAACTGGTGGTAAACCATTGGGTATTGCAGTAGAACCTAAGACTGCAACTCAAGATACTGTTACAGTAATGTTGAAAAACTAATTATTGTATTTTTAATGAAATGCGGTCCACACGGGCCGCATTCACTCTACGAGGTAACCATATGCTGACCTATGATGAAAGCGCCTTGCTTGATGTATTTGGCGAAAAAATAACATATGAAGGTAAGCAGATTAAGGCTAGTGTAGAAATCGGTGAGTATGATGGTAAAGGTTCTGGGTTCGTAACTGGCTTAGCTGATAAAGCTAAGGTATGGGTTAGAACTAAGGACGTGCCACTACCTAAGACTAAAGATGTAATCTACATCAATGGTAAGAAGTGGTATGTGGATCATATCTCTGATAGCGACGCTAAAATGCACTGTCTTGAAATTGTGGCCAACGTTAGGACGGTAAGACCATGAGTAATTCACCAATTACCATTACTGACACTGCTACACCGTATCTTGAGTTTATAGCTAAGACTAAACCGGACTGGACAAGGAAAGCTATGAAGTCAGTTGGTTGGATGATGCAGAAGGAAATCAAGACCGGAATTAAATCCGGTTCACCTGGTGGCCACAAATATGCAAACTTCATGCCACCTACAATGAGGGCTCAATTTGAGGCTGCATTTGGCGCTAAAGTAAGGCGTGCTTATCAAGATGGCGGTAAGGCGTATAAGGAAGGATGGGGGCTTAAATCCCGAGCTCAACTTATAGCCGGTGGCGTAAAGGAAACCACTGTCGGATATACACCACTTGGTAAGATGTTCCGGGCAGTTGGGTACCAATACGATGCCAGGTCGCAATCAGTAAAAGTAGGGTGGTTATCATCGTCTGCTAAACGATTAGGCGAACAGATTGAGCGTGGTTATACAAAACAAATCACAGAGCCAATGCGTAGGACATTATTTGCCGGTGGCTTTCAACTTGCTAAAGGTAAAACATCATTTCGGATTAAACCTCGTAAAACGTTTGGTCCGATGAAAACAGCCTTACAGCCTAAGTTGGTACCTTACCTAGAGTCTAAAATCGGTGAATATGCACTAGGCAAAAGCACTCAGTTCGCATCTAGTAGACGAGCATATAAAGTGAGGTAGCAATGCAAACTATTCCACTAGCAGTCATTGCTAACAGATGGGCGGAAGCGGTTAAGGATAATCAGAAGATTACCGACTACTGCATGAAACACTTCGGAAAGGACTTAACTATTTACATCGGATACGATGATGCCGGCGCACCTCTTGAAGAGGATTGTCCGTGCGTGATCATCATGATGGACAATAAGTCCGAGGGCTTGGCAAGTTCATACTCTTACACCTTACAACTCGTATGGGGAATAGTACGAGTTGAGGCGGAACGTGAAGGACGTGTAGTGAAATACACAGGAGCGTTCGAGTGTGACGAACTTGGCCAATTACTCATCGAATGTATCATGGCAGTTAACCCTAACTATCCTGTCATTAACATTGACTATGAAACAGACAATATCTCGTGGCGTCCGGTATATCCAGGTAAAGCCACACTCACTATAGAAATACCGCACGTAATTGGCGGTAATGTTGAATATTAGGAGGATAAACATGGCAGTAGCTAAACGTGCACAAGGTGCACAATCTTCTCTTACAATGGCCTTTGAAACTGACTTTGGTACTACACCATCTACTGGTGGTGTGGTAATGCCTATCATCAGTTCTTCCTTAAAGGCTAGCCAAAACTTGAATGACTCCTCTGTTATTCGAGGTACACGTAATCCTGCGGCACCTAGTCGCGGTAATATCGATACATCCGGTAGCATTGTTCCACCAGTTGATGTATTGGGCTTTGGCTATTGGTTAAAGCTAGGCTTTGGTGCTCCAACTACAACAGCACAAGGCTCCGGTAAGAAACACGTATTTAAAATTGGCCCAGATATGCCATCTGCTACCTTTGAACAAGGTTACAAGGACATTAGTACTTACCAACAATTCAGTGGCGTACGCATGAATAAAATGTCCTTAAACTTCGGTGGTGACTCTGAATTAACTGCATCTATCGATGTAATGGGTTGTAAAGAAACTATGGCGGCGGTGCCCTTCGATACTGCACCTAAGTCTATTGTCTTTACTCCATTCGAAAATCTCGAAGCCACCATAAAAGAAGGTGGCGTTACGGTAGCGAATGTATTGTCCATGAGTCTTGATATCGACTTCGGCTTGGACGGTGACTCTTATGCTATCGGCGGTAAAGGCTTCCGTACTTATATTGATACAGGTATTATCGGTGTATCCGGTACTATTAAAGCTTTCTTCCAAAATATGGACTTATTGAACAAGGCAGTAAATGGTACTGAATCTAGCTTGGAATTAACTCTTACTAAAGGTACCAATTCCTTGGTCATTAAGTTACCGGAATTGATTTACGAACGTAACTCTCCTGGTATCGATGGTCCTAAAGGCGTTAATATCGAACTTCCATTCAAAGCATATTATGGCGATGATGCCGGTCAATCTGCAGTAGTATTTGAATTGGTTAACAGCCAAACATCTTACTAATCTAACTCATTAGGAGGTAACTATGAATATTCAAGGTAATGAATTAAAACCAAGAGCCCTCACATGGACTGAACGTGATGCATTAATCAAAGCCGGTCTAGACTTCGTGTATTGTCCAGTAGATGTTGATGATCAAGTCGCATCTATTGTCCGTAGTCGTGATATTATGCGATTCATCTTAACAGATGTGTACGAACTCACAGACGAACAACTCAATACTGTAAGTGATAAGGACGCTATGAACTTCGCCGGTGAAGTCATTACATTAACTTACCAACTACAAGAAGAAACAGAAAAAAACTAGAAGAGGCGTGGAGGTGGATGTCCTCGGATAGGCCGAAGTACTGCAAGGGATGTAAGGAATTACAAACCGCTACAAAGCAGTCCTTCGACTGCTCCGAGTGTGATTTTAACCCACCACGCCTATTATTCGGCTCAAAACAGGCTTTGCGTTTGTATAACCTATCACGCAGTCAAAGAAATTACCACTCTGGCGGACTAGCCGGGTTTGATTATCCGGCTATACGTACAGTGGCTGAGATTAATAACATTAATCTAAATCCGATGTTATTTAGTCTTATGTGGATATTGGAGGGATTAGAAATGGAGGCGATGAATAAGGATGTCGAATAACGTAGTAGATATCGTAGTGCAACTGACCGATAAGAATGCAAAAGCCGGTTTAGAGAAAATCGCCGCTACCTCTAAGGGAACAGTTGCAGAGCTTTCAAAATTAAAGAATGAAATGTTTGCCATTGGTGCGAGTGCCGGTCTTGCCGGTCTAGGTTCAAAACTCGCTAAAGAGGCACTAGCTTGGAACTTATCAGTAAAGAAGATGCAATCCTTAACAGGTGCTACTGCTGAACAAGCTAGTACATTCCTCTCCGTTGCGAACTATATGGGTGTAGCTACTGACGTTAGTACTGTAGCGTTCGCAAAATTTGCAAAGGCTGTATCTAACGCACAAGATAAAATGCAAGTTGCATCCGCAGAAGGTAAACTAGCTACTGACATGTTCAGCCGGCTAGGCGTTAGCATTGATCAGATTGAGGGTAAGAATACCCTTGAAGTGTTCAAAATCATTCAAGACCGATTAAGGAACATGAAGGACGGTGCTGAAAAGACACGAGTTGAGATGGAGTTATTCGGTAAAACCGGATACCAACTTCACGGAATGCTGAATATGTCAGCAGATGCCATGAAGCAAGTCGAGGACCGTGCAAGAGCTATGGGGCTCATCATTGATGATGAAGCTGCTAAAAAGTCCGCTGCCTTTAATCGTCAGTTGAAAGATATGGAACAGACAGGCAAGCGATTGGCTATTATGATTGGCCAAGAACTTTTACCGGTGGTTATGGAATATGCACAAGGTGCAATCGATTTAACGAAGTCTTATAGTAATTTAGCTACAGAGCAAAAGGAAGCTATCTCAGGCCTTATCAAATTCGGCTTAGAAGCTAGTATAGCAATCACGGGAATTCAATCCATTACAAGTGCATTGAAGTTTATGAGATTGGCTACAATAGCGGCCGCAGGTCCTTGGCTTGCATTAGCAACCGCTATCGGCTTAGCCGGTAAGGCACTATTAGATTATCGCTATAAGGAACAAACCAAAGGCACAGACCTCGGCGTTGATGTTAACGGTCTTAGAGCTCATAAGAACTTAAATACGCCTGGTACTAACTCCGCTTACATGGCTAACCATGATGGGCGGTACTGGGTTGAGGATAGTTCACTCTTTGGACTCATCAAGAACGATCGCTTGGCAACGAAAGAAGAAGGGGCTCAAATCGACGCTGCTATTAAGGCTAAGGAAGCGGCAGATGCTGCGAAGAAGAAAGCCGAAGAGGAGCAAGAGAAACTTCAAAAAGAAATCGACGATGCTAAGAACGGTCTTACTAATAATGAGGCTATCAATAAGGCGAATGAAGAAGCTAGTAAAGCCGCTAAAGCGCAAGAGGCAGCGGCCAAGAAAGCAGAGCAAGCAGCTGAAAAACTAGCAAGTTCTGTAGAACGACTTAATGAACTTATTCGTAGCCTTACACTTCAATCTTTAGAGATTGATGGCAGTCAATATGAAATCGACAAGCTCAACGCTAAGAACCAATACGAAACGAATAATAAGAACATCCGTGAGATTATTCGTTCTGCAGCCGGCTTAAATGGTGGCGGTGGTACTGGCCAAGCATCAAGTGTACTAGATGCCGCTAATGCTCAATTGGGCAAGAAGTACGTATTAGGTGCAGAAGGTGATTGGGCTACAGATTGTGGCAAACTATTTGCCGATAGCATTAGAGAATCGTTTGGTATTAGCACTCCTAGATATGTGCCTGATATTATGCGTGATGCTAGAGCTGTAGGTGCATGGCATGATGTAGGCGACGGATACGTGCCTAAAGCAGGTGATGGTGTAGTTGTACTTGGCGATAACCATGTAGTTATTGCTGATGGTAATGGTGGCTATACTGGCGCAAACTCTCATGGACCTGGTGGCGTGGGACCTGGACAAGTACTTCAATCTAGCTCTATTGAAGGTGACTTTGGAACTGCAACAGGCTATGTAGATACAGCACTATATGCAAAAGCGTATGGAGGTAATGTTGGCGGCGGATGGGGTAGCTCAGTCGATGCCTTAAAAAATGCTAATGCTAAAGCGTTGGCTAATTCCAACCTAGTAGCAGAAGCTAAGGCTAAGAATGAGGAAGTATATCAAAAGAAACTCGAAGAAGCTGACCGTAATCAAAAAATACGTGTACGCAAGATGAACGAGGAAATCTCAAAACTTGACCTTGAACGCACAGGCGATCGCTTGCAATTACTCAAGACGGAAGCCGAAGCTCAAAAGGCTCAAATTGACGATAACGTTCGTGAGTACACAAAAGCAGTAGGCGATAAGACATTAGCTGAAAAGAGAGCTAATGCCGAGAAGCTAAAGATTACTGCTGAGACTAACCAGAAGATTCGTGAGTTAGCATATACGCAACTCAACGAGGATTCTGAACGTCAATCTAACTTAGTAAGGCTTGGACGGATATCTCAATCGGATGCAGACCAAGTACTTAATGAACAGTTGCGAGCATACATCGAATTCGCTCAACGAGAACTTAATGAAGCTCAGTTAAGCGCTACTCAACGCTTACAAGTAGAAAAGAACCTCGTTGAAGCGCAGCAAAAGCTATGGGAAATAGCCGGACGTAACTTGCGTACTAGCCTAGCAGAAGGTGCTAGACAGTATAGTTTAGAGGTAGTGAACTATGGCGACCTAGCTAAGTCTACCTTTGATAGTACGATGAGCAGTATTAACTCCTCATTTACTAGTCACTTGGAAGCAATGGCTACAGGTACTGAGTCTTTCGGTAAGGGACTAAAGAATATCTTTAAGGATATTACAAATAGCATTATTAAAATGCTTGTTAACCTTTCATTCCAACAGTATGTACAACCTAAGCTACAAAGCCTATTCGGTGGAGTGGTAAGCGGTATCGGTGCTATTGGCGCCGGTCGTGGCGGTGTATCTTCGTTTGCAAGTGGCGGTTCTTTCAGTTCAGCATTTACAGGCAACAGCTTTGGTAAGTTTGCAAGCGGTGGTATTGCTCCTGCAGGCATGACATTAGTTGGTGAGAATGGTCCAGAGCTCTTACAGTTCAACTCTTCTCATCGCATTTACAATGCAAGCCAAACACGTAAGATGATTGGCGGTGAAGGAGCTAATAAAGTAACGGTTAACATCATCAATCAATCTGGCCAACAACTGGATAGCCAACAGCAAGAAACTAAGTTCGATGGCGAACAAATGATAGTTGATGTAGTAGTATCTAGTCTTATGACAAACAAAGGAGGTATGCGTGATGCCATTAAGGCAGCCGCAGTATAGCGTATGTTAGAATTCCCAAACATAAGATATCCGATATACCCTATCGATGAAACAACGCCTGATGTAAGTCGTAAGGCTCAGGTAGAAAACATGACGATGTTAACGCATCGTAAGACTACGAAAGCGTTACGATCGTATTCAGTAAATTACAAGATACCGACTTCGGAATATATCAAGCTAAGGAATTTCTTTGACCAGGTTAATACTGCAGAGATATTCCTTTGGACACATCCGGAGACACGAGCGAAGGTAAGAGTAAGGTTTGCGGACCAACTGCACTTCTCCGCTAGTGATTATGGTATATGGAATGGTTCTATTCAATTACAGGAGGCTTAGATGTTAACGTTATCGACTGCATCAATCATCGAAAAGAATAAGATATCCTCCACTGGAGCATGGGTAATGGCTATTGAACTTCACCATCCGGAAGGGAATATCCTCCTTGTGAATAACACCGAGGACTTAACCTTAGCGGGTAAGCAGTATACGGCGTTCCCATTCAAGCTAGAGGATATTAACGAGGACACTAAGCAGATGCCTAACGTTAAACTCTCCGTAGCGAACGTGACCGGTACGATCCAACGGTTAGTAGAAAAGAATAAAGGCCTCACAGATTGTGAGGTCAATATTCGTATCTTCAATACTAACCTACCGGACGTTATTGAACTTGAAGAAACGTTTATCATTAATGCGTCCCAATCTAAAGCAGACTGGGTAGTGTTCACGTTAGGCACAGACTTTTCATTCTCTCGTAGGTTCCCACCTGTTAGGGTAATGAAAGACTACTGTCCTTTCAAATTTAAGTCTGTAGAGTGCGGTTACAAAGGTTACGCACAATCATGCAACAAAACTCTAAAACGCTGTCGTGAGTTAAATAACAGCGTTAGATTTGGCGGTGAGCCAACGATACCACAAGGGGGCTTATATGCGTCTAACTCTAAATAACCTAGTAGGTACTCCGTGGAAAGAGTTGCCTTGTTGGGAGCTTGTGGTAGAGGTGTACAAGAGAGCGGATATTCAACTAGGCCCATATATGACATATTGGCCAGATATGAACTCTCCCTGGCACGAAGTCAAGGAGCCGGAAGTAGGGGACATAATTGTCATGAACCTCTACGGTAATAATGCTGATCATATCGCAGTGTATGTAGGCGAAGGTAAGATGATACATTCTACCGAATATGCGGGTGTGTGTATCGTACCAATGGACAGATTAAGAAAACGTATATTAGGAGTGTACAGGCACAAGGAGGCTCAAAATGATTAGATTAGTAATTGCTCGAAACCCATTCGACCTTACCACTAGACAAGAGACTCTTGTCCCTTTTGTTAAAGGTAAGACACTCAACCAATATTTCACTGAACCAGGTGAATGGGTGTACTCCATAAATGGTGAGTTAGTAGATGATACCGCATCACCTACAGACGAAGCCTATGTAGTGGTATTACCTAAACTTGAAAAACAAGCATTCGCTATCTTGTTATCTATTGGTCTATCGATAGCGACTGCCGGTATCGCCTCAGGGGCGATATTCGGTATTACAAGCGTATTAGGTCGTACGTTAGCAGCAATGGCCATAGGTATGATTGGTAATGCGATCATATCTAAAATAGCTACACCTAAGACAGATAGCTCTAATACAGAGCAGTCAGCTACCTATGGGTGGCAAGGTGCACAGACTGTTATTGGCCAAGGTCATCCTTTAGCTATTACCTACGGTAAGTGTAAAAGTGCGGGTATGCTTATATCTCGCCATGTGACAAGTGACGGTGAAAAACAATATCTTAACCTATTATACTGTGCGGGTGAGGGGCCTATTGACGCTATAACGGACGTTAAATTAAATGGTAACCCTATCGGTAACTATAAGGAAGTTCAACTCGATGTAAGACTAGGTACGAACGACCAAGAGATTATCCCTAATTTCAATGATAACTATGCTGACCAACCTTTGACGTATGAGCTTACCAACGACTGGTCAATTCATCAAACGCAAGGTAACTTATCTACTGCACTAGAGGTTACTATATCACTTCCTAACGGCTTGTATTACTCAAATGACCAGGGCGGATTAAGTGAAACCTCGGTCACTATTGAAGGTGGCTATCGTAAAGTTGGCTCTGCAGAGTGGATACCATTACCGATTAGTAACAATGGTGGCCAAAGTGCCATGCTTGAAAAGACAGATAATCGCTGGTTTAAACGCAATAGTCATTCAAGAACGTCTATCGATAATAGTCAATATACTGGCGTTATCAAGGATAGTTCAAATAAAGCCATCTATCGTGTGTTCCGGTTCGATGTAAAGGAACCAGGGCAATATGAAGTCCGTATGCGATGTGCACATAAGGACGGTAATTCTAACCGCCATGTGAACAAAGTATATTGGTCGCAGTTAACTCAGATTGTCTATGATGATTTCATTCATCCTGGTAAGGTTCTTATCGGTATTAAAGCATTAGCTACTGACCAATTAAATGGTAATGATCCAAACGTAACATGGATACAAGAGCGTAAAACAGTATGGGTATTTAATACCTACACTGGGGCGTATGAGTCTAAACCGGCTAATAACCCGGCGTGGGCTTGCTACGATATTCTTCATCATTGCCGTAAGATTGGCGATGAGTATGTAGTCAAAGGCGCTCCTCGTGAACGCTTCGTATATGACGCATTTAAGGCGTGGGCCGATAAGTGCGATGAAAAGCATATTACATTTAACTACATTTACGATAATGCTAGCCAAGTATGGGATGCACTTAAATACGCTGAGAATGTAGGTAGAGGTAAAGTAATACCTTTAGGTACTCGATTCAGTTGTATTTACGACTATGCGGCTACACCTACTCAGCTATTTACTGTAGGTAATATCAAGATGGACTCATTCATGGAAGAGTTCCAGGCTACATCATCTAGGGCAAACGCTATCGAGGTATCATTCCTCAATAAAGCTAAAGACTATGAGCGTGACGTGCTTCCTGTATTTAGTGAAGAGTATGACGTGACTACATCGCTCACCAGTCCTGCGCAAGTCGAACTCATGGGATGTGTGGATGTAGATCAAGCCTACAATTATGCTAAACACTACCTAAGAGCGAATAAGTACGAGGTGCGTACTTGTACCTTTGAAGCTTTTACAGACGCCATAGCGTGCACGATAGGGGATGTAATCCTGTTACAGCATGATGTGACAGACTGGGGACAAGGTGGCCGTGTAGAGTCTGCTGTAGGTAATAAAGTAACTCTTGATAGAGAGGTTACTTTTGAGCAAGGCAAGACCTATCGCCTTATGGTGCGTAACGCTAAAACGGATGCATTAGAGTCTTACAACGTAACTGGCGTGACCGGTAAGACCTTAACGCTTGCTAGTAATGCAGTTATTCAGACAGACGATTTATATACCTATGGTGAGGCAACCAAGGAAGCTAAACCGTTTAGGGTATTATCCATTAGCAAGTCCAACTCTGAAATGACTCGTAAGATATCCTGTATCGAATACTACCCTGAGTTGTATGCCGGTGATGATGGATCAGTGCCAATCATCGACTACACAACAAAGTCCGATGTAATTAAGGTTATTAACTTAGTGCTCTTAGCTGACGTCAAGACATTAAAAGACGGTACTGTACTTTGTGATATCAATGGTACTTGGCAACTGCCACGGGGTAAGGTGGCCAAAAATATTATCGTGTATTACAAGCCTGTTACCGCTAAAGAGTGGCAACAGTTCAAAGTACTAGATGGCAGTGCTACTAGCGTAACTATTCCAAGTGTAGCTACTGACGTTAACTACGACGTTAAGATTGTATGCACCAATAATACTGGTGCTGCGTATGAAGGAGTAGAGCGTGCAGTGTATGTAAGTGGTAAGGAAATACCCCCGGCTACACCTAAAGGCTTTAAGGTAACTCAGGACGCAGTAAATAGTAGTGTACTTCATTTATCATGGGAACCTAATACAGAGGCTGACCTACATGGATACACACTATATGATGGCAACGATGTAGTGTTAATTAAGCATATAGGCGGTACATCCTACTCATACTTCATTCCTAATACAGGTAATTACCAATTCAAGCTATCTGCTATTGATACATCTGGTAATGAAAGTGGTAAGGCTGAAGCTCGTATTACTGCGAGTGTATCCGCTGAGAGTGTTGCTACACCTAAAGCACCGGCTCGAGGTGAGGTGAAAATCGGTAAGACAATCACAACTGCATGGGACCCAGTAGAGAATACCTACATCGATTACTACGAAGTTCGACTTGATAGTAATGTTGGACAGTCCAATAATCTATTAGCCAAGACTACAGACATTCGCTCTGAAATTAAGTTATCGGCTCGTAGAGGTGCGGTATTCGTTTACGCACACAATCCTGTTAAGGGTTATGGTCCTGCTCTTAGACTTGACTATAACGCAGTAGTACCTAAGGCTCCGGCGAATGTCAAAGTAAAAGGCAATATTACAGGCGTGAGCGTGGTCTTTGATAGTATCCCAGATACTTGTATAGGCGCTAACATTTACATCGGTACAGAGAAGTATTTCGTCACTACAAACGTAAATATGATACCGCATGACCCAGGTGTATTTGATGTAAAAGTTGCCTATGTAGATGTATTTGGTGAGGGTACATACTCCAATATTATTGGTAGCTCTGTACCGGCTAGTATCGACCCTTCGTTAATTAATGCAGAAGCGTTAGGTTTGGCCGATATCGATAGACGTATTAATGAGCTGGATAAGTCTAGCAACCAGTACGCTAAGGCAGTACAAGCTATGAGTCATGCACCACAACTTATGCGTGATCCAATTTTTAAATCTGAGTTAGAGATTGCTCCATATACAAAAGATGGGCAACAAATCACAATCAAAAAGCAAAGACCTTATCCAGAATACCATGACCCAATTACTGGCGGACAATGTGTATTCGTGGCATCAGGGGATACAAAGTATACATCAATCGGATTTGGCGGTATCAAAATCTTACCTAAAAATAAGCCTTTAGAGGGTCAGTTAAATAACACTTATATTGTCCGCATGCTGGCAAAAGTTAAGCCAGATATGACGATACATTTAAATAACAATCATCTCGGTAAAGGCAGTACTTCAGCAGGATTTTTAACCTCTAACCAAGGTACTGACAAACCTGAGGAGTACATATTTTATTGGAAATATGGAAACGAATGGGATGTAAAAAATAAAGATGGTCGTGATTGTGGATATGTGTATTTCAAAAACAATAGCAATACATTTAATAATCCAAATTTTATAGCCGTTATTTATAAAATTGAAGTATTCGCAGTCGATGAATACGATAACAGCCTAGATGATGTTAGGAGCTCAATCACTCAACTAGCCGGTAGTATTGACTCTAAGGTAACCAACGCTACAAGTGGTATGGCTACACGCATTACTCAGCTAGATAATGCGATTAAATCACAGGTTATTACCGGTGATAAGGTCATGAGTGCCATTACTCAATACACAGGCGGGACTAGGATTGACGGTCGGTTATTACACGTAACCGGTGACGCTCTGTTTGACAATAACATCATTACCAATAAGATGTTAGCTGCTAAGGCAGTGTCTGCAGATAAGTTAAATGTTACTTCTTTAAGCGCTATCTCAGCTAACCTAGGTGAAGTAACAGGCGGTAAGATTATCGGCGGTACGATCCAAAATAAAACCGGTACATTTAAAGTTGACGCTAACGGTAACATCGTAGGCGCTAATATTACAGGCTCACGTATTGACGCTCAGTCAATCATGCAAGCCGGTTTCAAGATTCGAAACATTGACGTACAAATCTATAAGGTACGTCATGGTGACTGGTGTCCACTACCAGAAGGGTTTAGCGAAGGTCAATGTACGTTTATTCCTGTTGGTTATAAAATGACAGAAGATTATAGTGATGTAACAGGAGGTACTAGAGATGGTCGAGAAAAATGGGATATCGCTAATGGGCGAAGGATTGATTATTGCACAATGTATTTCCAGTCTAATATATCGAGCGGATATCACGATACTAAGCCAACCATTGGACTAATTGGTCGCAGGGCTGTTTGCCAATCGATATGGTATAGTTATTTCAGCAATCGAGACGATAACGGCTATCATAAACATATCTCCTTTGGGGAACTATACGTTCTCGTCATTGGTAAAAAGTAGTGTTACAAACCATAGATTAGACGATAAAAAGGAGGACATATGGTCGAACAAGATTTAACACTCCACGCTGGACAAGACTTTTCTATCAGTTATGTTGTACCGCCAGATAGCGATATGACGTTAAGTCAATACAAAGGCGCTTGTAAAATTCGCAAGCGTCCATATGACAATATGATATTAGAGTTACATTCTGTGGTAGAGTCAAAACAGGTAAGGTTTTATATTTCTGGACAAGAGTCAGCGGATAAGAAAATAAAGGGTGGCGATTACATCTACGACGCATTCCTTTATAACGATGACCACTGGCTCAAAATTGGTCAAGGTACGATTACGATCGTGCCGGATATTTCAATGCATGAGTAAGAGGAGGTAACTTATCATGGCTGAAACAACTAACACTTTAACACTTAAATTTGACAAAGAAACAACATTACCATTGTTAGAAGGTTTAGGCAAATCTGCTTATGCTATCGCAGTAGCTCACGGCTTTAAAGGTGATGAGCAAGCATGGTTAGATAGCTTACGTGGTCCTAAAGGTGATAAAGGTAGCGCGGAAGAGACGGCTCAAATATTAAAGAAAGATGGCGAATTTCTCAAAAGCGTAAAAGGTCCTAAAGGTGATGCGGGCAGTGCTGAAAAAGCAGCAGAACTTTTGAAAAATAAAAACGTGTACTTGCCTGACGCAAGCGTAGATACAGTGTTGGCTAAGCTAGTAGAGATTTTAGGCGATACTATCCACGTGGAATTCAAACAACTCGAATACTTCCAACCAGTAGCCGGTCAAGAATTCTTAGACCTTAAAGGGGAACCACACTTTAAGGTTTCCATAAATGGTGGTGAAAAACGTGTATTTGAAAGTGATAACATGCGAGTTCCTATCAAAGCATTTGGCGAAGATGATATCAAAGTATCTTACTTTGACCTTGCAGACCGTGAAGTAGGCGTTATCTCTATTAAAGGTCTGGAAACTACTGTGGCTGATGACACTTACACAGACGCAACAGGTGCAAAATTCACTAAGTATGGTAAGAAATTAGTGCTACGTTTAGCTGACTATCACGAAGGACTCTCTTTCAACTGGCTTGGTAAATGGACTAAATCCGATATCGATGTATTGGAAATCATTTCTGATACGGAAAAACAAATGGTTGATACCGATAGTAACACCAATAAATATGACGGTTTAACATTTATTGTTAAACAGCCACAAAACATTACATTTAGAACCGCAGTAAATCAAGGCACTGTATCAATTACAACAAACACACGCAGTTTTAAAGTTGTCTTAAACGATACATTAACTTGGAACGGTGGCACATACGGAAGCGACCATTTATAATCCATATCTGGTCCTTAGTTAGCACAGAGTAAGGGGGTGCATATCTCATCTGGACTTGGCAGTTTGAGTTGAACGACTTGCTTACGACATTAACTATCGTAGGCATCGTAGCAGGTGCAGGATATCGGCTTTTAATAGTACCGCTATTAGACCGTTTGGAAGCACAACGAATACAGGATAATATATCCTTCACGAGTAAGTGGGATACACTCTTTGATACTCTTAATGAGTTAAAAGAGGATATGAAACTCTCACGTGCTGAACGTGTAAAATCGGAGGCTACCTTCATGATGTTAACCACGAAGCTAGAATCCATGGAAAAGCGAATTAATGAGTTAAGGGAGGAGTTACATGATCATACCACCTCGGCTCATGGACAGCGCTAAGAAAGTATTTAAATCTGTTAGGGTGGCCAACATCCACCCTACAGGCGTATTAGCGACGAGGGCATTAGTCCTCGTCATGCTAGTACCTATTATGTTAGTAGTCATCGAATATGTAATGGCGTTCGCCACAGGGTATGTATCCGATGAAACAGGGAAATTAATTAGCACAGGTATTAACATTATTGACCATATCTTTATACCAAGCGTACTAACTGCCCTTGTAGGGTTCTTAGCACTTTGGATAGATAAGGACGGTAACGGTGTACCTGATAAGCTAGAAGGGAGTAACAATGAAAGTATGTATCAATCCGGGTCACGACGTGAACCTTGATAGTGGTGCAGTTAACCCTCGCACTGGACGTCGTGAATGTGACGTCGCACTCGAAGCCGGTGAACTTCTCCAAACATACCTAAATCAAGCCGGATGTCAAACGGTGCTTGTACAAGACGATGACCTTGGTTACGTCTGCCATGTATCTGATGATTTTGATGCGGATATCTTTGTATCCTTACACTGTAACGCATTCAATACTCAGGCACGTGGTACTGAAACACTATATAAGTCTTTTAATGGTCAACGATTGGCTAATGATATTCAAAGCCAAATCATCCGCAGCATTAACACCGTAGACCGTGGCGTTAAGAAACGTGATGACCTTTGGGTACTCAACGGAACTAACGCAGTAGCAGTTCTCGTAGAAATGGCATTCATCGATAATGACGATGATTTAGAAATGCTTAACAATGACCTTGATACGATTGTCCGTGCTATCGCTAGGGGGATAACAGACTACACAGGAGGCGTATAATGTATGAGAAAATCAAGACTACACTTACTAGCTATCCTAAGCTTTATTATGTTATCGGTGCTATTGTGCTCCTATCCGTCTTTTGCCTCTGGTACATCTTCTATCAGCCAAGTGGAGCAGACTATCAGCGTACCCTTAACACAGTGGAACGAATTGAAAGCCAACAACGAGAAAGCATTAAGATTAATCGAGACATCCAGTCTGCCATTGGCCGAAGCTCAAAGCTTGGTCATGAAGCAAAGGGAAGAATTGAACGAAGCACACAATACAATCACAAAATTGGAGAACGAATTACAAACAGCCAAGGTAGACTTAATGAAGCAAGAAGTTACCTTGAACGAAATGCAGAACTCTTTAGACGTATTGAAGAACAAGGTCGAGAACGACAAGAAAACTATCAAACGTCTACGGATGCAACGCAACCTATCCCAGGTGATAGGGGCGGGAGCGATAATCGGAATATCGATTCGACGATGAAATAGAGGTGATCCAATTATCTCCTGAGCATGAGCAGGTGGACTCACGTGAACATGTTCCAAAATGGAACACGTTGCCATAAATTTTTATGTAAGATAGTAGGATGTTTGACCAGATTTATATAATAGTATATATTATATAAATCGTTAAAACTTGTTATAGGTTTAATGGGTTACTCAACTGTTGCTCAACCTTTTAAAAGTTTTAATGATATAAACTCAATAATAATAAGGATTTTGAGTGGTAATAGAATTGTACTCTAAATAATAGATACAGTTCTACGAATGCACAAAGCACAGTACTTATGCGTATAGGTACTGTGCTTTTTCTTTTAAAAATAGTTAAAATTTGTGTGCGTTGCTCAACCGTTGCACAACCTTTAACTAAATGATGACGGTATTTTATTTACTTCTTCGATGTACTGCTCAATCGTTTTATGGGTATACACATCTGCAGTAATGTCTTTACTTTGTGTGTGGCCAACAATAGCTTTTAGCACGTAACGATCCATTCCATAATTACTGGCCAAGGTTACAAACGTATGTCTAGTATCGTGTGGTAAGTGGTCAGATATACCGACCTCTTTACAAAATCGTTTTATTGGCTTTCCTAGGTACTTTGACGTGTACCCTTGAGGGATAAGTGTATCGGATTTAGAAACGCTCGTCTTGGCGTAAATTTCGCGATAAAAAGGCATAACGCAGTCGGCAATAGGTATTAATCTATCCTTGCCGGCTTTTGTTTTTACACCACCAATGATATATCGTTCCTCCAGGTGCACGTTTTCAAGTTTGATGGATAGCAGCTCTATCGGGCGCATACCGGAGTAGATATACATTAATAGGAGCTTGGCTATATCCATGTGAGCATGTTCCCATATGGTTTGAATTTCAGCCTCTGTAAATGGCTTATGTATGTCTGACTTCTCGGCCGGTTTTAACTCTAGGAGTGCTGCATAGTTCTTAACGATGATATCGTTCTTAATAGCGGACTCAAAGGCGCCATTCAATCCTTTTAATATGATAGCTATAGATGAGCGACTTAAATGGCTATTTTCATCAATTATAGCTTGTAGGTGCACGAGTTTAATTTCTTGTATAGGTTTATTCCAAATCGATGTTAACTTCGCTTGTGCGGTCGAATATCCGCCTTTTTTGACATCTATTCCTTTTCGTTCTTTGTCAGCTATCATCCAACGCCAACATTCACTAAACAATACCTTCTTCGTCTCGAACTTCTCTGGGTAGATACCATACTCTGATAAGGCGTCCCATGCTTCTTTTGATTTAGCATAATAGCCAATCGTCTTACGTTTACACTTGCCGGTCTCATCGTAGCCAATCGTTACGACTGCACGGTAAGGCTTGCGTAAAGGTTTATGTTTCATTTTGTAAACGGATCCAGAACCGTTCGCTCGTTTCATTGCCATTAATTTTTATACCTTCCTATGGTAATTCTTGCACGGAAGTAGTATAATATGTGTATAGGAAAAACTAAATACACCACCCCGTGCTATTTGGTTTTAAGAGGCGGCATCGTTTATTCGGTGTCGCTTAATTTTTTACCCCTATCTAGGTATTAGGTAGGGGTATTTTTTATTATTTAAACTTAATCTGTTTTTCTTGACCTCCAAGATAGTAGGTAACTGTTGGCTTCACTTCACTTAGTACTTTGGCCACACCTGGCTGTACTGGTGCTACATAAATGTGGTGATGATAGAAGGAATGAGGGAACATATCTAAACGATATGCAGGCGGTACATCTTTTACGATTAACCACTTAGCATCTACAGACTTACCATTGTCTAAGGTAATCTTAGACTCATAGCCACCTGTAGCAGACAATATAGTCCAATCCTCTAACACTACCTGGGTAGTAGTTTGGCCAAGAACTGATTCATCCTTTAACTCAATAGATGGGGAAGGCTTAAGTAAGAATACTAACCCCACGCACACAACAATAATGATAGGTATAATAGCTAGTTTTAGTTTCATGATATATCTCCCTTAGTTATCAATGAAATGGTGGTAAAACTGAATAAATTCTAGCTCACTTTCATTTAGTGATGATCGTCTTACCATCTGTTCAACGATGTTGACATGATGGTCTATATAGAAGTCATCATTAAGAATATGAGTCAGTTCGTGCTTAATCTGTTCGCGTAGTTTCTCTTGTGACAAATTTTTATTGACATAGATATTATGTGTGTCACAATCTGCTGAACCCTCTACAACAGCATCTACGAAAGGCAATTCACAATGAATAATATTTACTACCAAGCTAACACTCCCTTGTGTATTATTTGTTTTTAAGTTTTAGTAGCTCAATGTATTCAACAGCCTTCTCCATATCCTCCTTACTAATATCCTTTGCAGCAGAAAATAGCATGTGTGCATCTGGACGTGTGCGTAGATACTCTGCAAACGCTGCAGTCTCAGCGTCAACGTAATACCCTTTGCGTTCATGAGGGAGTGTGATTGGCTCTCCAACATTGGCTAAATCTTCTGGACTGATATGTAAACCTCTACATATTTTAATAATATTATCTATTGATGCACCTCCCACATTACGCAATATGGAAAACAATGTTGAAGAAGGCATCCCTATGTTAGCGGCGAATTCTCGCTGAGTCATCCCATATTCTTTAATCTTAGCTTTTAAATAATCTTCTCTAGTCATGATAATAGCTCCCTATTAATTAACTATATATGTAAATTATAATATGTACTGTCTGATATTCCAATAATGAGTTATGAATTTTTATATATAAATCCGATATTTTAATATTTAATTATATTTAAACTAAACTTCAACAACTGTTTATTGGACATGTCCGAAATATAAAGCTATACTAAAGCCATAGAGATATCCGAAATATCGGACATCAAATATACTTTTCATAACTAAGGAGGTGAAGAACTAATGTATCCAAATCTTAACGCAGAACTAGCTCGTAAAGGCTGGACACGTAAAGACTTAGCGAGAGAGACTGGGCTTAAGTACCAGACGCTCAATGAAAAGATGAATGGCAAGCGTCCATTTACCTTCCCCGAAGCGGTACTGGTTAAGAAAGCATTGTCTACTGAGCTTGATCTCGAACAAATTTTTTTAACTTAATTGTCCGATATTTCGTACACGGAGGTATTCACTATGAAACAACAAGTACCGGACATTGCTCCAGTAGTCGCAGCATTAGATAGGTTTATTATTACAACCTTAGATAATGGCTACTTGGAAGAAGTCCAATGTGTAAGTGATCTAATCAACGCAAGGGTCACTTTGGTATCAACTCATCAACAAATGACTAGCAAAGAACGGGAGTTACCGATTAGAAAAGGTGGCCAACCAATCTACGCTAGACGTACAAAATAACCCCATCGGTACCGGACATACCGACAGGGCCAATCAAATAATAATTCGATTAACTTAAGTATACAACAACGAAAGGTATTTATCCATGAATAAAACAATTTTAATGACAGCAACAATCGCATCCTTAGCAGTAAACGTAATGGCTGCTAATAACAATACTTTGGCAGGCACGGACAATAACATCACCGCTACTTCCCATAGCTCAATGGTATCTGGCTATAAAAATACTATCGACGCTAACAACGCACTAGCATTTGGTACTAACAATACAGTAACTGGTGAAAATGGTTTTGCCGGCGGTAATAACGCTACTGCAGCAGGTCGTAACTCCTTCGCCTTTGGCTCTCACGCTGAAAGCCTAGTGGAATACACTGTGGCAATCGGTAACCAAGCAAGAACCGCTTCCTATGATAGCGTGGCTATCGGCAATGGTGCCTTCGTATCTGGTGAATCCAGTGTGGCGCTAGGTAGAACCAATAACGTTACTGGCGAAAACTCCGTAGCGATCGGTGCCAACAATGGGACTGTAGCAGGTGGCCAATCCGCCGTAGTTGGCTATAACAACAAAATTGGTTCCCAAAAGGAACAGCTAGTGTTCGGATCTAATTCCGAATCTAGTGGCCAAGGCGCATTGGTATTTGGTACACATGCTAAATCAGTAGCAACCGATGCTATCGCATTTGGTAACAATACAATCTCTGATAAGCCTAACGCAGTGGCCATTGGTACTAATGCAGTCACTGACGATGCAGTCGGTGTTGATGGTGTAGACCTTAATGGTACACGCCATATCTTTGCAGGAGAACAACCTGCCAGTGTGGTTAGCTTCGGTGCTCGTGGTAGAGCAGGTGCAGGTAGTATTAAATATTATAACCGTCAGCTCCAAAATGTAAGCGCCGGCCGTGTAGAGGCTGACAGTTTGGACGCTGTTAACGGCAGCCAATTATACGCTGCGTACGATGAAATTAATACCATTGGAGGCACAGTAAATGGACATACTCAACAAATTAATCGAAATGCTAATAATATTGGCGCTAACACTAACCGCATTAATAACCTTGAAGGCGCTGTTAACACTAACGCTACTGCTATTAACAATCTAGCAGGTGCGCTTACTACTACCCAAGGTCAAGTAAAAGTAAATACAAAAGACATTGCAGACCTTAAAGGCAAAACAGATGCTAATACTAATGCTATTAGCCAAGTAAATGATCGTGTGTCTGACACTAATCAACGTATCGATAACTTAGGGAACAGCTTTAATAATGTATCTCAACGCATGAATAAATTAGGTGCAAGCTCCGCAGCATTAGCAGGTCTACATCCTCTTGAATACAACAAGAATGATAAAGGTAACTTCGCTATTAGCTATGGTCATTACCGCAACGCAAATGCCGTAGCACTTGGTGCGTTCTATAGCCCTAATGAAAAAGTACGCTTAGGCTTCGGTATAACACTAGGTGGTGAAACTCAATTCAATATCAATGCTGCGTTCCGTACTGGTAAAGGTTCTGAATATGAACCACAAGCTAAGAATGGTGAGCTCGAACAACTTCGTAAGGAAGTAGCTGAATTGAAAGCATTAGTTACTAAATAAGGAGGTAGCCATGATAAAGAAAACAATAGCAGTTAGCCAAATGGCTACTGTACTTGGATGGACACTAACGGCGGTACGTGAATGTATCGCCAGGGACAAGTTTCCATTCGCTCAATGTTGGAACTGCCAAGGTAAGAAAGGCAGAACATTTTCTATTGATAAAGAGGGCTTCCGGTTCTACCTAGCTAACACGCTAGGATGGACAGCTAGCCGTATTGATAAAGAGTTCAAAGAGGCTCATATTCATTAATTAAACGAGGTGTATAGAAATGCTTACAACAATAAAAATAGTTGGCTTCATCTTAATCATCGGAGCTATGGGTTCCCTAGAACTTGACCGAGTGACATTCGGTGGCTATTTAATGCAAATCATGTTAGGTGGCTTAATGATCATATCAGCTAACCAACATGAACGTATTACATATCTAAAGAGGCAGTTACATGGCACACACTGAAAGAAATTTTAGATTGCGCCAAGATGTGTTTTACAAGCTGTGGAACGATAAGTCAGATGAGTTCAAAACTCAAAAGGCTATCCAGGATGCATCTAAGTTATCAAAGTCTACCATTAGACGGTTACTACTTGGTAACCGGGTAGACTACAACACAGCTCATGCCATAGCTAAGGTATTTAAGGTTGAAATACCTGTATTGTTTGGTGAGGTGATTAGCTATGAAAGACTATAGTGGTCCACAGCCAGTTATCCATATGGCTGTACTAAGAAAGGGATTCGACATAAAGCAGTTAGTATATGAACGTACACCATACGGCTTCGTTGCCTGGTGCCAAGAAATAGGTATCAGCCCTAACATTGTAAAGCTAAATCGCGGTGAGTGTTGCCGTATATCTACTGCTGAACTCATAGCTAAGAAATTACGAATGTCCTTTAATTGCTTATTTAAACGAACAACCATAAAACAAAACTCATGGGGCAATAGATTCGGATATAAGTTAAAGCATGATGAATTCAAATCCTTACTAGCTAAAAGGAAGCTAAATGTACAAGGCACTGCTGAAATATGTGGTATCCACTACGTCACGCTATACACCTATTTAAGGAATAAGAGTGTAGCCAGGTTTACGACCGCTGTGCAAATAGCCGATAGGCTTAAAGTTCCAATCGAAACAATATTCCAAGTACAAGATTACTAATACAAGAAAGGTAAATATAATGGACAAAATTAAAATCAATTCTTTTGAATTGGAAAACGTGAAACGCGTTAAAGCGGTATCTTATGAACCTACAGAAAATGGCCTAACCGTCATCGGTGGTAAGAATGGCCAAGGTAAAACGTCTATTTTAGATGCCATCGCATGGGCGCTTGGTGGAGCTAAATTTGAACCATCCAGTGCTGCACGTGAAGGCAGTTATAATCCACCTAAATTAGAAGTAAAGCTATCCAATGGCCTCGTGGTAACACGAACTGGTGCTAACAGCACACTTAAGGTATTGGATCCAGAAGGTAAGAAATCTGGCCAAAAGATTTTAGATACTTTCATTGGTCAATTAGCCTTAGACCTTCCGAAGTTCATGGAAATGAGCGACAAAGAAAAGGCTAATGAGTTACTTCAATTATTAGGCGTAGAAGACGAGTTAAAGAAACTCGAGGGTGAATACCAAGAGGTATACGCTAAACGTCATTCTATAGGCCAAATTGCAAGCCAAAAAGACAAATACGCTAAAGAGTTACCTGCGTATGATGAAGTTCCACAAGAACCTATCAGTGCATCGGAACTTATTAAACAGCAACAAGATATCCTACTTCGCAACGCTGAGAACCAAAAGAAACGTAATAACGTATCCGCTATTAAGGCTCAGATGGTGACTGTGAATAACTTAGTCGATGAAGCTCAACGAAAGTTAGAGGAACTTCAAGCTAAGCAGACACAACTAGCTGAAGATTATGATATCGCAACGACTGCAGCTAAAGACTTAGAGGACGAATCTACAGCAGAACTTGAAGAACAAATCAAGAATGTAGATGAAATCAACTCTAAAGTACGTGCTAACCAAGAACGCCAACGTGCATTACAAGAAGCTGCAGACTTTAAGCAAGAATACGATGAGTTGACGGATGACATTCAAGACATCCGTGATCGTAAAAATAAATTGCTTGAATCTGTGGATATGCCACTACCAGGGTTATCTATCCAGGAAGGGGTACTTATCTACAACGGTAAACAATGGGACTGCATGAGCGGTGCTGAACAGCTCAAAGTAGCGACTGCTATTGTACGAGCACTTAACCCTAAATGTGGATTTGTATTGATGGACAAGATGGAACAGATGGACATCGATACGATGAAAGAATTCGGTGGTTGGTTAGAACAAGAAGGCTTGCAAGTTATTGCGACTCGTGTTACCAACAACCTGGATGAATGTTCCATCATCATTGAAGATGGCCACATTAAAGGTGAGGAATTCAGTACTACAGGTAAGACTACTAAGACTAAATCTAAACCTAAGGCAGAACCTAAAAAAGATGTAACAGAAGAACCTAAAGTAACAGATGATTGGGGTGAATTTTAATGAAGATTGTAACAGGTAAACGTAAACGTGCTCAAAAAGTGGTGCTGTATGGCACTGAAGGTATTGGTAAAACCACCTTCGCAAGCCACTTCCCATCTCCAGTATTCATTGATACAGAAAGCAGTACAGACCACCTAGATGTGGCACGTACTGAAAAGCCTACATCATGGACAATGCTTATCTCCTTTGTAAAGGAATTTGCCATGATGCCAGGCGGCTATCAAACATTAGTCATTGATACTGTAGACTGGGCTGAACAGTTATGTGTAGAACACATCTGTGCTCAACATCAAAAGAAAGGTATTGAAGAGTTCCCATACGGTACAGGCTATGTATTTGTACGTGAAGAAATGGGGCGCTTCCTTAACCTACTAGATGAAGTCATTGACGCAGGTATGAACGTAGTACTGACTGCTCATGCTCAAATTCGTAAGTTTGAACAGCCAGATGAACTCGGAGCCTATGATCGCTTTGAATTGAAACTTGGCAAAAAGACGGGAAGTCAAACATCTCCACTTATTAAAGAATGGGCGGACATGGTACTCTTTGCCAATTATAAAAATGAAATCATCACAACTCAAACCAACAAAAAGAAAGCAACTAATGGTAAGCGTTTAATGTACGCTACACACTCCCCTGCATGGGATGCCAAAAACCGTCATGGGTTACCTGATGTGATGCCATTTGAATACAGTCAAATCGCTCACGTTATTCCAGATGATGTACTTCCAAAGGTTGCTGCTGATGAGTTGGCCAATGCAAGTACAAATGACTATGCACCTGAAGTAGTAGAGGCGGCCAAACAACAAACTGGCGAAGTAGTAGCTAAGGAAGAGCCAAAGGCTGAACCTAAGCCAAAGGCTAAGGTAGAACCGAAGCCTGAACCTGTGACAAACGATACTCCATTAGTTGAAACAGCTATACCTAAACCATTAAAAGACTTAATGGCTAAAGATGGTGTGACATTAGACCAAGTACAGTCTGTAGTTGTAGCTCGTGGTAAATATCCACAAGGTACTCCATTTGAAAATTATGATCCAGCATTTGTAACAGGTTGGATTATCCCTATGTGGGACAAAATTGTTGAATTCATTAATAAATAAGAAACGAGGTAACAGATTATGAGTAGCGCATTTGAACAATTAGGAACAGAAGCATTAGGTTTTAACTCCGAAGTAGTAGCTGAGGTAAAGGAATTTACATTACTTCCTGCAGGTGTATATCCATTCGTTATTACTAATGTAGAAAAAGGTTATACAGATGTAGCCACTGCTAAAATTCCGGCTAACACACCTAAAGCAGTTATCACATTAGAGGCCGATGGTGGCGAACAAGGTAAAAATAAAGTCACTGAAAGATTGTACTGGATTCCCTCCATGATGTGGAAAGTATCTAATGTATTCATTGCTACTGGTTTAGCTAAACCAGGTGAAAAGTTTATGGCAAATCCTGACTTATTAATTGGCAAAACTGGTCAATTTGAACTGAGCCACAGACTGTATGAAAAGAATGACGGTACACAAGGTACTGCCAACGAAATCAAGAAGTTTATTCAACCTAAAGACGATAGCTTCGGAGGCTTCTAATGGAATTAAGACCCTATCAGACAGAGGCAGTTAATGCCGTATGGTCAGAGTGGGAGAAAGGTAATAGACGTACCCTGTTGGTCCTTCCAACGGGGTGCGGTTAAGGCAAGACTATATGTTTTGCCAAAATTGCTGAGGAAGCAGTCAGAAGAGGTAAGCGTGTATTAATCCTGGCACACCGTGAAGAACTACTTCAACAGGCTTCAGATAAAATCATGCAAGCCTCTGGACTGACCACAGCTATGGAGAAGGCTGAGCAGTCATGCATAGGGAAATGGGACCGCATCATAGTCGGTTCTGTACAAACCCTATGCCGTGACAGCCGGCTAGCTCTATTTAGCAAATCCTACTTTGACACGATCATTATAGATGAAGCACATCATGCTTTATCAAGTAGCTATCAAGCTATATTAAACTACTTTGACACAGCCGATATACTCGGCGTTACTGCTACACCAGATAGGTCAGATATGCAGAACTTAGGGAAGGTATTTGATAGCCTAGCTTATGAATATACCCTACGTGATGCTATCAGTAGTGGCTACCTGGTGAAGATACAAGTACAAACATTACCACTACACATTGACTTTACCAATGTAAAGATTACCGCTGGTGACTTCCAAGCCGGTGATATTGGCAGAGTATTAGACCCATATTTAGAACAAATTGCAGATACATTACTTGACTATAAAGATAGAAAAATAGTGGTATTCTTACCACTTATTGAAACGAGCCAAAAGTTTTGCAAGATGCTGATTGAACGTGGATTTAATGCTGCGGAAGTTAATGGTAATAGTAAAGACCGTAACGAAATCACAGAAGACTTCGCCAATGGCAAATACAACGTACTCTGTAACTCAATGCTACTCACTGAAGGGTGGGACTGCCCTAGTGTAGATTGCGTAATAGTACTTAGACCGACTAAATCAAGAGCCTTATATATGCAAATGATTGGCCGTGGTACTAGGTTATGTGAAGGAAAAGACCACTTATTAGTGCTCGACTTCCTATGGCACTATGAAAAGCACTCACTCTGCAGACCGGCTCACTTAATCGCTAAGTCTGATGATGTAGCCATTAAGATGACTGAAATACTTGAAACCTCAAGCATGGGATTAGAGGAGGCAGAAGAAGAAGCTGAACGTGATGTACTAGCTGAGCGTGAAGCAGCACTTGCTAAAGAGCTTGCAGCAATGCGTAAGAAAAAAGCTAAATTAGTAGACCCATTACAGTTTGAATTCTCTATTCAAGCTGAGGATCTAACCCATTATGTACCTACATTCGGGTGGCAAGTATCAAGCATTACTGACAAGCAAAAGAAAACTATCGAGGACTTTGGACTTAATCCGGATGCTATCGAAGATGCCGGTAAAGCATCCATGCTCATTGATAGATTACACAAACGTAAAGCGGAGGGGTTATCCACTCCGAAACAAATTAGATTCTTAGAAAATAAAGGCTTTAAAAATGTTGGTACTTGGACTAATACCCAAGCCTCTAACATGATAAGCCGTATTAGTGCTAGTGGTTGGAGAATACCGAAAGGAGTTAAACCTGCAATGTACCAACCATCATAAAGGAGTGCAAATGGAAGAAAGAAAGTTAGATTTAAGAGAAGTATTGGAGTTTATTGACCCAGTCGATTGCTCCTACGAAGAATGGCTAAACGTAGGCCTTGCACTTCACCATGAAGGGTATCCAATGTTTGTATGGGAAGAGTGGTCATCTAATGACGGTGAACGGTTCCATCCTGGTGAATGTGAAGCTAAGTGGAATTCATTCGGTGCTTACACTGGTAAACAAATCACAGGAGCTACTATCACTCAGATGGCTAAAGAGAACGGGTGGACGTCTAGTCGTAGTAATCAATGGGATGCAACTGCTATTCCATTCGGGACTATGGTGATGGCTAATCCGGATCCATACAAGATTATTGATAATACCTGGGTGGAAGCCTCTGACATTGATATTCCAAAGCACTATCCTCAAGAACAACGTGTGGAGGACTTAACAAAGTACCTCCAAGCATTGTTTGAGCCAGATGATTATGTTGGCTATGTAAATACAGTATATGTACATCAAGATAAGGACGGTACCGAGCTAAAATCTCCAACTAAAGGTAGTTATGGACGTACACAAAATCAAATTTTAGACGCTCTGAGAGCTAATAAAAAGGTTGATGAAGCAATAGGCACACTCGATGAAGAAGCAGGAGCCTGGATACGATTTAATGCATTAGATGGTAAAGGTGTAAAGAATGATAACGTAGCATCTTTCAAATTCGCATTGATTGAGTCTGACAATATGGAACTCGGAAAGCAAAAGGCTATCCTAGAGCAATTAGAGTTACCAATCGCAGCTATGGTATATAGCGGTGGTAAAAGTATCCATGCTATCGTACATATCGATGCCAATGATTATTCTGAGTACCGTAACCGAGTAGACTTCCTATATCAAATCGTACAGAAGAATGGTTTTAAGGTTGATAAGCAAAACAAAAACCCTAGCCGGTTATCACGTATGCCTGGTGTAATGCGTGCCGGCAAACCTCAATTCTTAATCGCTACGAATATTGGTAAAGAGTCATTCAAGGAATGGGAAGAATGGATAGCTACTGTCAATGATGACTTACCTGAGCCTGAAGATTTAGAGGCACTTTGGGATAATATGCCAGAGTTAGCACCTAGCTTAATCGATGGTATCCTTCGTGAAGGTCATAAGATGCTCATTGCAGGTCCATCTAAAGCCGGTAAGTCATTCGCACTTATCCAATTATGTATCTCTATTGCAGAAGGTAGACCGTGGTTCGGGTTTGACTGCGCGCAGGGTAAAGTCCTATATGTAAATTTAGAACTTGATCGTGCGTCATGTTTACATCGATTTAAGGATGTATATGAAGCACTACACCTGGCACCGAATAACCTAGACAAGATATCCATTTGGAACTTGCGTGGTAAGTCATTACCTATGGACCAATTAGCACCTAAGCTAATCCGTAGAGCGGAAAAGAAAGGGTACAAGGCTATTATTATTGACCCTATCTATAAGGTCATTACAGGTGACGAAAATAGTGCCGACCAAATGGCGAACTTCTGCAACCAATTTGACAAGGTATGTACTGAACTAAAATGTGCAGTCATCTATTGTCACCACCATTCTAAGGGCAATCAAACTGGTAAGCGGTCTATGGACCGTGCATCTGGTTCCGGTGTATTCGCTCGTGACCCAGATGCCTTGATTGACTTACTAGAAATCGAAGCAGAGAACCTAGACGAAAACAAACTAGAAGGTGCTCCAGTGGATACTAGCCAATGTACTGCCTGGAGAATGGAAGGTACGTTACGTGAATTCCCTCGCTTCAAACCTGTTGATCTATGGTTTGAATATCCAATTCATAAAGTCGATGATAGTGGCTTCTTATCGATGGCTATGTTCAAAGATGCTCAAGAAAAGGGCCTTAATAAAATGAATAAGGCAAAGCAGTCAGCTAAAGAGAAAAAGAAACAGCAATTAGTCGATGCCTTTAATATCGCTGCTGCTAAGAATGGTTTTAGTGGCCGAGCTGACATAAAAGAGGTCATGGAAATTATGCAAATATCTGAAACTACACTTAGAAGATATTTGAAAGAAATGCCAATCTTCAAAGTCGAATTGGGTGAGATTGTTTCGAATGAAAATGTTAACCTAGATAAATTTTAAATGGGTTAACAATAGCTCCACCACACCTTATATATATATATAGGTGTGAATGAAATTTTGAATCTGATTGATAGTTGGAGTACATATGGTGGGGGTCGTAGACTCCCCCACCCATATGCCTCCTATAACTAATCAATTAAAAAGGTTTGGTTAGTAGTTTTTGAATGTGATGCTTGGAGTGATTTTGAATGTTAGTCAAAGATGAAACTAAATATTGTTGGGTATTCGATGAACATGCAGGCGTACCACAAAATAGTATCAAAGATGCTATTCAAGATTTCATGGAAACGTATAGCGAAGCATACGAAACAGGTGATAGTGATCATAGTTATATGTGCGAATACTATATGCCATATGAAACAGTGGATATTGGACATCCTTACCATTATGTACCAAAGGTTGATGCAGAAAGAGTAATTTGGGATGTATCAGATATCAACATGGATGATGAAATTGCTGAATGGTCAGACAATTATATGACGCATGTTAAACATGAACATGTTGAAGAACTAAGTGAAGAATTAACGAAAGTATTTCAAGCCTGGGAAAAGCGTCATCGTTATGAAAATACAGCATGGGTAGTCTTTGAAAGTAAAACCTATCTTATTAAAGATTACATAAAGGAGTGATTAGTTTGAAAACTCCATGTAAGAATTGTGAGCTGCGTACAGTTGGCTGTCATGGTACATGTGTTAGCTACATAATGTACAAAGCTAGAATGGATAGACAACTTAAAGAACGTAACTTGCGATGTGATGTAGGCGCTTATATTGGTAACAACATCAAGCGTATTAGACATAGATTAAGGAAGTGTAATAAATATGGTTTGGGATCCAATTATATCGAGTGACTGGCACCATGAATTATGGGTACGGTTACGGGTAACTATGAAAGATGGAAGTAAGTATACTGGATGGAGCTTTATTCCTGGTAATAATGACTGGGCGTATGAACGTGGTGAGAAGAAGCCATTTAAAAGTATCCTGCCATTGGTTAATAATCATATAGCACATAGTGAGGTAATCCGATTGTATGATGGATACTTTGAGGAATTGCCTGTAGTTGAAGTATCCGCTAGCCAAATTAGAACGTTTACCATTACTGCTCGTATATTTGGCATTCCTGTTGAAGAGGATGAAACTTATGCTGACGCTTGGTATAAAAGTGAACTAGCTATGAGAGGTGCTAAGAATGGTAATTGAATTCTTTATCCCTCTTCGTAAAGTGCCCACTGGTACCCATCAACAAAAGAGGGTAACTGTTAAGAATGGTACGCCAAGGTTTTATGAGTCCGCAGACGTGAAAGCTATTAGAAAGTTATTCACTGAAGAATTGGCGCCACATACTCCTATGGATCCAATACAAGGACCTATTAGATTGGTTACCAAGTGGTGCTTTGGTAAGTCTAACTGTAAAAAGGCTCAATGGAAAACCACCAAGCCTGATACAGATAACCTTATTAAATTGTTTAAAGATTGTATGACTTCACTCAACTATTGGAATGATGACGCCCAGGTGTGTAGTGAAGTTACTGAAAAGTACTGGAACCCAGTCACAGGGATATGGGTTCATATTGAAACATTAGACGAACTACAGTGAAAGGTTGAGGCTATGAGAAAGAAGCTTGTATATGTTGCTCATCCTTATGGTGGTAAGGAAAGCAATCGTAAAAAGATTGATGTAATCATGGGCGATTTAGTACTACATGATTTAGAGCATGACTATGTATCGCCTATCCATAATTATGGCTATGTATATCTGACTGGTGATGACTATCAAAAAGGATTAGATATCTGCTTAGGATTACTTAGCCATTGTGACATTTTGGTATTATGTCCAGATTGGCAATCTAGTCGTGGATGTAAAGGTGAATATGAATTTGCTCAAAAACATGGCAAGGCTATCTTCCTATTAGAAGAATGGAAAGCCATGAACCATATTTAGAAAGGAGACTGTAAGATGCCACTTGCAAGAAAGTGTATCCGGTGTGGACGTACATTCCTAGCCAAGAAAGATGAACAGTACTGTGCACAATGTGCTAAAGCAGAACTGATGGCTATCATTAATAAGGATACAGCACATACACCTGCTAAAGATGAAACACCTAAAGAGGAAGTGAAGGAGAAAGTTATGACTAAGTGTAAGAACTGTGGCAAGATGTTCGAGCAGACAGGTAAAGGTAGACCTGCAGTGAATTGTCCTACATGTAGAGACTTATTAAATAAGCCAAAGAATAAGGTACCACCTAAAGATAATAAATCTAGAAAGGTTGATGAAAGCGCTCCAGTTATTTCCAAAATGGAAACTACTGAGTCTTATATTAATTCTGAAAGTGTTAAAGGCTTATATGATTGTGTTAACGCTGATGACGTTAAAGTCTCATGTGTTACTGCTGATAAAAAGCATAACCCAATCTTTAATGTGATTGACCATCCTTCACATTATAATCGTGGCAAGATTGAAGTTATCGATTTCATAGAGGACCAAGGCTTATCGTTCCACCTAGGGAATGTTATTAAGTATGTCGCACGTGCAGGGTCTAAAGGCGATAAGCTAGAGGACCTTAAAAAAGCACGGTGGTATTTGGATAGGTACATTAATGAGGTGATGAAATGAAACCACTATTTGGCGGATACGTCACATTAGATCGTCATGAATATATTATGGCGTGTGATACCTGGGATGAAGCATTAAAAGAGCTACATTGGATAGCTCAACAATGTAAACCATGTGAAGGTATGGTAATCGTCATTGGTCGTGCAGTACCATATCCTGGCTATATTAATGTAGATGAAGTGATTAAGAATGATATCGCTAGATGCACTAAGGAAGTAGACCAGGGCGAAGAGGTGTATTACCTACATAGCAATACGGTGACACCTAGCCAAAAGGCTGAACTACAAGACTACTTGACTGATGTCTACCGTGCGTGGATTAATCGGTATAACCTAAACGATGCTGCGTATCAGTTAACTAATACTACGATGTATCGATATAGCGAAATCTTACAAGAATGGCAAGAAGTATAGGAGGACTATTATGGAAGATAAAACAGCGCGCATTATTGTTGAGTCTAACAATGATGCAGAAACATGTAATATCACTATTGAAAATGCAAACCCCACTACGGCAATCTATATGGCTACTAAGTTGGTGACTGCCGTTGCTAAACAGTTCTCTAAAGATGATGAGCATATCCCCTTATTAGTTAATGCTATGATGCTTGCCGTTCATGATCAATGTAAGAGTGCGACTATTAAGTTTGATTCTGAGGAAGTATTGGCTCATCATCATAATTTATCTTAGGTGATACCTGTGAATACTAAGTCATGTACTGGGAGTAAGCATCCTGGGGTTAGGAAGCTACAACGGTTACTGAATAGTCGTAGGCGCATGAAAGACATTGAGTCACATCTACAACGCCTGGAGGTGGAAGCACAAGACGAACGGTCGAATACACCAGAGCAACAGCTTAATCTGAATACCGCACAGCGTGACCTTAATAATGAATTCCGTACACTGTCTAAGGAACGATATGAGCTATGGACATTGATATGTAAGATACCTAATGACATTGAGCGTACATTCCTCGAGAACAGATACTACTTCGGAATGAGCATGAAAGAGGTCATCGAGGATATGTGTTACAGTGAAGCACAGATATATAATATCCAACGGAACGCAGTGAAAAGCTTTTGTCAAGTATTTTCTAAAAATAAATAAATACAATATGCAATTAGAGGTGGCACTTATGATAGGCTACAAGTGTGGAATGATATGGATTAAGTCATTAGTCCTATTGTTACCACGCACTGTAGGGTACGTTCATAGTGAATACCTTTCTTGTACAAACCTCCATGGGCTATTACAGCACAAGAAGTATCATTAGGGACTACGCACAACCACGTAGTCCCTTTTGCTTACTTCTCCAAAGATTCGACCATTGACCTTTTGATTTTTATTTTGAGAATGAATGATAAAAGGTACTCCCTAGCGATAAAACCAGCGGTGGTCGGCTCCGCGCGATATTTGTCTCTGTGTAGGGGAATTTTAACGGTTGAAAGTCGATTGTCAAAGGACAGAAAGGAGAAGTCATGGCGACGAGTGAAAAACCACGTGTGAAATTTAATAACGCAGGCGATTTGCTAGTATCTAGCGCGCAATTGTGTGACCTTCTTCGAGTAACTCCTGAGATTATTTCGAGACACCACAAATCGGGTATGCCTAAAGCTGCAATGGGTTGGTGGAACCTCCGTGAAGTTCTTGTATATCTTGGCCAAGCCAAAGGGGATAAATCTAAAGACCAATCAGCGGCCACACGAAAGCTAATTGCTGAAGCTGACTATAAAGA
>OKFE01000054.1_pt1 | contig 46423 bp, 35 predicted proteins | sample 1612471 | NCBI WGS metagenome assembly OKFE01 (sample SAMN04436798, study PRJEB24849) | human gut metagenome | biome: human gut; feature: NICU; material: stool | host: Homo sapiens | place: USA: Saint Louis, MO | collected 2011-04-16 | reverse complement strand
CGACCCTCACGGCAAGCCTGGTAAATGAACTGGCATCAAGAATGCCAACAGAACACATTTATCTCGGGCAATCGTCCGGGCGAATTGGCGAATGGATTTCACAGCTACCTGTTATTGGCGCACCTTTTGGGCGTTATTTGCGAAGTAAAGCGGCACATGTGCACGAAAAGCCCTCAACACCGCCTGGCAATATTACTGCGCTGGTTATCTATCTGCTTTCCTGCTGGCGGGCGTACAAGTTTCGCAAAATGTTGTGTAAAAACCAGCAAGGCTATCTGCTCATCACCGACCGCTACCCGCAGGTTGAAGTGCCGGGTTTCCGCTTTGATGGCCCGCAATTGGCAAAAACCACGGGCGGTAACGGTTGGATAAAAATGTTAAGGCAGCGTGAGCTGAAGCTGTACCAATGGATGGCGTCTTATTTGCCTGTATTGTTGATTCGTCTTGGCATTGATGAACAAACCGCGTTTGCGCGTAAACCTGACCACCAACTGGCAGCGTTACAGGAAAAAATCGCCGTTACGCCGCAACTGACATTCAATGGCGCCAAGATCCTTGAACTGGATGGTCGGCAACCAGCCGATGAAATTCTGCAAGCGTCACTACGCGCAATTCACGCCGCGCTTTCCTGATCACCAAAATGGATAGGGGATGATTAAACGAATGGATGCACTACAAACACAAACTGTTAAGAGTACAACCGCGCCGCAGCCCAACTACATTCCGGGGCTGATTGCGGTGGTCGGGTGTGATGGCACCGGTAAATCCACACTGACCAATGACCTGGTGAAATCGCTGCAACAACACTGGCAAACCGAGCGGCGCTATCTGGGGCTGCTCTCCGGCGAAGACGGCGACAAAATCAAACGATTGCCGTTGGTTGGTGTCTGGCTCGAACGGCGACTGGCGGCCAAATCCTCGAAAACCCAAAGCATGAAAACCAAATCTCCGGCGCTATGGGCGGCGGTGATTATGTACTGCTTCTCGCTGCGAAGAATGGCGAATCTGCGCAAGGTTCAGCGACTGGCGCAAAGTGGCGTTCTGGTGGTTAGCGATCGCTTCCCGCAGGCTGAAATTTCGGGATTTTATTATGACGGACCGGGGATTGGCGTCGAACGTGCGACCGGGAAAATCAGCAGGTTTCTGGCGCAGCGTGAACGGCGTTTATACCAAAAAATGGCGCAATACCGTCCTGAATTAATCATTCGCTTGGGGATTGATATTGATACTGCCATCTCCCGCAAGCCTGACCATGACTATGCCGAGCTGCAGGACAAAATCGGCGTCATGTCGACGATTGGTTATAACGGCACAAAAATTCTTGAGATTGATTCCAGAGCGCCTTACAGCGAGGTGCTGGAACAGGCACAGAAGGCGGTTTCTCTGGTTGCCATCGTTTCTGACCGCCGAAGTTTAACTTAAGGCAGGCGGGATACTTTTTACTATCAACGATAAGGTCAGGCTGAATTGGCGGTTTTTAACATCAAACATTGGTTTGCAGATGGCGCGTTTCGCACCATTATTCGCAATAGCGCCTGGTTAGGCTCCAGTAATGTCGTGAGCGCTTTGCTGGGTTTGTTGGCGCTCTCGTGTGCCGGTAAAGGGATGACGCCCGCCATGTTTGGCGTACTGGTAATTGTGCAATCGTACGCCAAATCGATCAGCGATTTTATTAAGTTTCAGACATGGCAGCTGGTGGTTCAGTACGGAACGCCAGCCTTGACCAACAATAATCCGCAGCAATTTCGCAATGTTGTCTCATTTTCCTTCTCGCTGGATATCGTCAGCGGCGCGGTGGCGATTGTCGGCGGCATTGCCTTACTGCCATTCCTTTCCCATTCATTAGGTCTGGATGACCAAAGCTTTTGGCTGGCGGCGCTGTATTGCACACTCATTCCTTCAATGGCTTCCTCTACGCCGACCGGCATTCTGCGTGCGGTAGATCGCTTCGACTTAATTGCTGTACAGCAGGCGACGAAACCTTTTCTGCGCGCAGCGGGGAGCGTCGTAGCCTGGTATTTTGACTTTGGTTTTGCGGGTTTTGTTATTGCCTGGTACGTGTCGAATCTGGTTGGCGGCACCATGTACTGGTGGTTTGCCGCGCGCGAATTACGCCGCAGAAATATCCATAACGCCTTCAAATTGAATCTGTTTGAGTCTGCCCGACACATTAAAGGCGCGTGGAGTTTTGTCTGGTCAACCAACATTGCCCACTCCATCTGGTCGGCGCGTAACTCGTGCAGCACAGTGTTGGTGGGGATCGTGTTAGGACCCGCTGCTGCCGGGTTATTTAAAATCGCCATGACATTCTTCGATGCCGCCGGAACGCCAGCGGGTTTACTGGGCAAAAGTTTTTATCCAGAGGTGATGCGTTTAGATCCACGCACCACCAGACCGTGGTTGTTAGGCGTGAAGTCCGGTTTACTGGCGGGCGGAATCGGTATTCTGGTGGCGCTCGCGGTGTTGATCGTCGGCAAGCCGCTCATTTCGCTGGTGTTTGGCGTTAAGTATCTCGAAGCGTATGACCTGATTCAGGTGATGCTGGGCGCAATTGTGATTTCGATGCTGGGCTTCCCACAGGAGTCATTGCTATTGATGGCGGGAAAACAGCGCGCTTTTCTCGTGGCGCAAACCATCGCCTCAATCGGCTACATCGTATTGCTGTTCATGTTCTGTCATCTGTTTGGCGTGCTGGGGGCTGCATTTGCTTACTTCGGTGGGCAATGTCTGGATGTGGTGCTCTCGCTAATTCCGACCTTAAAGGCATTTTTTCAGCGCCATTCCTTGCTTTATAACTCAACCGGAGAGAAATCCTGATGATGAGAAAATATTTCCCGCTTGAGGCGAGCGAGCGTCTATTTGTTGCGATTGAAGAAGATGATGTTGTTGATGCACAGGTCAGTTTGCCGCCGACTATCGCACTAAGTTGTACCACCGAAATCATCCATGATAATTACGCGTTATGCCTGAAATTCTGGCTGGATGGTGTTAATCGTCAGGAGTTACTGCGTTTAATCCGCAAACAGGCGAAAGGCGATGAGCTGACGACAGACGAGCGCAAACAGTTTAAATACATGCGAGCGCGCTACAAGCATCTGCGTTTTGCGCAACGGCTGTATTTAAAGAAGCATCAGGCCGGATTTTTATTCGGCAAAACGACCGTTTTTCTTGGGCATTTTCAGGATGGTTTTCGTAACGGTAAGAAAAATATTGTGTCGTTTTACAGTAACCTGTTACGTGTTTATTTGAGCTCCCCTGTCTGGTGGCTGGTGAACTATTCATTGCGCCATAGCCAGTTAGAAACCGTGAACGGTTTTATCGCCTACCGCCAGAAGCAAATGTACATCCTGAAAGAGATTATTGCTAAACCGCAACTAACTGGCAGGGAATTTCATGATGTGCGAAAAATCATCAGCCAGCAGGTTTCTTATTACGACACCTTAAGATCGCTTGATCCTGAAAATAAAGAGGCGTTACTGATTTCCCGTTTTCTCGCCGCCATTAATGGTCTGATGGGGGATAAGCACGACGACATGGTGGCGGATGATATGGAGAACCGCCGGTCATATGATGCACCGGTGGCGCTGGATAGCGATATTCGCCAGCGTTTAGAACTGCTTATTTCGCGTTTCCCACTATATCCGGAGCAATAATGCCATCTCGTTGGATTGTCGCTCTGATCATCGCACTCTTAGCGCCAGGCGCGGCGGCACACAATTTCGTCACTGGCAAAACGGTTACTCCTGTTTATATCCAGGAAGGCGGCGAGCTGCTTCTGAATAGCGACGACGAAATTCACTACCAAAAGTGGAACAGCACACAATTGACGGGAAAAGTCCGCATTATTCAGTATATCGCCGGACGTAAGTCTGCGAAGAAAAAGAACTCACTGTTAATTAAAGCGGTTGAAGCGGCAAACTTTTCGCAGGATCGTTTTCAGCCCACCACTATTGTGAACACCGATGATGCCATCTTTGGTACTGGCTATTTTGTCGTTGGCAAAATCGAAAAAAATAAACGCCGCTATCCGTGGGCGCAATTCGTTATTGACGGCAATGGCCTGGGACGCGTTGCCTGGCAATTGCCGGAGCAGAGTTCAACCATTCTGGTATTGAATAAAGCCGGGCGAATTCAGTGGGCAAAGGACGGCAGCCTGACACCGGAAGAGGTAGATCATGTCATTGCGCTGGCGCAGAAACTGATCAATGAATAAAAAATTCAAAGGATTGAGGGCGTTAGCGAGATGAAGCTGGTTGAACACTACATCATGCGTGGTACGCGCCGTCTGGTGCTGATTATCGTCGGTTTTCTGATCTTTATTTTCGCCAGCTACTCCGCACAGCGTTATCTGACCGAAGCGGCAAATGGGACATTAGCTCTTGATGTTGTGCTGGATATCGTTTTCTACAAAGTGCTGATTGCACTGGAGATGCTGTTACCTGTTGGACTGTATGCGTCAGTTGGCGTGACGCTAGGGCAAATGTATACCGACTCGGAAATTACCGCTATCTCCGCGGCGGGGGGCAGTCCGGGACGTTTGTACAAAGCCGTCCTTTATCTGGCGATACCGCTAAGTATTTTTGTCACCCTTCTGTCGATGTATGGTCGTCCCTGGGCTTATGCGCAGATTTATCAACTGGAGCAACAATCGCAGTCGGAGCTGGATGTTCGTCAGTTGCGGGCAAAGAAATTTAACACTAACGATAACGGACGAATGATCCTTTCGCAGACGGTTGATCAGGATAATAATCGCCTGACTGACGCGCTGATTTATACTTCTACTGCCAATCGAACCCGCATTTTCCGCGCCCGTTCGGTTGATGTGGTTGACCCATCACCCGAGAAACCGACCGTTATGTTGCATAACGGTACCGCCTATCTTCTCGATCATCAGGGTCGTGACGACAACGAACAGATCTACCGTAATCTGCAATTGCATCTCAATCCGCTGGATCAAAGTGCCAACGTCAAACGCAAAGCAAAATCGGTCACGGAGCTGGCACGCTCCGTCTTTCCAGCCGATCATGCCGAACTGCAATGGCGACAAAGCCGTGGCCTGACAGCATTGTTGATGGCGCTGCTGGCCATTTCATTAAGTCGGCTAAAACCGCGGCAGGGGCGATTTTCAACGCTACTGCCACTGACGTTGCTGTTTGTTGCCATTTTTTATGGCGGCGACGTCTGTCGTACGCTGGTGGCTAACGGCGCGATTCCCCTCATTCCTGGTTTGTGGTTAGTACCCGGACTCATGCTAATGGGCCTGCTGATGCTGGTCGCACGCGACTTCTCTTTGCTGCAGAAATTTTCCCGATGAATGTTTTCAGTCGCTATTTAATCCGTCACCTCTTTCTCGGTTTTGCCGCCGCCGCAGGGCTATTACTGCCGCTTTTTACCACCTTCAACCTGATTAACGAACTGGATGATGTTAGCCCGGGCGGTTATCGCTGGACCCAGGCGGTGCTGGTGGTGCTGATGACCTTACCGCGCACACTGGTCGAACTTTCGCCGTTTATCGCCTTATTGGGAGGTATTGTCGGTCTCGGGCAGCTATCGAAAAACAGTGAGCTTACCGCCATTCGCAGCACGGGGTTTTCTATCTTCCGTATTGCACTGGTGGCGCTGGTTGCCGGGATACTGTGGACTGTTTCGTTAGGCGCGATAGATGAGTGGGGGGCGTCGCCATTGCAGCAACAGGCGCTGCAAATCAAATCGACCGCCACCGCGTTGGGGGAGGACGATGACATTACCGGCAATATGCTTTGGGCCAGGCGCGGTAATGAATTTGTGACGGTGAAATCGCTGAACGAGCAGGGCCAGCCGGTGGGCGTGGAGATTTTTCATTACCGCGATGATCTCTCGCTCGAATCCTACATTTATGCGCGCAGTGCCACCATTGAAGATGACAAAACGTGGATCCTGCATGGTGTGAATCATAAAAAATGGCTGAATGGCAAAGAAACGCTGGAAACATCTGATAATCTTGCCTGGCAATCGACCTTCACCAGTATGAATCTTGAAGAGTTATCGATGCCGGGGAATACTTTTTCTGTCCGTCAGCTTAATCATTACATCCATTATTTGCAGGAAACCGGGCAACCCAGCAGCGAATACCGCCTTGCACTGTGGGAAAAACTGGGGCAACCCATCTTGACTCTGGCGATGATTTTGCTGGCTGTGCCGTTTACCTTTAGTGCCCCGCGCTCGCCAGGGATGGGTAGCCGTCTCGCTGTAGGCGTCATCGTTGGTTTACTCACCTGGATCAGCTATCAAATCATGGTCAATCTGGGATTGTTATTTGCGTTGAGCGCACCTGTTACCGCGCTCGGTTTACCGGTAGCGTTTGTGCTGGTGGCGTTGAGCCTGGTGTATTGGCATGACAGACAACATTAAACCCGCCGTGGCGCAACACCACGGCGGGTTCACATTACTGCTTCAGAGTAGCAAATGCCTGAATGATGGCATCGATTTGCTCACGACTGTGGGCAGCGTTTACGCTACAGCGCAGCAGCGTGATGCCAGCAGGCGCGGCAGGTGGCAGGATAAGATTCACATAAACGCCCAGCGAAATAAGCTCGCGCCAGATGCGTAAACCTTCCTCTTTCGAACCGATTATTACTGGCACTACCGGGCTAATATGTGAACTTAACTCGTAACCCAGTTTTTGCAGACCGTCATACAGATGGTTGGCGTTATCCATCAGCTTTTGCCGCAGCTCTGGTTGTGAGGCAATGGTTCTTAACGACGAGCGCACGGTCGCAATGCAGGACGGAGAAGGAGAGGCGGTAAAAATATACGGGCGGCTGCCGTAGCGCAGCACTTCCATCGCTTCCGAACCGACAGCAAAACCGCCAATCGAGGCCAGACTTTTACTGAAGGTGCCGACGATAATATCCACGTCGTCTTCAACGCCAACGGCTTCAACCAGTCCGCGCCCCGTTGCGCCTAACACGCCAAACGAATGTGCTTCATCGACAATTAAATATCCGCCGAGACGACGTTTGATATCAACAATTTCTGCCAGCGGCGCAACGTCACCGAGCATACTGTAGATGCCTTCAACGATAATAATCGCCTCTTTCGCCCGTTCACCGAGGCGGACCATGCGCCGTTCCAGATCGTTGACGTCATTATGGCGGAAACGAATAATCTCCGCGCCGCCGAGAGAACAGGCGTCATAAATACTGGCGTGGCTGTCGGCATCCAGTAACACCACGGCGTTATGGTCGGCAAGTGTGCTGATGACGCCTAAATTAGCGGTATAACCGGTTGAAAAAACGATAGCGGTAGGGCGATTGAAAAACTCGGCAATCTCTTTCTCTAACGCCAGATGCGGCGCATAACTGCCGTTTGCCATACGAGAACCGGTGGTGCCGGTGCCTTGGGCCGCTAACGCTGCCTGACCTTCGCGGATAGCATCATGATTAAAGGTTAAACCGAGATAATTATTGGTCCCGGCCAGAATCACTTTTTTATTGCCGATCCGGCCTTCGGTGGCGGAATACACTTCATCAATACAGGTGCCAAATGGTGTTAACCCGTTGTCACTAAATTGCAGGCGCTCGCCAGCAAGGCGCGCATATTTATCGTATAGCCCCATTAGTTATTCTCCAGCCATGGAAGTAGAGTTTCCATTAATTGCGCAGGGGTTTTGACATCCAGCAGAATATTAATAGGAATGGAAATATCGAATCTGTCTTCCAGCATCATTAAGAGATCCATCACTTTGATCGACTCCAGGCCAAGATCGTTGACGAGATCGCTGTCGGGCTTAATTTCCACACCGTTTTCGACCAAATCCTGTAAACAGGAAAGGATGTAATCCATTACTATTTCACGATTTACCATAGAAACGTTAACACACCTTTAAACAAGACAATCAAAATAGCCCGTTGCGTAATGCGTATTCCAGGCTAATCCCGGGAAACCAATTAATATCTTCAGAAATACGGTTATTACTTGCCGACCAGTCGGCATGGGTTAATTCACGGATTTTCGAACGAGTCAGCATCGGTTCTTTACCCGCCAGACGGTTCAACGCGGTACTGATATCCGCAAGGCAGGTGAGTAGCGGCTGAGGAATACCGACCATCCGCACGGAACCACAGCGGACATCGGCAACAAGCTGCTGGACACGTTGCCAGTCATAGCCTCCGGCGACGCCATCGCATAATTCATAGGTTTGCGTCTGTACAGTTTCGGCGCTTAACCACTGACCCACTGCTTGCGCAAAATCGGTGACGTGAAGAAAAGAGAGCTGTGTCTCTGGCGTGCCAAGTCGTGGCAGCAGACCGCGCAGCATCCAGTCAAACAGCGGTTTTAACTCTTTATCGCCGGGACCATACACGGCTGTCGGGCGAAAAACGCCCAACGTAATTTCGTCAGCCATTGCAGTCAGCCGTTGTTCAGCGACGTGTTTGGAATTTGCGTACCAGGAGAGTTCGGGATGGCGCGCCGCCAGCGAAGAGATAAACAGAAAACGTTGGCAAAAGCCGCTCTCTTTTGCCGCTTGCATCAGGCGCAGGCTGCCGTCAACGTTGCAGCGGGTAAAAATCTCTTCTTTGTGCCCGCGCACTTGCCCGGCGCAATGGACCACCGCGCTGGCTCCGGCAACCAGTTCGCTAAGCGAATGTGTATCTTCCAGCGAACCGCGCACCCAAGTGAGATTATCATTGACGTGAGCGCGGGCAGTACGCGTCAATGCACGAACATGAAAGCCGCGGGCGAGCAGGTTATCAATAATATATTTACCGATAAACCCGGTAGCGCCCGTCACCGCGACAGTTTGATTCATGCCAGGGATTCCTGCACATGAAGACTGGCAGCATAAGCCTTCTGATAACGTTTTTTCGCTTCCGCACGGGCAGGCTTGCCGGAGGATGTTCGGGGAATACTGTGGGGCGGCAACAGATCGATATCCGCGGTAACGCCAAATTCGCTTTGGATCCGAGCTGCCAGCGCGTGGATAAGCTGCCCGCGACGTTCTTCGTCGCTGATCCGACACTGGATCTGCAAAATGATTTTTTCCTGGGCGGTAACAAAAGCAATCGCATCGCCAGAATGAATTTCCGGCTCCTGTTCCGCAATGTATTCAATATCCTGCGGCCAGATATTACGGCCACGAATAATAATCAGATCTTTAATGCGTCCGGTGACATACAGATAACCGTCCAGCAGATAACCAAGGTCGCCGGTGTCTAACCAGCCCGTCGCGGCAATCTCGTCTTGCGAAACCTGGTCGCCAAAGTACCCGCTCATCAGGCTGGGGCCGGAGATGCAAATATGGCCTACCACACGTTCCGCGACAGGTATATCTGCTTCATTGCGGATTTCAATGCCATGTTCCGGCAACGCTTTACCGCAGTTGACGAAAGTCGATACGGCGCGTGTTTCAGCACCCGGCGCGACGGCTTTACCCTGGTATTCGAGGATGTCGCGATCCACTTCGTTAACCACAACCCCGCAGGCTTCATCAGAGAAGCTGACAGCCAGCGCATTTTCTGCCAGTCCGTAGCACGGCATGAAAGTTTTATCGTCAAAGTTAACCTGACGGAAACATTCAGCGAATTGATGGAGTTGTTCTGCGGATATGGGTTCTGCGCCAATACCAGCGACGCGCCAGCAGGAAAGATCCAGTTCAGCGAGATCTTTTTCATTCACGCGGCGCTGGCACAATTCATAGCCAAACGGCGGTGCAACGGAAACGGTGCCACGATTTTTACTGATCAATTTAAGCCATTGCAGAGGACGCATGGCAAAATCCTGAGTGCGCAAATAATCTACTGAAAGCTGCGTGGCGACGGGGGTCAGGAGAAAGCCGACCAGTCCCATATCATGGTAGAAAGGCAGCCAGGAGACGCAGCGGTCGCCAGGGCGTAATTTAATCCCATCGTGGCTTATAGCACGTAGATTAGCCATCACTTCGTGATGGGTGATAATGACGCCACGGGGAAAACGGGTGCTGCCGGAGGTGTACTGGAGGTAGGCGATATCGTTTGGAACTGGACGCTGGAGCACAACATCGGCTTCCGGTAATGCCTTAAACCAGGCGTGGCTTAAAACATGTAATTCGGGGTTGTTGTTATGCGTCGCGGCATTGACCAGTGGCAACCACTCATCACCAGTGATAATGGCTGCGGGCTGGCAACTTGCCAGTAAACCCCGCAGTTTGGCGCTCCAGGAATCCCGCTGACCTACGCCCATTGGAATCGCCAACGGGACGGCGACTAAGCCGGCATACTGGCAGGCAAAAAAAGCCTCTACAAACCCGCTACTCGTTTCGGCAATCAGCGCCACGCGATCGCCTTTTTTCAGGTTCAGCGATAACAACCTTTTCGCACCAGCTTCGGCACGCGCTTTTAACGTCTGATATTCCAGTTGATCTTCAAGTTGGCAACGTCTGTCATAAAAATTCATTCCGGCGCTACTCAGAGCGGCGTAGTCCAAAGCATCAACCAGCGTTGGAAAATCGGCATAGCGCATAGGTAGGGAATGCGTAAAGATTTTATTAGACATATACACCACGAAAAAATTGGATATCAAAAATAAAATGACAATAATGCGGTGGATTATATAGGCATAAAAGATAAATGAGATAGTATTTTCATCGGTGTGAAAATGAACATTGATTTAAATAATAGGTTTGGCTTTTTTGTTTTTATTGTGAATGATATTTAATTTGTGAATATATTAAGAAGGAGCCTTGTCCGGTCGCCTTAAATCGACAAAAGGCATTGTGGCGCTTCTGTGTAGTCTCTGATCTTATCGTAATCATTAATAAATACTATTTATTCTTTGTTTGTATTCATTGGGTTGATTATTAAGATGCCGTTCGTTGCTGTTGCAACTTGTTTTTCACCGTTAATTATTTGTTATCCACAGAGATATGGAATGCGATCTGCTGATGATTAAAATTGAAAAAGTAATTAATAAAAAAGACCTTAAGGCATTTATCGCTTTTCCGTCATCACTTTATCCCGATGATCCAAACTGGATACCCCCTTTATTCATTGAACGCAGCGAACATTTGTCTGCGAAGAATCCGGGGACGGACCATATCATCTGGCAGGCGTGGGTGGCAAAAAAAGCGGGGCAGATAGTTGGGCGTATTACCGCGCAAATAGATACCTTGCACCGTGAGCGTTACGGTGAAGATACCGGTCATTTCGGAATGATTGATGCCATTGATGATCCGCAGGTTTTTGCCGCGTTGTTTGGCGCAGCGGAGGCGTGGTTGAAGTCACAAGGTGCAAGTAAGATCAGCGGGCCTTTCAGCCTGAATATCAATCAGGAAAGCGGATTACTGATTGAAGGTTTTGACACACCTCCCTGTGCGATGATGCCACACGGCAAACCGTGGTATGCCGCGCATATTGAACAACTGGGTTATCACAAAGGCATTGATTTACTGGCGTGGTGGATGCAGCGAACCGAGCTCACTTTCTCTCCGGCGCTAAAAAAACTGATGGATCAGGTGCGCAAAAAAGTAACCATTCGCTGCATCAATCGCCAGCGGTTTGCCGAAGAGATGCAGATCCTGCGTGAGATTTTCAATTCTGGCTGGCAGCACAACTGGGGATTTGTGCCGTTTACCGAACATGAATTCGCGACCATGGGCGATCAACTTAAATATCTGGTGCCGGACGATATGATCTACATCGCTGAGATTGATTCTGCACCCTGCGCGTTTATTGTCGGCTTGCCGAACATCAACGAGGCGATTGCCGATCTGAACGGATCGCTCTTTCCCTTCGGCTGGGCAAAATTGCTGTGGCGTTTGAAAGTCAGCGGTGTGCGAACTGCGCGAGTGCCGCTGATGGGCGTGCGGGACGAGTATCAGTTCAGCCGCATCGGCCCGGTGATTGCGCTGTTATTGATTGAAGCCTTACGCGATCCGTTTGCCCGCCGGAAGATCGATGCGCTGGAAATGTCATGGATCCTCGAAACCAATACAGGCATGAATAACATGCTGGAACGCATTGGGGCGGAACCGTACAAGCGTTACCGATTGTATGAAAAGCAGATTTGATGGCAGTCACCCCTGCTTCATCTCCAGCGGCACCGCCGAGCGAATCAAATGGTGGCCTTCCAGCTCGATATCGTGGAGATTCTTTTTCACGGTCCGCACATGATCGCGTGCTGCGCGCTGGGCAACGTGCGGCAGCCGCTGCAACACCGCGTTGTAGATCCGCGCATGCTGGCGATCGATCTGCTTTTTTTGCTGTGGTCGATGGTAGAGATTATTTACGCTGGCAAACACCGAATTAAACATCAGGTCGGTCAATGATTGCAGCGTAAACACCAGCACCTGATTGTGAGAAGCCTGACAAATGGCGAGATGGAAAGCGTGATCCAACTGCGCATGTTCGATCAGCGAAATCTCTTTGTTGTTCTCACTGGCGGCGAGCATTTTTTCATAACAGCGGGTTATCACAACAAAATCAGCCTGGGTTCCCAGCGTTGCCGCCAGCCTTGCCGATTCGCCCTCCAGTAATGCGCGAACGTCGAGCAGATCGTACAGCGTTCGCGGCTGCGTACTGAACAGATGGATCAGCGGGCTGGCGTCCTGCACCCGATTAAGCCGTGCGACACGAGAATCGCGACCCTGCGCCGTTTCAATAATCCCGCGCCCGCGCAGCACGGTCAGCCCTTCACGCAGTGCGGAGCGTGAGAAGCCGAGCTTTTCACACAGTCGACGTTCCGAGGGAAGCGGCTGACCGACCTTCAACACGCCGTCGATAATTAACCGTTCGATACTCTCTGCAACCACTTCGCAAATAGGGCGACGTTCATCTTTCATTCCCGGACCTCGTGCACAGGTAGGACCAATTTTTCTGTTCTTAACTCGCAAAACACGCACATCACGTAAGTGATTATGTTACATCAATTTAACATTAAGTTAACCAAAGCAAGGTCACAGAGCTGGAAAAAAAATGGTCTGACCGGTAGCTAAAGAGATAGACGAAAACGAAAAGCCCGCTTAATAACTGTTCACAGAAGCAGCGCGAAAAAATCAGCTGCCACACAACACAACAAAGCGAACCCTACTCATGAGCATCTTGTACGAAGAGCGTCTTGATGGCGCTTTACCCGAAGTCGACCGCACATCGGTACTGATGGCACTGCGTGAGCATGTCCCTGGACTGGAGATCCTGCATACCGATGAGGAGATCATTCCTTACGAGTGTGACGGGTTGAGCGCGTATCGCACGCGTCCATTACTGGTTGTTCTGCCTAAGCAGATGGAACAGGTGACGGCGATTCTGGCTGTCTGCCACCGCCTGCGTGTGCCGGTGGTGACCCGTGGCGCAGGCACCGGGCTTTCTGGTGGCGCGCTGCCGCTGGAAAAAGGTGTGTTGTTGGTGATGGCGCGCTTTAAAGAGATCCTCGACATTAACCCCATCGGTCGCCGCGCGCGCGTGCAGCCGGGCGTGCGTAACCTGGCGATCTCCCAGGCCGTTGCGCCGCATAATCTCTATTACGCGCCGGATCCGTCCTCACAAATCGCCTGTTCGATTGGCGGCAATGTGGCGGAAAATGCCGGTGGCGTTCACTGCCTGAAATATGGTCTAACCGTACATAACCTGCTGAAAATTGAAGTGCAAATGCTGGATGGCGAGGCGCTGACGCTGGGATCGGACGCGCTGGATTCGCCTGGTTTTGACCTGCTGGCGCTGTTTACCGGATCGGAAGGTATGCTCGGCGTGACCACCGAAGTAACGGTGAAGCTGTTGCCGAAGCCGCCCGTGGCGCGGGTTCTGTTAGCCAGCTTTGACTCGGTAGAAAAAGCCGGACTTGCGGTTGGTGACATCATCGCCAATGGCATTATCCCCGGTGGGCTGGAGATGATGGATAACCTGTCGATTCGCGCGGCGGAAGATTTTATTCATGCCGGTTATCCCGTCGATGCCGAAGCGATTTTGTTATGCGAACTGGACGGCGTGGAGTCTGACGTACAGGAAGACTGCGAGCAGGTTAACGACATCTTGTTGAACGCGGGTGCGACTGACGTCCGTCTGGCACAGGACGAAGCAGAGCGAGTACGTTTCTGGGCCGGTCGCAAAAATGCGTTCCCGGCGGTAGGACGTATCTCCCCGGATTACTACTGCATGGATGGCACCATCCCGCGCCGCGCCCTGCCAGGCGTACTGGAAGGCATTGCCCGTTTATCGCAGCAATATGATTTACGCGTTGCCAACGTCTTTCATGCCGGAGACGGCAACATGCACCCGTTAATCCTTTTCGATGCCAACGAACCCGGTGAATTTGCCCGCGCGGAAGAACTGGGCGGGAAGATCCTCGAACTCTGCGTTGAAGTTGGCGGCAGCATCAGTGGGGAACATGGCATCGGGCGCGAAAAAATCAATCAAATGTGCGCCCAGTTCAACAGCGATGAAATCACGACCTTCCATGCGGTCAAGGCGGCGTTTGACCCCGATGGTTTGCTGAACCCAGGAAAAAACATTCCCACGCTACACCGCTGTGCTGAATTTGGTGCCATGCATGTGCATCACGGTCATTTACCTTTTCCTGAACTGGAGCGTTTCTGATGCTACGCGAGTGTGATTACAGCCAGGCGCTGCTGGAGCAGGTGAATCAGGCGATTAGCGATAAAACGCCGCTGGTGATTCAGGGCAGCAATAGTAAAGCCTTTTTAGGTCGCCCTATCACCGGGCAAACGCTGGATGTGCGTTGTCATCGCGGCATTGTTAATTACGACCCGACCGAGCTGGTGATAACCGCGCGTGCCGGAACGCCGCTGGTGGCGATTGAAGCAGCGCTGGAGAGCGCCGGGCAAATGCTCCCCTGCGAGCCGCCGCATTATGGTGAAGAAGCCACCTGGGGCGGGATGGTCGCTTGCGGGCTGGCGGGGCCGCGTCGCCCGTGGAGTGGTTCGGTCCGCGATTTTGTCCTCGGCACGCGCATTATTACCGGCACTGGAAAACATCTGCGTTTTGGTGGCGAAGTGATGAAAAACGTTGCCGGATACGATCTCTCACGGTTAATGGCCGGAAGCTACGGTTGTCTTGGCGTGCTCACTGAAATCTCGATGAAAGTGTTACCGCGACCGCGCGCCTCCCTGAGCCTGCGTCGGGAAATCAGCCTGCAAGAAGCCATGAATGAAATCGCCCAGTGGCAACTCCAGCCGCTACCCATTAGTGGCTTATGTTACTTCGACAATGCGTTGTGGATCCGCCTTGAGGGCGGCGAAGGATCGGTAAAAGCAGCGCGTGAACTGCTGGGTGGCGAAGAGGTTGCAGGTCAGTTCTGGCAGCAATTGCGTGAACAACAACTGCCGTTCTTCTCGTTACCAGGTACCTTATGGCGCATTTCATTACCCAGTGATGCGCCGATGATGGATTTACCCGGCGAGCAACTGATCGACTGGGGCGGGGCGTTACGCTGGCTGAAATCGACAGCCGATGATAATCAAATCCATCGCATCGCCCGCAACGCTGGCGGTCATGCGACCCGGTTTAGTGCCGGAGACGGTGGCTTTGCCCCGCTACCGGCACCTTTATTCCGCTATCACCAGCAGCTTAAACAGCAGCTCGATCCTTGCGGCGTGTTTAACCCCGGTCGCATGTACGCGGAACTTTGAGGAGCAGGCTATGCAAACCCGATTAACAGAAGAGATGCGGCAGAACGCGCGCGCGCTGGAAGCCGACAGCATCCTGCGCGCCTGTGTTCACTGCGGATTTTGTACCGCAACCTGCCCAACCTATCAGCTTCTGGGCGATGAACTGGACGGGCCGCGCGGGCGCATCTATCTGATTAAACAGGTGCTGGAAGGCAACGAAGTCACGCTTAAAACACAGGAGCATCTCGATCGCTGTCTCACTTGCCGCAATTGTGAAACCACCTGTCCTTCTGGTGTGCGTTATCACAATTTGCTGGATATCGGGCGTGATATTGTCGAGCAGAAAGTGAAACGCCCACTGCCGGAGCGAATGCTGCGCGAAGGATTGCGCCAGGTAGTGCCGCGTCCGGCGGTCTTCCGTGCGCTGACGCAGGTAGGGCTGGTGCTGCGACCGTTTTTACCGGAACAGGTCAGAGCAAAACTGCCTGCTGAAACCGTGAAAGCTAAACCGCGTCCACCACTGCGCCATAAGCGTCGGGTTTTAATGCTGGAAGGCTGCGCCCAGCCTACGCTTTCGCCCAACACCAACGCGGCAACTGCGCGAGTGCTGGATCGTCTGGGGATCAGCGTCATGCCAGCTAACGAAGCAGGCTGTTGTGGCGCGGTGGACTATCATCTTAATGCGCAAGAGAAAGGGTTAGCGCGGGCGCGCAATAATATTGATGCCTGGTGGCCCGCGATTGAAGCAGGTGCCGAGGCAATTTTGCAAACCGCCAGCGGTTGTGGCGCGTTTGTCAAAGAGTATGGGCAGATGCTGAAAAACGATGCGTTGTATGCCGATAAAGCGCGTCAGGTCAGTGAGCTGGCGGTCGATTTAGTCGAACTTCTGCGCGAGGAACCGCTGGAAAAACTGGCAATTCGCGGCGATAAAAAACTGGCCTTCCACTGCCCGTGTACCCTACAACATGCGCAAAAGCTGAACGGCGAAGTGGAAAAAGTGTTGCTTCGTCTTGGATTTACCTTAACGGACGTTCCCGACAGCCATCTGTGCTGCGGTTCAGCGGGAACATATGCGTTAACGCATCCCGATCTGGCACGCCAGCTGCGGGATAACAAAATGAATGCGCTGGAAAGCGGCAAACCGGAAATGATCGTCACCGCCAACATTGGTTGCCAGACGCATCTGGCGAGCGCCGGTCGTACCTCTGTGCGTCACTGGATTGAAATTGTAGAACAAGCCCTTGAAAAGGAATAACAAAATGAAAACTAAAGTCATTCTTAGCCAGCAAATGGCGAGTGCAATTATTGCCGCAGGTCAGGAAGAGGCGCAGAAAAATAACTGGTCTGTTTCCATTGCTGTTGCCGATGACGGCGGTCATCTGCTGGCGTTAAGTCGCATGGACGATTGCGCGCCGATTGCGGCTTACATCTCCCAGGAGAAAGCGCGTACCGCCGCGCTGGGGCGTCGTGAAACTAAGGGCTATGAAGAGATGGTGAACAACGGACGTACCGCGTTCGTGACTGCGCCGTTACTGACGTCGCTGGAAGGTGGCGTACCGGTTGTTGTGGATGGGCAAATTATTGGTGCCGTGGGCGTTTCTGGTTTAACCGGAGCACAGGATGCGCAGGTCGCGAAAGCGGCAGCAGCGGTGTTGGCGAAATAAGCGAAAACGAGGAGATAAACAATGAGTCAAACCATAACCCAGGGCCGTTTACGCATTGACGCCAATTTTAAACGTTTTGTGGATGAAGAAGTTTTGCCTGGCGTGGAACTGGATGCTGCCGCGTTCTGGCACAATGTTGATGAGATCGTTCACGATCTGGCGCCAGAGAATCGTCAGTTGCTGGCAGAGCGCGATCGCATTCAGGCGGCGCTTGATGAGTGGCATCGCAGCAATCCGGGGCCGGTAAAAGATAAAGCGGCCTATAAATCTTTCCTGCGTGAACTGGGCTACCTGGTGCCACAGCCTGACCACGTTACGGTGGAAACCACGGGCATCGACAGCGAAATCACCAGTCAGGCGGGGCCACAGCTGGTGGTTCCGGCGATGAACGCCCGCTACGCGCTGAACGCGGCGAACGCTCGCTGGGGCTCACTGTACGATGCGTTATACGGCAGCGACATCATCCCGCAGGAAGGGGCGATGGTCAGCGGCTACGATCCGCAGCGTGGTGAGCAGGTTATCGCCTGGGTTCGGCGTTTCCTCGATGAATCACTACCGCTGGAAAATGGCAGCTATCAGGATGTGGTGGCGTTTAAGGTGGTCGATAAACAATTACGCATCCAGTTGAAAAATGGTAAAGAAACCACGTTACGTACTCCAGCACAGTTTGTCGGTTACCGTGGCGATACTGCTGCGCCGACCTGCATTTTGCTGAAAAATAACGGCCTGCATATTGAGCTACAAATCGATGCCAACGGGCGGATTGGCAAAGACGATTCGGCGCACATCAACGATGTTATCGTCGAAGCGGCCATCAGTACCATTCTCGACTGCGAAGATTCGGTTGCGGCGGTTGATGCGGAAGATAAAATCCTGCTGTACCGCAACCTGCTGGGCCTGATGCAGGGGACTCTGCAAGAGAAAATGGAGAAGAACGGTCGGCAAATCGTGCGTAAACTGAATGACGATCGTCAGTACACTGCCGCCGATGGATCTGAAATTTCTCTGCACGGACGCTCGTTGCTGTTTATCCGCAACGTGGGTCATTTGATGACCATTCCTGTGATTTGGGACAGCGAAGGCAATGAAATCCCGGAAGGCATTCTTGATGGTGTCATGACTGGCGCGATTGCCCTCTATGATTTAAAAGTGCAGAAAAACTCGCGCACTGGCAGCGTCTATATTGTGAAACCGAAAATGCACGGTCCGCAGGAAGTGGCGTTCGCCAACAAACTGTTTTCCCGCGTTGAGACAATGCTCGGTATGGCACCGAATACCCTGAAAATGGGCATTATGGATGAAGAACGCCGGACCTCGCTGAACTTGCGTAGCTGTATCGCTCAGGCGCGCAACCGCGTGGCGTTCATCAATACCGGTTTCCTCGACCGTACCGGCGATGAAATGCATTCGGTGATGGAAGCGGGCCCGATGCTGCGTAAAAACCAGATGAAATCGACGCCGTGGATCAAAGCCTACGAACGTAATAACGTGCTTTCCGGTCTGTTCTGTGGGCTACGTGGAAAAGCGCAAATCGGTAAAGGCATGTGGGCAATGCCGGACCTGATGGCAGACATGTACAGCCAGAAGGGCGACCAATTGCGTGCCGGGGCAAACACGGCCTGGGTTCCGTCGCCAACTGCCGCTACGCTCCATGCGCTGCACTACCACCAAACCAACGTACAGAGCGTGCAAGCCAACATTGCCCAGACCGAGTTCAATGCTGAATTTGAACCGCTGCTGGACGATCTGCTGACTATTCCGGTTGCTGAAAACGCTAACTGGTCGGCGCAAGAGATCCAACAAGAGCTGGATAACAACGTGCAGGGGATTCTGGGGTACGTGGTGCGTTGGGTGGAGCAGGGGATTGGTTGTTCAAAAGTGCCGGATATTCACAACGTGGCGTTGATGGAAGACCGCGCAACGCTGCGTATTTCCAGCCAGCATATCGCCAACTGGTTACGTCACGGTATTCTGACCAAAGATCAGGTGCAGGCGTCGCTGGAGAATATGGCGAAAGTGGTTGATCAGCAAAACGCTGGCGATCCGGCTTATCGTCCAATGGTGGAGAATTTCGCTAACTCGTGTGCTTTTAAAGCTGCCTGCGATTTGATCTTCCTCGGCGTGAAACAGCCAAACGGCTATACCGAACCGTTATTACACGCATGGCGTTTACGCGAAAAAGAAAATCATTAATAGCGTCAAAAAAAGCCCCGGCAAGATTTATTGTCGGGGCTATGATAGTAACTGCGGTAGTACATTTATCCCGGAAATAACCGGAGCGATTATCAGGGGTTAACAATATTAAATACCCGTAGCGCATCACTAGCGGGATTAAAACAACAATATGGACATCTTAACGATACTCTGCGCCTGCGTGTGCGGAACAGAAACCCTTACCCGATATACTTGTTATGCCAGAGGTAGCAATTGCGTTAGCGGCGTACTGTTGCTGTAAAGTATAACGCCTATATTTTACAGTTCAGTCCTCTTTTGCTTATTACAACCTTAAGTATATCAAGCATATAAAGATAATAAGAGACTGAACAATATGGTTACCTGGACCCAAATGTATATGCCGATGGGAGGACTGGGGCTATCCGCTCTGGTCGCCCTGATCCCAATAATATTCTTCTTCGTTGCACTCGCGGTATTACGTCTGAAAGGACATGTCGCTGGAGCAATAACCCTTATATTATCTATTCTGATTGCGATATTCGCCTTTAAAATGCCGATTGATATGGCATTTGCTGCTGCGGGCTATGGCTTTATTTATGGTTTATGGCCTATTGCGTGGATTATTGTCGCGGCGGTATTCCTGTATAAATTAACCGTTGCCAGCGGCCAGTTCGATATTATCCGCAGCTCGGTTATCTCCATCACCGACGATCAGCGTTTGCAGGTGTTACTGATTGGTTTCTCCTTTGGTGCGCTGCTGGAAGGGGCGGCTGGCTTTGGCGCACCGGTGGCGATTACCGGTGCTCTACTGGTGGGCCTGGGCTTCAAACCGCTATACGCGGCGGGGCTGTGTCTGATTGCCAACACTGCGCCGGTGGCGTTTGGTGCGTTGGGTGTGCCAATTCTGGTCGCCGGTCAGGTAACGGGAATCGATCCGTTCGACATTGGCGCAATGGCGGGACGTTAGTTACCGTTCCTGTCGGTTCTTGTGCCGTTCTGGCTGGTAGCAATGATGGACGGCTGGAAAGGGGTGAAAGAGACGTGGCCAGCGGCGCTGGTTGCAGGGGGAAGCTTCGCTGTCACTCAGTTCTTTACCTCTAACTATATTGGTCCGGAACTGCCGGATATTACTTCGGCGCTGGTGAGTATCGTCTCACTTTCTTTATTTCTTAAAGTCTGGCGGCCAAAAAATACCGAAACGGCAATCAGTATGGGACAATCCGCAGGTGCGATGGTGGTGAATAAACCGTCTTCTGGCGGTCCCGTGCCTTCAGAATATCGTCTGGGGCAAATCATTCGTGCGTGGTCACCGTTTTTAATCTTAACGGTGTTGGTCACCATCTGGACCATGAAGCCGTTTAAAGCGTTATTTGCTCCGGGCGGCGCGTTTTATTCGCTGGTGATTAATTTCCAGATCCCTCATTTGCATCAACAAGTGTTGAAAGCGGCCCCCATTGTCGCCCAGCCGACGCCAATGGACGCGGTGTTTAAATTCGACCCCCTCTCTGCTGGTGGCACCGCTATTTTTATTGCGGCGATTATCTCTATCTTCATCCTCGGCGTGGGGATCAAGAAAGGTATTGGTGTCTTTGCCGAAACGCTAATTAGTCTGAAGTGGCCGATACTGTCGATTGGCATGGTGCTGGCATTTGCCTTCGTGACCAACTATTCCGGCATGTCCACCACGTTGGCGCTGGTACTGGCTGGTACAGGCGTGATGTTCCCGTTCTTCTCACCGTTCCTCGGCTGGCTGGGCGTATTCCTTACCGGCTCTGACACTTCTTCAAACGCCCTGTTTGGTTCACTGCAATCGACCACGGCGCAGCAAATCAACGTCTCTGACACCCTGCTGGTGGCAGCAAACACCAGCGGCGGCGTAACTGGCAAGATGATCTCCCCGCAATCTATCGCCGTGGCCTGCGCCGCGACGGGCATGGTGGGGCGAGAATCTGAACTGTTCCGCTACACCGTGAAGCACAGTCTGATTTTTGCCAGCGTTATCGGCATTATCACGCTGTTGCAGGCGTATGTGTTTACCGGGATGTTAGTTTCGTAAGTCAATAATGCCGGATGATCGTTAATATCATCCGGCTTCGTTTACATTATTCTGTCTTATTAATGGAAAATTATTTCCCGCTTTATTATCCATGCGGCAATAATGTTTTGCGTTCAGATAACATGCTAAATAATTAAGAGCGTGAGAACATCTATTTTTTATCACGCAAAACAAGTCTGTATTAATTATGTTCGCTTGATGAGCAAACTCCGTTCTATCTGTTGCTTTTGCAATCTTAATCGTTAAAACTACCAACAAATTTATATAGTTACGTTGTGAATGGTTGTTAATTTTTTGTTTATTGAAATTTCGTAAAAATAACCATCCAGACATCGAATAGGGGTTATTCTTATAAATTTTACCTGTTTTTCTATCAATGATGCCGTTTTCTTAAGAATGGAGGAAGTTATTAAAGAAGATAAAGCATAAAACTATTTCCTCGGTTACGAATCTTTTAACTTTGTTTTGTCACTTGCGTTATTAATGAATAAGAAATTTAAATATAAGAAATCGCTTTTAGCGGCTATTTTAAGCGCAACCCTGTTAGCCGGTTGTGATGGTGGTGGTTCAGGATCGTCCTCCGATACGCCGTCTGTAGATTCTGGATCAGGGACTTTGCCGGAAGTGAAACCCGATCCAACACCAACCCCGGAGCCGACACCTGAGCCGACTCCGGACCCAGAACCTACGCCGGATCCAACACCTGATCCTGATCCTGAGCCGACACCAGAACCGGAGCCAGAACCTGTTCCTACGAAAACGGGTTATCTGACCCTGGGCGGAAGCCAGCGGGTAACTGGTGCTACCTGTAATGGTGAATCCAGCGATGGCTTTACCTTTACGCCAGGCAATACCGTGAGTTGTGTGGTGGGCAGTACGACCATTGCAACATTCAACACCCAGTCAGAAGCTGCGCGTAGCCTGCGTGCGGTTGACAAAGTGTCGTTTAGCCTGGAGGACGCGCAGGAGCTGGCGAATTCTGAAAATAAGAAAACCAACGCCATCTCTCTGGTGACGTCCAGCGACAGTTGCCCCGCAGATGCAGAACAGCTTTGTCTTACTTTCTCGTCAGTGGTTGATCGCGCGCGATTTGAAAAACTGTATAAGCAAATTGATCTGGCAACAGACAATTTCAGCAAGCTGGTCAATGAAGAGGTGGAAAACAATGCTGCGACTGATAAAGCGCCGTCCACCCATACCTCAACGGTAGTGCCAGTCACGACAGAGGGAACAAAACCGGATCTGAACGCGTCCTTCGTGTCGGCTAACGCGGAACAGTTTTATCAGTATCAACCCACTGAAATCATTCTTTCCGAAGGCCAACTGGTGGATAGCCTGGGGAACGGTGTTGCTGGCGTTGACTACTACACCAATTCAGGCCGTGGCGTAACTGACGAAAACGGTAAATTCTCCTTTAGCTGGGGCGAAACCATCTCCTTTGGTATCGATACCTTTGAACTGGGCTCAGTACGTGGCAATAAGTCGACCATTGCGCTGACTGAATTGGGTGATGAAGTTCGCGGGGCAAATATCGATCAGCTCATTCATCGTTATTCGACGACTGGTCAAAATAATACTCGTGTTGTTCCGGACGATGTACGCAAGGTCTTTGCCGAATATCCCAACGTGATCAACGAGATAATCAATCTTTCGTTATCCAACGGTGCGACGCTGGATGAAGGCGATCAAAACGTTGTGCTGCCTAACGAATTTATCGAGCAGTTTAAGACGGGTCAGGCCAAAGAGATCGATACCGCGATTTGTGCGAAAACCAACGGTTGCAACGAGGCTCGCTGGTTCTCGCTGACAACGCGCAATGTTAATGACGGCCAGATTCAGGGCGTTATCAACAAGCTGTGGGGCGTGGATACGAACTATCAGTCTGTCAGCAAGTTCCACGTCTTCCATGACTCTACCAACTTCTATGGCAGCACCGGTAACGCGCGCGGTCAGGCGGTGGTGAATATCTCCAACGCGGCATTCCCGATTCTGATGGCGCGTAATGATAAAAACTACTGGCTGGCCTTCGGTGAAAAACGCGCCTGGGATAAAAATGAGCTGGCGTACATTACGGAAGCGCCTTCCATTGTGCAGCCAGAGAACGTTACGCGCGATACCGCGACCTTCAACCTGCCGTTTATTTCGCTGGGGCAAGTCGGCGACGGCAAACTGATGGTTATCGGTAACCCGCACTACAACAGCATTTTGCGTTGCCCTAATGGTTACAGTTGGGGCGGTGGTGTTAATAGTAAAGGTGAGTGTACGCTCAGCGGTGATTCTGATGACATGAAGCACTTTATGCAGAACGTACTGCGCTACTTGTCAAATGACATCTGGCAGCCAAATACCAAGAGCATCATGACTGTCGGCACCAACCTGGAGAACGTTTATTTCAAAAAAGCGGGCCAGGTATTGGGAAATAGTGCACCATTTGCTTTCCATGAGGATTTCACTGGTATCACGGTTAAACAGTTGACCAGCTATGGCGATCTGAATCCGGAAGAGATTCCGTTGCTGATCCTCAACGGCTTTGAATATGTGACTCAGTGGTCTGGCGATCCCTATGCTGTGCCTCTGCGTGCAGATACCAGCAAACCGAAGCTGACCCAGCAGGATGTGACCGATCTGATCGCCTATCTGAACAAAGGTGGCTCGGTGCTGATCATGGAAAACGTGATGAGCAATCTTAAGGAAGAGAGCGCGTCCAGTTTTGTGCGTCTGCTGGATGCCGCGGGTCTGTCAATGGCTCTGAACAAATCGGTGGTGAACAACGATCCGCAAGGGTATCCGGATCGCGTTCGTCAGCAGCGCGAAAAAGGTATCTGGGTATATGAACGTTATCCGTTTGTTGATGGAAAACCGCCGTATACCATTGATGAAACAACGAAAGAAGTTATCTGGAAATACCAGCAAGACAACAAGCCTGATGACAAGCCGAAACTGGAAGTGGCCAGCTGGCTGGAAGATGTCGATGGCAAACAGGTCAAGCGCTATGCCTTTATTGATGAGGCGGAGCATGAAACAAACGAGTCCTTGGAGGCGGCAAAGGCAAAAATCATTAAGGCATTTCCTGGATTAGAGGAGTGTAAGGACCCGACATACCACTACGAGGTCAACTGTCTGGAATACCGTCCTGGCACCAATGTTCCGGTAACCGGGGGAATGTATGTTCCGCGCTATACGCAACTGAATCTCAGCGCCGACACTGCGAAAGCGATGGTGCAGGCTGCGGATTTAGGCACCAACATTCAGCGTCTGTATCAGCATGAGCTCTACTTCCGAACCAATGGTCGCAAAGGTGAGCGTCTGAGCAGCGTCGATCTGGAACGTCTGTACCAGAACATGTCGGTCTGGCTGTGGAATGAAATTGAATACAGCTATGACAGCAGCAAGGAAGACGAGCTGGGCTTTAAAACGTTCACCGAGTTCCTGAACTGCTACGCCAACGATGCTTACACCAAAGGTACGCTGTGCTCCGCAGAGCTGAAACAATCGCTGATCGATAACAAGATGATCTACGGTGAAGGCAGCAAAGCGGGCATGATGAACCCGAGCTATCCACTCAACTATATGGAAAAACCGCTGACGCGCCTGATGCTGGGCCGTTCCTGGTGGGATCTGAACATTAAGGTTGATGTGGAGAAGTACCCTGGAGCGGTATCTGTAGGGGGAGAAGAGGTTACTGAAACCATCAGCCTGTACTCGAATCCGACCAAATGGTTTGCAGGTAACATGCAGTCAACTGGCCTGTGGGCACCGGCTCAGAAAGAGGTCACCATTAAGTCCAATGCGAACGTTCCTGTGACCGTCACCGTGGCGCTGGCTGACGACCTGACCGGACGTGAGAAGCATGAAGTTGCGCTGAACCGTCCGCCAAGAGTGACTAAAACGTACTCTCTGGACGCTAGCGGTACGGTGAAGTTCAAGGTGCCTTACGGTGGCCTGATTTATATCAAGGGCAATAGCTCTACCAATGAATCTGCCAGCTTCACCTTTACTGGCGTGGTAAAAGCACCGTTCTATAAAGACGGCGCATGGAAAAACGATCTGAACTCTCCTGCCCCGCTGGGCGAACTGGAGTCTGCGTCGTTCGTCTATACCACACCGAAGAAGAACCTGAATGCCAGCAATTACACGGGCGGACTGGATCAATTCGCTAAAGATCTGGATACCTTTGCCAGCTCGATGAATGATTTCTACGGTCGTAATGATGAAGACGGTAAGCACCGGATGTTTACCTATAAAAACTTGACGGGCCACAAGCATCGTTTCACAAACGATGTGCAGATCTCCATCGGTGATGCGCACTCTGGTTATCCGGTAATGAACAGCAGCTTCTCGACGAACAGCACCACGCTGCCGACGACGCCGCTGAACGACTGGCTGATTTGGCACGAAGTCGGTCATAACGCTGCAGAAACACCGCTGAACGTACCGGGTGCAACTGAAGTGGCGAACAACGTGCTGGCGCTGTACATGCAGGATCGCTATCTCGGCAAGATGAACCGTGTCGCTGACGACATTACCGTCGCGCCGGAATATCTGGACGAGAGCAACGGTCAGGCCTGGGCGCGCGGCGGTGCGGGGGACCGTCTGCTGATGTACGCACAGCTGAAAGAGTGGGCAGAGAAAAACTTTGATATCACGAAGTGGTATCCAGATGGCAAGCTGCCAGCGTTCTACAGCGAGCGTGAAGGGATGAAAGGCTGGAACCTGTTCCAGTTGATGCATCGTAAAGCACGCGGCGATGATGTTGGTAACAGCACCTTTGGTGGCAAGAATTACTGTGCTGAATCCAATGGTAACGCTGCCGACACGCTGATGCTGTGTGCCTCCTGGGTCGCTCAGACGGATCTTTCGGAGTTCTTTAAGAAATGGAATCCGGGTGCGAATGCTTACCAGCTACCGGGAGCGGCAGAGATGAGCTTCGAGGGCGGTGTGAGCTCTTCGGCTTACAGCACGCTCGCGTCGCTTAATCTGCCGAAACCGGAAAAAGGGCCGGAAACCATTAACAAGGTTACCGAGCATAAGATGTCTGCCGAGTAAGCCTGTAGGCCGGATAAGGCGTTCACGCCGCATCCGGCATGAAATAAGGCGTATCGGGTTAACACATTTGCCCGATGCGCCATCTTATCGGGCCTGGAGGAAAGCCATATGGCATACACCCGCAGGCCCGCATCCGGCAAATTACAACAAACAACCTTTAACCATGCTTTTTGATGTTTTTCAGCAATACCCCGCGGCGATGCCCATACTGGCAACCGCAGGAGGATTGATCATCGGCAGTTTTTTGAATGTGGTGATTTGGCGTTACCCCATCATGCTGCGCCAACAAATGGCGGAGTTTCATGGTGAAACGCCGAGTACGCAGTCAAAAATAAGCCTTGCGCTACCGCGTTCGCACTGTCCGCATTGCCAGCAGACTATCCGCGTTCGTGACAATATTCCGCTGCTCTCATGGTTGATGCTCAAAGGGCGCTGCCGCGACTGTCAGGCGAAAATCAGCAAGCGTTATCCGCTGGTTGAGTTATTGACAGCACTTGCTTTTTTGCTGGCGAGTCTGGTGTGGCCAGAAAGTGGATGGGGACTGGCGGTGATGATATTATCCGCGTGGCTGATTGCCGCGAGCATCATCGACCTCGACAACCAATGGCTGCCCGATGTTTTTACTCAGGGCGTATTGTGGACAGGACTGATTGCGGCATGGGCGCAGCAGAGTCCGTTAACGCTACAAGACGCAGTCACCGGCGTCCTGGTGGGGTTTATCACTTTTTACTCCCTGCGCTGGATAGCCGGAATAGTTCTGCGTAAAGAAGCATTAGGCATGGGCGATGTATTACTTTTCGCCGCTTTAGGTGGCTGGGTGGGGCCGTTGTCGCTACCCAATGTTGCTTTAATCGCATCATGCTGCGGTCTGATATATGCCGTTATTACAAAAAGAGGATCAACCACACTGCCTTTTGGACCGTGTTTAAGTCTGGGCGGTATGGCAACACTTTATCTACAGGCATTGTTTTAATGATAACCACGTCATTATCAAAGTGACATTTTAACTCTTATTAATAACCTTAGAGATTATTTACCATGTCGATAAAACAGATGCCAGGGAGGGTATTAATATCGCTATTGTTGAGCGTTACAGGATTATTAAGTGGCTGCGCCAGCCATAATGAAAACGCCAGTTTACTGGCGAAAAAACAGGCGCAAAATATCAGCCAAAACCTGCCGATTAAATCTGCGGGATATACCTTAGTGCTGGCGCAAAGTAGTGGCACGACGGTAAAAATGACCATTATCAGCGAATCGGGTACTCAGACCACGCAGACACCTGACGCCTTTTTAACCAGCTATCAACGACAAATGTGCGCTGACCCAACGGTGAAATTAATGATCACCGAGGGAATTAATTACAGCATAACGATTAATGATACACGTACAGGTAACCAGTATCAGCGGAAACTGGATCGTACCACCTGTGGAATAGTCAAAGCATAACGTCGGGTAGATATAAATTGGCGCGGGTTGTTTTTCGTGACGCACGAATTTATCTCATTCAATGGCTGACTAAAATTCGTCACACTCTTAGCCAGAGACAATCTCTTAATACAGACAAAGAGCATCTGCGCAAAATTGCACGCGCGATGTTCTTGCTGATGCTGCTTATTATTTCTGCAAAAATGGCGTATTCACTCTGGCGCTATTTCTCCTTTTCTGCGGAATATACGGCGGTTTCCTCATCGGCGAATAAACCGCTCCGTGCGGATGCAAAACCGTTCGATAAAAATGACGTGCAATTAGTCAGCCAACAAAACTGGTTTGGCAAATATCAACCCGTCGCCGCACCGGTAAAACAACCTGAATCTGCGCCTGTGGCAGAAACGCGTCTTAATGTGGTGCTGCGCGGGATCGCCTTTGGTGCCAGACCCGGCGCGGTGATTGAAGAAGGCGGCAAACAGCAGGTCTATTTGCAGGGTGAACGGCTTGGCTCGCACAACGCGGTGATTGAGGAAATTAACCGCGACCATGTGATGCTGCGCTATCAGGGAAAAATAGAGCGCCTGAGCCTGGCTGAAGAGGAGCGTTCCACCGTTGCCGTGACCAACAAAAAATCCATCAGCGACGAAGCAAAGCAAGCTGTTGCTGAGCCTGCTGCCAGTGCGCCAGTTGAGATCCCGGCTGCCGTGCGTCAGGCACTGGCGAAAGATCCGCAGAAAATTTTTAACTATATCCAGCTTACGCCTGTGCGTAAGGAGGGAATTGTCGGTTATGCAGTGAAGCCGGGGGCAGATCGTTCTCTGTTCGATGCCAGCGGTTTCAGGGAAGGCGATATCGCCATTGCACTAAATCAGCAGGATTTCACTGATCCACGAGCAATGATTGCTCTGATGCGGCAGTTACCTTCAATGGATTCCATTCAACTTACGGTTTTACGCAAGGGTGCGCGCTACGACATTTCCATCGCACTGCGCTAACCGCATTTAATCCAGGAGAATCATTCATCGTGTTTTGGCGTGATATGACGTTGTCTATCTGGCGTAAGAAGACAACTGGCCTCAAAACAAAAAAGCGTTTACTGCCGCTGATGCTGGCAGCGGCATTGTGTAGTTCACCGGTCTGGGCGGAAGAAGCCACTTTCACCGCTAATTTTAAAGATACTGACCTGAAATCGTTCATCGAAACCGTCGGCGCTAACCTTAATAAAACCATCATTATGGGGCCGGGCGTTCAGGGGAAAGTGAGTATTCGCACTATGACTCCGCTCAATGAACGCCAGTATTACCAGTTATTCCTTAACCTGCTGGAAGCACAGGGGTATGCGGTCGTACCGATGGAAAACGACGTGCTGAAGGTGGTGAAATCAAGCGCCGCGAAAGTCGAGCCGCTGCCGCTGGTCGGTGAAGGCAGCGACAACTACGCGGGCGATGAAATGGTTACCAAAGTCGTGCCGGTACGCAATGTGTCGGTACGCGAGCTGGCACCGATTCTGCGCCAGATGATTGACAGCGCAGGCTCAGGCAACGTTGTTAATTACGATCCCTCCAACGTGATTATGCTTACCGGACGCGCCTCCGTTGTGGAGCGCCTGACGGAAGTGATCCAGCGCGTGGATCACGCGGGTAATCGCACCGAAGAGGTGATCCCGCTGGATAACGCCTCAGCCTCGGAAATTGCCCGCGTGCTGGAAAGCCTGACCAAAAACAGCGGCGAGAACCAGCCAGCAACGCTGAAGTCTCAAATTGTCGCCGATGAACGCACCAACAGCGTGATTGTCAGTGGTGACCCCGCCACGCGAGACAAAATGCGCCGCCTGATCCGTCGGCTGGATTCAGAAATGGAGCGCAGCGGCAACAGCCAGGTGTTCTATCTCAAATACAGCAAAGCGGAAGATCTGGTCGATGTGCTGAAGCAGGTCAGCGGTACGCTCACGGCGGCTAAAGAAGAGGCGGAAGGCACGGTCGGTAGCGGGCGTGAGGTTGTCTCCATCGCTGCCAGCAAACACAGTAATGCCCTGATTGTTACTGCGCCGCAGGACATTATGCAGTCGCTGCAAAGCGTGATTGAACAACTGGATATTCGCCGTGCTCAGGTGCATGTCGAGGCGTTAATCGTGGAAGTTGCCGAAGGTAGCAATATCAACTTCGGCGTGCAGTGGGGGTCAAAAGATGCTGGATTAATGCAGTTTGCCAACGGTACGCAAATCCCTATTGGTACGCTGGGGGCAGCGATTTCTGCAGCCAAGCCGCAGAAAGGTTCCACGGTGATCAGCGAAAACGGTGCTACCACCATAAATCCGGATACTAACGGCGATCTCTCCACGCTCGCTCAGCTCCTTTCTGGCTTTAGTGGTACGGCGGTTGGCGTGGTGAAAGGCGACTGGATGGCGCTGGTACAGGCGGTCAAAAACGACTCCAGCTCGAACGTGCTCTCCACGCCGAGTATCACCACGCTGGACAACCAGGAAGCCTTCTTCATGGTGGGCCAGGACGTTCCGGTATTAACCGGCTCTACCGTTGGTTCCAATAACAGCAATCCTTTCAATACGGTAGAGAGGAAAAAAGTCGGCATCATGCTGAAAGTCACGCCGCAGATTAACGAAGGTAACGCGGTACAGATGGTGATTGAGCAGGAAGTCTCGAAAGTGGAAGGGCAGACCAGCCTCGATGTCGTGTTTGGCGAGCGCAAACTGAAAACCACCGTGCTGGCTAACGATGGTGAGCTGATCGTGCTTGGCGGTCTGATGGACGACCAGGCGGGAGAAAGCGTGGCGAAAGTGCCGCTGCTGGGCGATATCCCGTTGATTGGTAACCTGTTTAAATCGACGGCGGATAAAAAAGAAAAACGTAACCTGATGGTGTTTATCCGCCCGACCATTTTGCGTGACGGTATGGCGGCAGACGGCGTGTCGCAGCGCAAATATAACTACATGCGCGCTGAGCAAATCTACCGCGATGAGCAAGGCTTAAGCCTGATGCCGCACACCGCGCAGCCGATATTGCCAGCGCAAAATCAGGCCTTACCGCCGGAAGTACGCGCGTTCCTCAATGCCGGGAGAACGCGTTAATGGTGCCTGTAGCACAGGAAACCACCGCTAACACCGTGCGTCTGCCCTACAGTTTCAGCCGTCGGTTTAGCCTGGTGGCATGGTGCGAAGCGTCGCTGGAGATCCTCCATGTTCATCCGTTGTCGCTCTCTGTTTTGCAGGAGCTACAACGGGGGCTGAACGCGCCCTTTACGCTGCGGCAAATCGACGAGGCCGAATTTGAACAGCGGCTGAATGCGGTCTGGCAGCGGGACTCTTCCGAAGCTCGCCAGCTGATGGAAGATCTCGGTTCCGCCGAGGACTTTTTTACCCTCGCTGAAGAACTGCCGGAAACGGAAGATCTGCTGGAAAGTGACGACGATGCGCCGATCATCAAACTGATCAACGCCATGCTGGCAGAGGCAATCAAAGAAGGCGCTTCGGATATCCACATTGAGACGTTTGAAAAGAGTCTGGTGATCCGTTTTCGTGTTGACGGCACATTACATGAAATGTTGCGCCCCGGTCGTAAACTGGCCTCGCTGCTGGTCTCGCGTATCAAGGTGATGGCGCGACTGGATATCGCCGAAAAGCGCGTACCGCAGGATGGCCGTATTGCGCTGCTGCTGGGCGGTCGGGCGATTGACGTCCGTGTATCTACCATGCCTTCCGCCTGGGGAGAACGGGTGGTGCTGCGACTGCTGGACAAAAACCAGGCTCGCCTGACGCTGGAGCGTCTGGGTTTAAGTCTCGAACTGACTGCGCAGTTGCGCCAGCTGTTACACAAACCGCACGGCATTTTTCTGGTGACGGGGCCGACCGGTTCCGGCAAAAGCACCACGCTGTACGCTGGATTGCAGGAGCTGAACAACCACTCGCGTAACATTCTCACGGTTGAAGACCCTATCGAATACATGATTGAAGGGATCGGTCAGACGCAGGTTAACACCCGCGTCGGCATGACATTCGCCCGTGGCCTGCGCGCAATTTTGCGTCAGGACCCGGATGTGGTGATGGTCGGTGAAATCCGCGATACCGAAACCGCAGAAATCGCTGTTCAGGCTTCACTGACCGGACACCTGGTACTTTCCACGCTGCATACCAACACAGCGGTGGGGGCGATCACACGTTTGCAGGATATGGGCGTGGAGCCTTTCCTGCTCTCTTCCAGTCTGACGGGCGTGATGGCGCAGCGACTGGTCCGCACGCTGTGCTCCGACTGCCGTCAGGCCGCGCCTGCCACTGACGAAGAAAAACGTCTTATGGGGATCTCCGATACGCATGCCGTCACGCTGTACCATCCGCAGGGCTGCCCTGCCTGTAATCACAAAGGTTTTCGCGGACGTACTGCCATCCATGAACTGATTGTGGTGGACGCCACATTGCGTGATTTGATCCACCGTCAGGCCGGGGAACTGGAGCTGGAACGTTATGTCCGGCAACACTCTGCGGGTATCCGCAGTAACGGCATTGAGAAAGTGCTCGCCGGAGAAACCTCTCTCGATGAAGTTCTGCGGGTAACCATGGAGGCGTAATGGCACTGTTTTACTATCAGGCGCTGGAGCGTAATGGTCGCAAAACCAAAGGCATGATTGAGGCGGATTCCGCGCGTCATGCCCGTCAATTGTTACGCGGTAAAGACCTCATTCCCGTGCACATTGAAGCCCGGATGAATGCATTGGCAGGGGGATTGTTGCAGCGTCGGCGGCACGCACATCGTCGCGTGGCGGCGGCAGATCTGGCGCTGTTCACGCGCCAACTGGCAACGCTGGTGCAGGCAGCAATGCCGCTGGAAACCTGCTTACAGGCGGTCAGTGAGCAAAGCGAAAAACTGCATGTAAAAAGCCTCGGAATGGCGCTGCGCAGCCGGATTCAGGAAGGTTATACCCTGTCGGACAGCCTGCGCGAACATCCCCGCGTCTTTGACTCCCTGTTTTGTTCGATGGTCGCTGCCGGAGAAAAATCCGGGCATCTCGACGTGGTGCTCAATCGCCTGGCGGATTACACCGAACAGCGACAGCGCCTGAAATCACGTCTATTGCAGGCCATGCTCTACCCGCTGGTACTGCTGGTGGTGGCAACGGGCGTGGTCACTATTTTGCTGACGGCAGTAGTGCCGAAAATTATCGAACAGTTTGATCATCTCGGACACGCGCTGCCCGCCTCCACCCGAATGCTCATCGCTATGAGCGATGCGTTACAGGCCAGCGGCGTGTACTGGCTGGCGGGTTTGCTGGGGCTTCTGGTGCTGGGGCAACGGCTACTCAAAAATCCTGCCATGCGCCTGCGCTGGGATAAAACCTTGCTGCGTTTGCCCGTGACGGGGCGTGTTGCGCGCGGACTGAATACGGCGCGTTTTTCCCGCACGTTAAGCATCCTCACCGCCAGCAGTGTTCCGCTGCTGGAAGGCATTCAGACCGCCGCCGCCGTGTCGGCAAATCGTTATGTCGAGCAACAACTGCTGCTGGCGGCAGATCGCGTCCGCGAAGGAAGCAGCCTGCGCGCCGCGCTGGCGGATCTGCGCCTGTTCCCGCCGATGATGCTGTACATGATCGCCTCCGGCGAACAGAGCGGCGAGCTGGAAACCATGCTTGAACAGGCCGCGGTCAACCAGGAACGGGAATTTGATACCCAGGTGGGGCTGGCGTTAGGGCTGTTTGAGCCGGCGCTGGTGGTGATGATGGCGGGTGTGGTGCTGTTTATCGTCATCGCCATCCTCGAACCGATGCTGCAACTGAACAATATGGTTGGAATGTAATTTACGGAGTTATCACATGAATTCGTTATCCCGCACACAAAAACCACGGGCAGGTTTTACCCTGCTGGAAGTGATGGTGGTGATTGTTATTCTTGGCGTCCTGGCAAGTCTGGTGGTGCCTAACCTGCTGGGCAACAAAGAGAAAGCCGATCGGCAAAAAGCCATCAGCGATATTGTGGCGCTGGAAAACGCGCTGGACATGTACCGACTGGATAACGGGCGTTATCCAACCACCGAGCAGGGGCTTGAGGCGCTGATCCAGCAACCGGCCAATATGGCGGACGCCCGCAACTACCGTACCGGTGGATACATCAAACGACTGCCAAAGGATCCGTGGGGCAATGATTATCAGTATCTCAGCCCGGGTGAAAAAGGGCTGTTTGATGTTTATACCCTGGGGGCAGATGGTCAGGAAAACGGGGAGGGCGCTGGCGCAGATATCGGTAACTGGAATTTGCAGGAGTTTCAGTAATCAGTGCCTGAACGCGGATTCACACTTCTGGAAATCATGCTGGTGATTTTCCTTATCGGCCTTGCCAGTGCGGGCGTGGTGCAGACTTTTGCGACCGATTCTGAACCGCCCGCGAAAAAAGCGGCGCAGGATTTTCTGACTCGCTTTGCGCAGTTTAAGGACAGGGCAGTGATCGAAGGGAAAACACTCGGTGTGCTAATCGACCCACCAGGTTACCAGTTTATGCAGCGTCGTCACGGACAGTGGTTGCCCGTTTCCTCGACCCGCTTATCGGCACAGGTTACGGTGCCAAAACAGGTGCAGATGCTGTTACAACCCGGCAGTGATATCTGGCAGAAGGAATATGCGCTGGAGATGCAACGTCGTCGCCTGACGCTGCACGATATTGAACTGGAGCTGCAAAAAGAGGCGAAAAAGAAGACGCCGCAGATCCGTTTTTCGCCTTTTGAACCCGCCACGCCGTTTACGCTGCGCTTCTACTCGGCGGCACAAAACGCGTGTTGGGCGGTAAAGCTGGTGCACGATGGCGCGTTATCCCTCAATCAATGTGATGAGGGGATGCCATGAAGCGTGGATTTACCTTGCTGGAAGTAATGCTCGCGCTGGCGATTTTTGCGTTGGCCGCCATGGCGGTGTTACAGATTGCCAGCGGTGCGCTGAGTAATCAGCACGTTCTTGAGGAAAAAACGGTGGCTGGTTGGGTAGCTGAAAACCAGACCGCGCTGCTTTACCTGATGACCCGTGAACAACGAGCGGTCAGGCACCAGGGCGAGAGTGATATGGCAGGAAGTCGCTGGTACTGGCGAACGATCCCTCTGAATACAGGTAACGCGCTGCTCCAGGCGGTGGATATTGAAGTCAGTCTTCATGACGACTTTTCGCCAGTGATTCAGTCACGACGCGCCTGGTTTAGCGCCGTGGGAGGCCAACAGTGAGAAGGGCTCGCGCTGGTTTCACGTTACTGGAAATGCTGGTGGCGATAGCCATTTTTGCCTCACTGGCACTGATGGCGCAGCAGGTGACAAACGGCGTTACACGCGTGAATAGCGCCGTCGCCGGACACGATCAAAAACTAAACCTCATGCAGCAAACGATGAGTTTTTTGAACCACGATCTGACACAAATGATGCCGCGTCCGGTAAGAGGCGATCAGGGCCAGCGTGAACCAGCGTTACTGGCGGGCGCTGGCGTGCTGGCGTCTGAGAGTGAAGGGATGCGCTTTGTGCGTGGCGGCGTGGTTAATCCGTTGATGCGCCTGCCGCGCAGTAATCTGCTCACTGTCGGTTACCGCATTCATGACGGTTACCTTGAACGGTTAGCCTGGCCGCTGACCGATGCAGCGGGCAGCGTGAAGCCAACAACGCAAAAATTAATTCCGGCGGATTCGCTCCGTTTGCAGTTCTACGACGGCACGCGCTGGCAGGCGAGTTGGTCGTCAGGGCAGGCGATCCCTGTGGCGGTGCGCATGACTCTGCATTCGCCGCAATGGGGCGAGATTGAACGCATCTGGTTGTTACGCGGGCCGCAATTATCATGATCACCTTACCACCAAAACGCGGAATGGCACTGGTCGTGGTGCTGGTATTGCTGGCGGTTATGATGCTGGTGACCATCACGCTTTCCGGGCGGATGCAGCAACAACTTGGGCGAACGCGCAGCCAGCAGGAGTACCAGCAGGCGCTGTGGTACAGCGCCAGTGCAGAAAGCCTGGCGCTGAGCGCGCTCAGTCTGAGCCTGAAAAATGAAAAGCGTGTGCATCTGGCACAACCGTGGGCTTCTGGCCCGCGTTTTTTCCCACTGCCGCAGGGGCAAATCGCCGTCACTCTGCGTGACGCACAGGCCTGCTTTAACCTGAATGCCCTCGCTCAGCCGACGACGGCGTCGCGTCCGCTCGCGGTACAACAACTGATTGCCCTGATCTCGCGCCTTGATGTACCTGCTTATCGGGCCGAACTGATAGCCGAAAGCCTGTGGGAGTTTATTGACGAAGACCGCAGCGTGCAGACGCGTCTGGGGCGTGAAGACAGCGAGTATCTCGCCCGCTCGGTGCCGTTCTACGCCACTAATCAACCGCTGGCGGATATCAGCGAAATGCGCGTGGTACAGGGAATGGACGCCGGGCTTTATCAAAAACTGAAACCGTTGGTCTGTGCGCTGCCGATGGCCCGCCAGCAAATCAACATCAATACATTAGATGTCACGCAAAGTGTGATTCTTGAGGCGCTGTTTGACCCGTGGTTAAGCCCTGTTCAGGCGCGGGCGTTATTACAACAACGTCCGGCGAAGGGCTGGGAAGATGTCGATCAATTTCTTGCTCAGCCGCTACTTGCAGACGTCGATGAGCGTACTAAAAAACAGCTAAAAACCGTCCTGAGCGTGGACAGCAATTACTTCTGGCTGCGTTCAGATATCACCGTGAATGAGATTGAACTGACGATGAATTCGTTAATTGTCCGCATGGGCCCACAACACTTTTCTGTTCTCTGGCATCAGACAGGAGAAAGTGAGTGAGTTCCATGCTTGAGATTTTTTTCCCGCTTTGCGCCGCTGATCCCATCCGTTGGCAGCGCCATACACCCGACGTGGAGCACGGTATCTGGCCTGACGTTGCTGACGAACGTCTCCAGCAATGGCTGCAAACTGATGCGATTCGACTCTACATTCCCGGCGAATGGATCAGCGTCTGGCAGGTTGAACTGCCTGATGTGCCCCGCAAGCAGATACCGACGATTCTGCCCGCCTTGCTGGAAGAAGAGCTGAACCAGGATATCGATGAACTGCATTTCGCCCCGTTGAAAATCGACCAGCAACTGGCAACCGTAGCTGTGATTCACCAGCAGCATATGCGCAACATTGCGCAGTGGTTGCAGGCAAACGGCATCACCCGCGCTACCGTCGCGCCGGACTGGATGTCTATTCCTTGTGGGTTTATGGCTGGCGATGCGCAACGGGTTATCTGCCGCATCGATGAATGCCGGGGATGGAGCGCCGGGCGGGCGCTGGCTCCGGTCATGTTCCGCGCACAGCTCAATGAGCAGGATATACCGCTTTCACTAACCGTGGTCGGCATTGCACCGGAAGAACTGTCTGCATGGGCTGGTGCGGACGCCGAACGCCTGACCGTTACGGCTCTGCCAGCCATTATCACTTATGGCGAACCGGAAGGGAACCTGCTAACAGGGCCGTGGCAGCCTCGTGTCAGCTACCGAAAACAGTGGGCGCGCTGGCGGGTGATGATTCTGCCGATATTGCTGATTCTGGTTGCGCTGGTAGTGGAACGGGGCGTGACGTTATGGAGCGTCAGCGAACAGGTGGCGCAAAGCCGCACCCAGGCGGAGAAACAGTTCTTAACGCTATTCCCGGAGCAGAAGCGGATTGTGAATTTACGCTCTCAGGTGACGATGGCGCTGAAAAAATATCGCCCACAGGCCGACGATACCCGGCTGCTCGCAGAATTGTCAGCGATCGCCAGTACCCTGAAATCCGCATCACTTTCCGACATTGAGATGCGTGGTTTCACCTTTGATCAAAAACGCCAGACGCTTCACCTCCAACTGCGGGCTGCGAACTTTGCCAGCTTCGACAAACTGCGTAGCGCACTGGTGGCAGATTATGTTGTGCAACAGGACGCGTTACAGAAAGAGGGGGATGCGGTTTCCGGCGGCGTAACGTTGCGGAGGAAATAACATGTTACGCGATAAATTTATTCACTATTTTCAGCAATGGCGTGAACGCCAGTTAAGTCGTGGCGAACACTGGCTGACACAACACCTGGCGGGGCGTTCTCCGCGTGAAAAAGGCATGTTACTGGCAGCGGTAGTGTTCCTGTTTAGCGCCGGATATTACGTTCTCATCTGGCAGCCGTTGAGCGAACGGATAGAACAACAGGAGACGATGTTGCAGCAGCTCGTGGCGATGAACGCGCGACTGAAGAGCACTGCGCCGGATATTGTTGCGGCGCGAAAATCCGGCACGACAACGCCAGCACAGGTATCGCGGGTCATCAGCGACAGCGCTTCCGCGCACTCGGTGGTCATCAAACGGATTGCCGAGCGTGGGGAGAATATTCAAGTCTGGATAGAACCTGTGGTGTTTAATGACCTGCAGAACTGGTTAAAGGCACTGGATGAAAAATATGCGCTGCGGGTGATACAAATTGATGTCAGCGCAGGTGAGAAGCCTGGGATGGTGAATGTGCAGCGACTGGAATTTGGGCGGGGGTAGGTATTGCCATTTCCTTAACCCCACCTGATAACCCTTAGCCCAATGGTGAGTGCGGAACTGTCAAACCCGCTCACCGGGCTGAGTTTCGATGTAGCAAGAATTATCTCCCTCCAGACCACCACGGAATATTCGGTAACACTGAAGGAACCTGTTTTTCACCATGTAGCCTTCGTTAATCGACACCTTTCTAAGACTGTAAAGATGCTTAAGTGTTTTGACACATTATGATTATTAATAGTTGTAATAAATCATTGAGTAACAATTGATAGGTCAAAACATATAGGATAATTCTTATGTGATCTGTATTTTGTGTAGCCTGGAAATTAGTAAAATTACTGGAGATAATCAGAAAGGGAATTTCAAATAAGCATAATAATTTCCAGGGAAACTATTCGTCGATTTTAAGAAATGTCTGCTCAGGTATATCTACTGAGGGATAATGCTGGCTGTAACGCTGGTTAAAATAAATGCACAAAATAATCAAGGCGTATACTTTAATTGACGAAAATAATTACTCACGGAATTATTAATGGGACTTAAATAACACCGTTTAAATGTGATGTAAATCACAAATGTGACTGTAAAGAGGGGGCTGTAGATATAAATAAGAAGTACATGAGTGAATTTTAAATAGGGAAATAGTTTCTCGGTGAACAATTTATTGGTAATCAATCGCGTGCGTTCTGGTTTGAAACAGATTGCAGGTATTGTTACGCATAAAATCCATAGGGGGTATTATAATCAAGTAGTTAACAGTAACAACAAAAATAATTTCCTGAGAAATTAACTCTACATTCTAAAACGGCCAGTTTTCTGAAGTTACCAGAAGACCGAATACATTCATGCCTGAAGAATGGATTAGAAGAAACGAGACGGAAATAGATCTATTTATCCCTGCGGAAATAATTTCTGCTGAAATTTTTTGCGGCTATTAAAAAGGTCAAACCGTCTGAGTAAATTTTATCCAGTTACAAATAAGCATTACCTCCAGTGTATTGGTAGCTGTTAAGCCAAGGGCGGTAGCGTACCTGAAGAGATTAGGATCACATCATCAAATGGCAAGAAGTGGATTTGAAGTCCAGAAAGTCACCGTAGAGGCATTATTTCTACGAGAAATACGAACACGCTTTGGTAAGTTCCGTCTGGGATATTTGTGGGCGATTCTCGAACCCTCTGCGCATTTGCTGATACTGTTGGGTATTTTTGGTTACATTATGCACCGCACGATGCCAGACATCTCATTCCCGGTGTTTTTACTTAATGGCCTGATTCCCTTTTTTATCTTTAGCAGTATCAGCAATCGTTCTGTAGGTGCTATTGAAGCGAATCAGGGGCTGTTTAATTATCGACCAGTAAAACCCATCGATACGATCATTGCGCGTGCATTGCTTGAGACACTGATTTACGTTGCTGTTTATATATTGCTTATGCTTATCGTCTGGATGGCAGGCGAATATTTCGAAATAACAAACTTTTTACAACTTGTGCTTACCTGGAGTTTGTTAATCATTCTTTCATGTGGCGTTGGCTTAATATTCATGGTCGTTGGTAAAACCTTCCCTGAAATGCAAAAGGTCCTGCCGATACTGCTTAAGCCGCTGTATTTCATCTCCTGCATCATGTTCCCTCTGCACTCAATTCCAAAGCAATACTGGTCGTATCTACTCTGGAACCCATTAGTGCATGTCGTGGAGTTAAGCCGCGAGGCAGTTATGCCTGGCTATATCAGCGAAGGTGTGAGTCTGAACTACCTGGCAATGTTCACTCTGGTCACCCTGTTCATCGGTCTGGCGTTATACCGAACGCGTGAAGAGGCAATGCTGACATCATGATTAAGATTGAAAATTTGACGAAGTCATATCGCACGCCAACGGGTCGACACTATGTGTTTAAGGATTTAAATATTGAAATCCCTTCAGGAAAAAGTGTTGCCTTTATTGGTCGCAACGGAGCGGGTAAATCAACGTTACTGAGAATGATTGGTGGTATTGACCGCCCCGACAGTGGAAAGATCATCACCAATAAAACAATATCATGGCCAGTCGGCCTCGCCGGTGGATTTCAGGGAAGTTTAACTGGACGCGAGAACGTAAAATTTGTTGCGCGGTTATACGCAAAGCAAGAAGAACTGAAAGAGAAAATTGAGTTTGTCGAAGAATTTGCCGAACTGGGCAAGTACTTTGATATGCCGATTAAAACTTACTCATCCGGTATGCGATCGCGTTTAGGCTTCGGTTTAAGCATGGCATTTAAGTTTGATTATTATATCGTCGATGAAGTAACCGCAGTCGGTGATGCCAGGTTTAAAGAAAAATGCGCTCAATTGTTTAAAGAAAGGCATAAAGAATCTAGTTTTTTAATGGTTTCACATAGCTTGAATTCATTGAAAGAGTTTTGTGATGTGGCGATTGTGTTTAAGGATGACAATGCGGTTAGTTTTCATGAGGATGTTCAGGAGGGTGTTGCTGAGTATATAACGGAACAAAATAATTACTGATGTTGTTTTCGAGGGTGAAACATGAATATATTAGTTACAGGTGGAGCAGGCTATATTGGCTCGCATACTAGTTTATGTCTTCTGAATAAAGGTTACAATGTTGTAATAATTGACAACTTAAGTAATTCATCTTGCGAGAGCATTCGAAGGATTGAATTACTAGCTAAAAAAAAAGTTGTTTTCTATGAATTAAACATCAATAATGAAAAAAAAGTTGATCAAATATTAAAAAAACACAAAGTTGATTGTGTAATGCATTTTGCCGGTGCAAAGTCTGTTGCCGAATCTTTAATAAAACCTATATTTTATTATGATAATAATGTTGCAGGGACGTTGCAATTAATCAATTGCGCTATAAAAAACGATGTGGCTAATTTTATTTTTAGCTCTTCTGCAACGGTTTATGGCGAAAGCGAAATAATGCCTGTTACAGAAGATTGCCATATAGGCGGAACATTAAACCCATATGGCACATCGAAGTATATATCAGAACTGATGATTAGAGATATTGCAAAAAAATATAGTGACACTAATTTTTTATGTCTGAGATATTTTAACCCAACAGGTGCTCACGAGTCGGGAATAATCGGGGAAAATCCTGCAGATATACCAAGCAATTTAGTTCCATATATATTACAAGTTGCGATGGGTAAGCTAGAAAAACTTATGGTATTTGGGGGGGATTATCCTACAAAGGATGGAACCGGTGTTCGTGATTATATACACGTAATGGATTTAGCAGAAGGGCATGTGGCTGCTTTATCTTACCTTTCCAGTTGCAATAACACTAATTATCATGTTTTTAATTTAGGTACTGGTAAAGGATATTCTGTTTTAGAATTGGTTTCTACCTTTGAAAAAATATCTGGGGTTGGAATTCCGTATGAAATTGTTTCGAGAAGAGAAGGGGATGTTGCTGAAAGTTGGTCATCACCCGAAAAAGCAAATAAGTATCTCAATTGGAGTGCTAAAAGGGCGTTGGAAACAATGCTTGAGGATGCCTGGCGCTGGCAATTGAAGAATCCAAATGGTTATAAATAATAACACTGTGAAAAAATAGCTAAAGCATATAATTATAATATGTAAGCTAACACATAATTTAAAAAAATGTAAAGAGCTAATATTATGTTGACAATAATTACACCGGTACATTGCACTTCACGAAATGATTATTTATATCAGAGAACGAAATATTTTATAGAAAATTCTTATATAGACTCAAAGATAGAAAGGATTATAGTTGATTTTGGAAGTTTAGATTCTATAATGGAGGAGTTTAAGACTCTCTCAAAAAATAAAGGAATTGAGTTTTATAGTTTAGGGTTAAAAGGGGAGTCCTTTTCTATTGGTTTGTGCAGGAACTATGGTGTAACTAAAGCCAAAAAAGAATTTATTACCTTCCAGGATGTGGATCTTTATGCCCCACAATCAATATATAAATCAATTTTGCTGAGATTGTCCAGTAGTAAAGAGTATAATTATATCGAATCTGTTCCATGCCTTTATTTAAGTGAGGATTATACAGAGGAATACAAAAAAAAAGAATCTTGGGATGATGCACATAATGATGCTTATCAAAATTATCAATTAAAAACACCAAGTATCCAGATGTATGCTCCTGTTACGTCAATGATCTTAACTAGGCGGCGATACTTTATGGAATGTGGAGGTAACAATAATGAATTTCATGGACATGGATATGAAGATTTTGAGGCATTGAACAGATTAGCCAATAGAGCTAATAAGTTTTCTCGTTCTCGAGATTATTATAATCATGATTTTAAATATGATTCACCTCATTTCTGTGGGTATAGAACATTTTTTAGTTTATTTGGTCGCCAATTAATGAATGAGAGAGTGTTTTTTGTCCATTTTTGGCATCCTCATAATATTGCGCCATCTTATGCTAAACGAAACAAAGATAATAAAATAATATTTGAGAGGTTAATAAGAAGGTTTGATAAAGAGAACTATATGCCTCCAGCTCTAAGTGGTGATTCATATTACTATGATGGTAAGTCTTTAATACTATCACCATTTAATGGAAAAACTGCGAATTCATTAAGAGTTGCTATACCTTTTCTTGGTGAATGTGTATATGCTAAAGACACGGAATTCAAAGATGAAAATGTGTTTTTGGATTTTATTAAAAAAAATATGGTAAGGAGGGTGTTATTTTTCAATTCATACGGCAATGAACACAGATTAAATCTTTACCACGCTTGTCAATTAAATAAAATAAAAACAATTAATTTTGATAGGGGGGGATTGCCTCATACATGGTTCTTTGATCCACATGGTTTCAATTACTCTAGTCATTCATATAACCCTAATAATTGGGATCTGCAAATTACAAAAGATGAACGGGAAAGCGTTCAGGAATATATCATCAACGTTCTTTCATCAAACGATACGTTAGAGAAAAATGGTACCAGAATAGGTGCTCATAATTTCAAAACAAAATATAACATACTCAATAAAAAAATTCTTTTTGTTCCTTTGCAAAGACCAAATGATTCTGTCATACGTCATTTTTCGGATGAAATTAGAAGTGTGCAGGATTTTTTAAATAATGTAGTTACTCTTGCTAAGAGCATAAAGGATAAAGGTTGGGTTGTTATTGTAAAACAACATCCTTTGGAAGAGTCTACCGAAATAGGCGAAAAAGAGAACCTAATTGTGCTGAAGCCAACCGATCATTTCTATGATGCAATTAATTCTTCAGATGCAGTAATGCTTATAAATTCAGGAGTTGGTCTTTATTCTCTGATGGCAGGAAAGCCTACTTATAATGTTGGTAATGCATACTATTGCCATGAAGGTTTATCAATAAAAATAAAAAATCCTGAAGATTTTAAAAAATGTATGAATGATTTATCTTATCCTTCAAAAGATAAAGTTGAGAAATTTATACATTATCTAATTACTAGGTTTTATTCTTTTGGTAAGGCTAATTATATTGAGATCGTAGATCCGAAGACAAAATCAAAAACAACTAATGCGACATATATTGATTTCGAGAATATTAAAATACCATTGGATAATGGTATTATGCATGAAATTAATATTTCACGTAGAAAAGAACCATTTAAAATAAATTCAGTCTATTTTGATTATTATCGTTCTGGAATTAGTCTTAGGGATGAAATTGAAAAATATAAAAAGAATATCTCTGATTTAAATTCATTAATTAATAAGCTAAAAACAAACAAGACAACCAAGATAATTGAAGAAGATACTTATTCCAATAAAGATACACACAATAGCATAGTCAGAACAGGTGCGATGCAAGCAAAGTTAAAAAAACTAAATAAACATCCCTATCTCTTTTTTAAAGATGCAATCAAAAATATTGGGGTAAAAACAAAGAAAATAATAATTAATGCCAAAGGAAGTCAGATACAATGAAAGAATTTTCAGAAATAGCAAAAAGTGCTCATATATCAAATGATGCCATCGTTGAGTATCCGATACATTGTGGCCCAAACTCTCAAATACATGGAGGATGTAATGTCGGCCAATTCACATTTATAAATATATCAAGTGTCTTATATCCGAATGTTAAAATAGGTCGTTTCTGCTCTATTGCAAGAAATTGTGAAATTGGTGTTGCCCGTCATCCAGTCAATTTTTTGTCTACACATAGTTTCCAGTATCACTTTGCACAGTTTCCCAAACATCCTTTTTATAAAAATGGTATAAACAGGACATCCTGGAGAGCACATCCAGATACTATTATTGGTAGTGATGTTTGGATTGGTGCTCAATCGATTGTTAAAGCCGGTGTTAATATCGGTCATGGTGCAATAATTGCAGCAAATTCGGTGGTTACTAAAAATATTGCACCGTATTCAATAGTCGGAGGAAGTCCTGCAAAGGTAATAAGGATGCGTTTTAATGCAGAGCAAATTTCTAAACTCTTAGAACTACGTTGGTGGGAGTTATCATTAGAAGAGATTTCGGATCTGGAGTTTGGAAATATTGATTCTTGTATTGAATCATTGTTAAAAATAAGGCGTATTGAGCATTTGTAAAAAACAAACTTCAATGTAACTCTATGTTTTTGACGTAAGTATAGGAACACCTCTTGTATTTCAACTTGGATGGTATGCATGGGGTGTATTTCAATAATACCCAGCAATATTTACATAACATCATAATAATTTACGCATATATATTTTTTGGAGTAATAAAAATATCAAAAAATCAACTATAATGGTTTGAATGTTACTTAATTAAAAGTAAATGCAAGAATGAAAACATCTAAAAAATAATGAAGATTTATTTTACTTGAGCTAACTTATTTCAAGTGAAAACAAAAAATATTTAATTAAGAAATGTTGGTTTTTATAGAAATTGTGAGTTGTAAGTATTCTTGCTTTTAAACTTTAATGTATTTTAAATGGTTAATGTAAAATGAAATGTTGAATCATAAAATAACCTATGTCAAAATAATTTATTTTAATAATATGAAGAGTTCCTATGTGGTTATTGTTATTATGACTTTTGTTATAATCACGGTGATTGTATCTTATTATTTTTGATGTAAGAAAAATCTGTCCTTATAATCCATCTTAACCCTTTCTTTACATCTCCATAATAAACCCAATTAACCTGTGTCTTCACCAATAAATACCCCCGAAACTTCTTAAACAGTTTCATATCCGGTTTAAAATCGGCCTGCCAGAACTGGTGCAAATGTCCTTGATACGTCAAGCCTTTGATGTCGTACAGGGCATTGCCCATCACTTTGAGTGGTTTGTTATGAATCAGCGCAGAGATCCCCGCCGTACTGTTAATTGTCACCACCGCTTTTGCGTGGCGTAATAATTCCGGCATCGGGAGATCGTGCACATAAATGACTCGTTCCCCTAAGCCATATTCCTTACTCAACCGCTTAATTAATGGTCGATAGAGTCTGTGACCACGATCCATTGGATGGTGCTTGATCACCAAATAACTTTCTTTCGGTGCTTTACGTGAAAATGAGTACATGACTTCATTAATATAGTCACGCACATCGTTATAATTGCTGTGGTTACGAATCTGGCTATCGTTATACACCTGCAAAACGGCAAGATAATAACGCTGATCCAGCTCATTCATTAACCTCGGCAATACCTTACGCTGTGTTACCTTGTAAAGTTGCTTGCGCCAGTATGCACGAACCCAGCAACGTGCTTCATACCAGGGGGAAAACGATTTATGGTGGCGGTAGCGAGGGAACTCATGGCGGTAATGCCAGCCCATCAGGTAATACCACATCGCATGACCTATACGTTTCATCGTTGAAGGTTTTAAGTTCTCAACGTGCGGCGCAGGCATATCTGGTAACTTACGATAAAAATCCGGATCGCGCGGTAGCGATGAATATGCGTTTACTCCGCCTTCTTCAACGGTAATAAATTGCGGGCGTAAATATCCTTCCTCAAATGCCAGAAAGCGGATCCCTTTCGACTTTGCCCAACGTTTTGCTTCTT
>OKFE01000047.1_pt1 | contig 52394 bp, 50 predicted proteins | sample 1612471 | NCBI WGS metagenome assembly OKFE01 (sample SAMN04436798, study PRJEB24849) | human gut metagenome | biome: human gut; feature: NICU; material: stool | host: Homo sapiens | place: USA: Saint Louis, MO | collected 2011-04-16 | reverse complement strand
TTGACAAGGAGAAAGAGCAGAGGCGTCTGCAGACAGTGGGGCTTATCAGTGACATTGGCAGTCAGGTGGCGGATATCGCGCGGACGCAGGGGGAACTGAATGCGTTGAAGGCTGCGCAGGATAAATATGGGCCTGTTCCGGCGGATGCGACGGAAGAACAGCGGCAGGCATATCTGGCAAAACTGCGTGATACGCCGGAATACAAAAAGGAACAGGAAAAGTATGGTACCGGCAGCGATATGCAGCGCGGTATCCAGGCTGCAACGGCTGCACTTCAGGGCCTGGTGGGCGGCAATATGGCAGGCGCGCTGGCAGGTGCTTCAGCGCCGGAGCTGGCGAACATCATCGGTCATCACGCGGGTATTGATGACAATACAGCGGCAAAAGCCATTGCCCATGCCATTCTCGGTGGTGTGACAGCAGCCCTTCAGGGCAACAGTGCGGCAGCAGGCGCAATTGGTGCGGGTACTGGTGAAGTGATCGCGTCAGCCATTGCGAAAAGCCTCTACCCGGGCGTAGATCCGTCGAAACTGACAGAAGATCAGAAGCAAACTGTAAGCACGCTGGCAACGCTGTCAGCGGGTATGGCCGGCGGCATTGCCAGTGGCGATGTGGCTGGCGCGGCTGCTGGAGCTGGTGCCGGGAAGAACGTTGTTGAGAATAATGCGCTGAGTCTGGTTGCCAGAGGCTGTGCGGTCGCAGCACCTTGCAGGACTAAAGTTGCAGAGCAGTTGCTAGAAATCGGGGCGAAAGCGGGCATGGCCGGGCTTGCCGGGGCGGCAGTCAAGGATATGGCCGACAGGATGACCTCCGATGAACTGGAGCATCTGATTACCCTGCAAATGATGGGTAATGATGAGATCACTACTAAGTATCTCAGTTCGTTGCATGATAAGTACGGTTCCGGGGCTGCCTCGAATCCGAATATCGGTAAAGATCTGACCGATGCGGAAAAAGTAGAACTGGGCGGTTCCGGCTCAGGAACCGGTACACCACCACCATCGGAAAATGATCCTAAGCAGCAAAATGAAAAAACTGTAGATAAGCTTAATCAGAAGCAAGAAAGTGCGATTAAGAAGATCGATAACACTATAAAAAATGCTCTGAAAGATCATGATATTATTGGAACTCTCAAGGATATGGATGGTAAGCCAGTTCCTAAAGAGAATGGAGGATATTGGGATCATATGCAGGAAATGCAAAATACGCTCAGAGGATTAAGAAATCATGCGGATACGTTGAAAAACGTCAACAATCCTGAAGCTCAGGCTGCGTATGGCAGAGCAACAGATGCTATTAATAAAATAGAATCAGCCTTGAAAGGATATGGAATATGATTACCTTACGTAAATTGATTGGAAACATCAATATGACAAAAGAGCCTGAGCAACAATCACCGCTTGAACTCTGGTTCGAACGTATCATAGATGTGCCTCTTGAAAAGTTAACAGTGGAAGATCTTTGCCGCGCTATCCGACAAAATTTATGTATTGATCAGTTGATGCCAAGAGTGTTGGAAGTTCTAACTAAAGAGCCGTTAGCGGGTGAATATTACGATGGTGAACTAATTGCAGCTTTATCAACGATAAAAGGAGAAGATCTAAAAGATCAGAAAAGTACCTTTACCCAAATAAGGCAACTTATAAACCAGCTAGAACCGTCAGATATTAACGATGATTTAAGAAAAGATATATTAAAAATCAATCAGATAATTGTATAACTAATCCCGGCCACTGAGCCGAGATCTTCTTTGTGTGCCGGGCATGTTCAGCAGCTTGGGGGTGAAAGTCCCCTGTCCAGCCTGATGGTGGCGAAGGCGTTCGCGTACGCACTTAACCAGTGGCCGGCACTGACGTACTATGCGAACGATGGCTGGGTGGAAATCGACAACAACATCGCTGAAAATGCCCTGCGGGCGGTCAGTCTGGGTCGTAAAAACTTCCTGTTCTTCGGCTCTGACCATGGTGGTGAGCGGGGAGCGCTACTGTACAGCCTGATCGGGACGTGCAAACTGAATGACGTGGATCCAGAAAGCTACCTTCGCCATGTGCTTGCCGTCATAGCAGACTGGCCGGTCAACCGGGTCAGCGAACTGCTTCCGTGGCGCATAGCACTGCCAGCTGAATAACACATCCCCGTCAATACGGCCCTCGCTGTACGCTTACAGAAAATGCTGATGTCTGTACAGAAAGAAAAGAACGTCGCAGAGAGTGTGGTATCTGAAACGCATACCGGCGACAGCGTATATGCTTCCCTGTTTGAAAAAATTAACCTGAATCCGGTATCTGCCCTGAGTGCACTGGATAACCCTTTCCGGTCAGCAGATAACGCGACTGGCAGAATTACCTCCAGCATACAACCTGCGGTGCAGTGCGCAGCTGCTGCAGCAACTGAGGGTTCTTGTCCCCGGCAATCCCCGTGTTCAGGAAATGGTGGATAACTGGCAGAAGAGTGTAAGGAGTCGTGCGCTCCCGGAAGAGGCGATGACGGGCTGGAACGAAGGCATGATCCGCTTACAGCAGTTGGCTGAGCGCCTGAACCGTCAGGATGAACAGCGGGGAAAATACATGACGGTCAGTGAACTGAAAACGGAGGTGTTTGGCATCATGCAGGCTTTTAACCGGCATATCCCGGCGGAAGAGCAGTTACGTCGCTACGGTGAAGTCCGTAACCAGAATGGCAGTGAACAGCAGCAAAAACAGGCTGAAATGGCGCTAAATCAGTTAATTAACCGTTATCAGATGATACGTGCAGGCAAACAATAGTGGTAGCCATAATGCAGGAGCAAAGCCTGAATCAGGAAGAGTTATTCTGACTGAGTTTGGTTTTCTGGCGATTCTTGTGATGGTGGGATGTGCTTGGTTAGCTGAACAGGCCTTTTCCGACCATGCGCTTTCACCACACAGTGCTTGGCCGTACAGTGCATCGCGCGATGCCGGGCTGGCCGATACGGGCGCGGGCGGCTATCCCACTTGTAAACAGCGGTGGGCCGACGACACCGTTGGGCTGAAAGCCCGTCTACTGCAACTTCCTGCCCTAGATATCTGGACGGCGTTTAAAAAAATCGACCAGTCGCAGGTAGTGTATGAAGAGGCCGTGCTGCGCTCGCGGGTCAGTGAACGAAATATGCAGGTATCGCAGAATGGGCGCGTTTATCCAAGCTATGGCGGTAACGTTGATGGCACCGTCGCCAATGCCGCCACCCGGTTGGCATCCGGCGCTAGAAATATCCTCGGCAGCATAGCGGCATGTACGGCATTCGACAGCGTGCGTTAGGCACTACCGATGGTACAGGCGCAGCTGCAAATAGCGCTGGTGATCTGTATTCCGCTGATAACGCTCTGTTCGGCGTGGGATGTGAAAGTAGTGATGACGCTGACGTTTGTGCAGTTTGCACTATTTTTCCTCACCTTTTGGTGGGAACTGGCACGGTGGCTTGATAGCTGGCTGCTGGATGTGCTCTACAACAGCGATACCCACAGTAGCTGGAATTTAGCCGGGATCCAGAATACGCAGGATGACGTGATTATCAATCTGGTGATGAGGTTGATGTTTCTGGTGTTGCCGACATTCTGGCTGGGGGCGATGACGTGGGCTGGAGTGAGGGTTGGCGTGGCGCTGAATGGAGCGCTGGCGGGATGATTGGGAGGTGATTCGCCAATCTCACTTTCCTATACACATATAAAATGTAATGAAATATCTCTTTTTTGAGAATATACATTCTATATTTTTAACATTCAGTCTCTTCCGAACATCTGTGTCGCCTGATTTCCCAATGATTTTTGCATTGCCCTCAATCATTTTAGGTCAATTTACGACCAACCAATTAACTAACTTTGTGATATGTATGGGTAACACCGTTGAACGTCGGCTGGGTGTTGTTCATAATCCCTTTAAAAGGTCTGGGGATGGCCATGACCTCAGGGCGGTAGCGTGACCAAAGTTCATATCCATACCAATTATTTTTATTTAAAATATCAACTTATTCGAGTTGTTTTATTTAGTTCAAAGAAGGTATCAAATTGATAGTTATAGATTTTTTTTGTGGCTGTGGTGGAGCCAGTGAAGGGCTACGTCAGGCTGGCTTTGATATCGAGCTTGGATTAGATATTGACCAACAAGCATCAGAAACATTTAAAGCTAATTTCCCTGATGCAAAATTCATCCAAGATGATATTAGGAAAATCGAACCTCAAGATATCTCCGACATCATTGATATTAAAGCTAAACGGCCTTTGTTACTGAGTGCATGTGCACCATGTCAACCATTTTCGCAACAGAATAAAAATAAAACTAGTGACGACTCAAGGAGAAATCTACTAAATGAAACTCATCGTTTTATTAGAGAACTTCTTCCTGAATATATTATGCTTGAAAATGTTCCTGGAATGCAAAAAATTGATGAAGAAAAAGAAGGCCCATTTCAGGAGTTTATTAAGCTACTTAAAGAGTTAGAGTATAACTATATATCTTTTATAGCCAATGCTGAGAACTATGGGATTCCCCAAAGAAGAAAAAGACTCGTGCTCTTAGCTAGTCGAGTAGGTAAAGTTACCCTACCAGAGATAACCCATGGTAAAAATAAAATCCCATTCAAAACTGTACGAGATTATATCCAGGACTTCACAAAGTTATGTTCAGGAGAAACCGACCCCAAAGATCCTTTACATAGGGCTGGAACACTGAGCCCTCTTAACCTAAAAAGAATTATGCACACTCCAGAAGGAGGGGATAGAAGAAATTGGCCAGAAGAGTTAGTTAATAAATGCCATAAAAATTATGATGGCCACACAGATACTTATGGAAGAATGAGTTGGGATAAGCCTGCGCCTACACTTACGACGAAATGTAATAGTTACTCCAATGGTCGTTTTGGGCATCCTGACCCCACTCAACATAGAGCAATTAGCATAAGAGAAGCATCAAGATTACAAACATTTCCTTTAAGCTATGTTTTTAAAGGTTCGCTGAATTCAATGGCAAAGCAAATCGGCAATGCTGTACCTTGCGAACTCGCTAGACTATTTGGGCTACATCTCATAGAAAATTGTACTAATAAGGATTCATAGATATATGGCTAAAATAAGAACAAAGGCTCGAGCTTTGGACATGCTTGGCAGACAACAAATTGCAGGTATACCTACTGCCTTGAGTGAGTTATTTAAAAATGCTCATGATGCCTATGCTGATAATGTCGAAGTTGATTTTTTTAGGAAAGAAAATCTTCTTATCTTGAGAGATGATGGATTAGGTATGACAACCGATGAATTTGAAGAGAGGTGGTTGACTATTGGAACCTCCAGCAAATTAATCGACGATGATGCAATTAATAAACCAGCAGTGGATAGTAATAAAGCCTTTCGCCCTATCATGGGAGAGAAAGGAATAGGCCGTTTATCTATCGCAGCAATTGGACCACAGGTGCTGGTTCTTACTAGGGCCAAAAGAGACAATGAGCTTAAGCCATTAGTTGCTGCATTTGTTAATTGGAGTTTATTTGCTATACCATCACTTGATCTTGATGATATAGAAATACCAATTAGAACTATTATCAACGACGAATGCTTCACTAAAAAAACTCTTGATGAGATGATTGAGCAAGCAAGAAATAATTTAGACTCTTTATCACACAAAATATCAAAATCAAAAGTATCACAAATAAATACACAATTATCATCTTTTGAATTTGATCCTATTCTATGGGAAAAAAAATTAGGTGGGCTAAGACTATCTGGAGATGGGCATGGAACTCACTTCATAATAATGCCTACCGAAGAAATATTAATAGATGACATTTCCACGAGCGATAGCAATAAAACATCAGAGCAGTCTTCTCGCTTAGAAAAAGCTTTATTAGGTTTTACAAACACAATGTACAGTGATTCAAACCCTCCTATTATAGCTCGTTTTAGAGACTATCTGGAAGATGGTGAGTGCATTGACAGAATTAGCGAATCAATTTTTTTTACACCGCAAGAATTCAATCTTGCAGATCACCACATTGAAGGATGGTTCAATGAATTTGGTCAATTCAGTGGAACTGTTTCTGTTTATGGTGAAGAGCCAATTCATCATGTCGTGACTTGGAAAAATAATAATCAATTAACCCAATGCGGTCCATTTAAAATAAAATTAGCGTATATTCATGGTCGGCTTCGTGATTCACGCTTACCCATGGAGTTGTGGGCCCCTCTGAAGGAGAAAACAGATAGATATGGTGGTTTATATATCTATCGAGATGGATTAAGAATTTTGCCCTATGGAGATTCAGATACGGATTTTCTAAAAATAGAAAAGAGAAGAACGTTATCCGCTTCTGAATATTTTTTCTCATATCGACGTTTGTTTGGAGCAATAGAATTAACAAAAGAAAACAATGCTTCATTAGTTGAAAAAGCTGGGCGAGAAGGATTCATTGAAAATAAGCCATATAAACAGTTTAAAGAAATGCTTGAAAATTTCTTCATCGAAATCGCAAGAGATTTCTTTAAGGACGATGGCGATATGTCTGAATTATTTGTTGAGACAAAGCAACGTAGAAATGAAGAACATGATTTGTTATCTAAAAGATCTAAACAAACTAAAGCTAAAAAAGATAGATTAAAGAAAGATCTGTATGATTTTTTTGATAAGTTAGATAATGATTACTGGAATATTGAAATAAATAAGCTAATCAATAAAAACGAGGAATATTTCTCCAGTACAGAAATAACAGACACCAATATAGATTATGTATACAATAAAATTAAAGAACAAAATGATGCTATCATTAAAAATCTACGTAATTCTGTGGATATAAAGAAACCCTCTGGAGTTGGATTAACAAAAGAGTTATCTAATTTATGGGATAGATATCAAATAGAAAGACAAAAAATACTGTTATCACTAAATGAGCTAAAAGATAACGTTGATAGAAAGCTTATAGAACTGGATAATAAAAATAATGATTTTCTCAACTTACGGAAGAGACTTGAAGATTCTTTGAATCTACAACAAAGTTACTATGAAAAAGAACTAACAAAGTTATATAATGACGCTAAAAATGCTTTGAAAGATGTGCAATCTAAAGCAAATAGGTTAATTTCTGATAATAAGAAAAAACATAAGAGTGAACTAAAAAACATTTCTTATGAATTCCAATCAACTAATCTCAATGGCAAAGATACTGCGTATATATTGGATGTAAAAAGAAATCTAGAAAGTAAAATTGAAAATACTTCAAACGAAGTGATTAATGAAATAAGAAAACTAACCGACCAGATTGCAATAATTAGTGATAGTACCACTTCTGAAAATTTATCATCGGCTCAAGTAACTGAAGCAATCGAAACTGAACTTGAACATTTACGAGACCAACAAGCAAATAACGCAGAGTTAATACTACTTGGCATGGCTCTTTCTGTAGTACATCATGAATTTAATGGTAATATTAGGGCAATTAGAAGTGCGCTAAGGGAATTAAAAGCATGGGCTGACAGAAATCCTAAGCTTGATATTATATACCAAAAAATCAGAACTAGTTTTGATCACTTAGATGGTTATTTAAAAACCTTTACACCATTGACAAGACGTTTAAGTCGCTCTAAAACCAATATAACTGGAACTGCCATTTTAGAATTTATCAGAGATGTATTCGATGATCGTCTTGAGAAAGAAGGAATTGAATTATTCACTACCTCAAAGTTTGTTAATCAAGAAATTGTAACTTACACATCAACCATTTACCCTGTCTTTATAAATCTAATTGATAACGCAATATACTGGCTTGGGAAAACAACTGGAGAAAAAAGACTTATACTTGATGCTACTGAAACAGGATTTGTTATTGGTGATACTGGTCCCGGTGTTTCAACTAGAGATCGAGATATAATATTTGATATGGGATTTACACGAAAAACAGGAGGGCGTGGAATGGGATTATTCATTTCCAAAGAGTGTTTATCTCGAGATGGATTTACTATAAGATTGGATGATTACACTCCTGAACAGGGTGCTTTCTTTATTATTGAGCCATCAGAAGAAACAAGTGAATAGCGGATATAAATAAATGACAAGCTCTACTGATTTTCATAAACTTTCTGAAGACTGCGTTCGCCGTTTTTTACATTCTGTAGTTGCTGTAGATGACAATATGTCTTTTGGAGCTGGTAGTGATACTTTCCCTACAGACGAAGATATTAATGCTTTAGTTGATCCCGACGATGATCCTACACCAATAATAACAGCATCAGCATCCCCAAGGATAGAATCAACTAAATCAAAAGCAAAGGTAAAAAACCATCCTTTTGATTACCAAGCTCTAGCAGAAGCTTTCGCCAAAGATGGTATTGCTTGTTGCGGATTATTAGCTAAGAGTTTTAATGTTGAAGAAAGAGATATAATTACAGCATCATCCCACAAGGCAGATATAACAATACTTGACTGGGATATGCAAAGCGATAGTGGGCAATTTGCTATTGAAATAATAAAATCGATAATCGTTTCAGATATAAATTCTGGAGGACGTTTACGTCTTCTTTCTATTTATACTGGTGAACATGTTACTGCTGTTATAACTAAGTTGAACAATGAGTTAAAGAAAACATACCGTAGCGTAATAAAAAATGATGATAGTATTTTTATTGAAGATAACTATGCACTCGAACAATGGTGTATAGTTGTTATTAGTAAAGACGTTTATGAAAAAGATCTTCCAAATGTGTTAATAAAAAAATTCACTAACCTTACAGCTGGGTTGCTATCCAACGCCGCACTCTCTTGCATTTCTGAAATAAGAGAAAAAACCCATGGGATATTAACAAAATATAATAATAAATTAGACACTGCATATGTTTCCCACATCTTAAATTTAATAAAATCCAAGGAGTCAAGGGCATATGCTTATGAAAATGCTCATGATTATGCAGTAGATTTAATTTCTGAAGAAATAAGATCAATATTGCAAATAAGTGAAAACTTAAAGAAATCTCTAAGCAAAAACTCCTTATCCCATTGGCCTATTTTTCACTATGCAAAAAATGGTTGTAAGAATTTTCTATTAACTGGAAAAAACAAAAAGACTTATCAGTAGAACATCTAAGGAATATACTCTCTGCTGATTCTTTAGAAGAAATTCAACACGCTATTGAACACGCATCTTTAGGTAAAAAGGAATACTTAAGCCAAGATGGTGAAGAAGATAAAAAGTTAATGCAATTATGCTCTCTGGAAATCACGCGCAGGAGTTTAAGATATCATTCTCATATAGATAATGTGTCCTTAAAACAAGGAACTTTACTTTTAGATGCATATAATTTTGTCTATCTATGCATACAACCATTATGTGATAGCGTCAGATTGCATGAAAAAGCCGATTTTTTATTCCTCAGGGGAACACTGGACGATAATAATTACAATTTGTTAATCGAAGATGAATATGGCGGTTTTTATAAAATTAAAATGCCGGCAAAAGCTTCTAATATTATTTCATTTTCATTTGGAGTCGAAAATGGAAACGGTGTCATCATAGGGAAAAAGAACAATCTAGTTAATACTGACTATATCTCATTCGTTCCTTTACTCGTTGAAAAAATATCTACTCCAAAAGTATTGAAATGGATCGGGGAAATAAAAACAACGTACGCGCAAAAAATAACAACTGATATTGTTGCTAATCTGTCAAGAATAGGTTTAGATCAACATGAGTGGTTACGAATAAAATCAAAAGATATATAAATGATTATATATGCCGTCGTTTTATAAAAACTGGCGGCATGTATATCTAGTTAGTCCATCATAGAAGTCAAGAAATTTAGTTTGCCCTATATCTTATAGAAAATATATTTTATATGCTTAAAAAACACCATCTTTATAAGATGGCATTTATGTGCTTTGTTTCGATCAATTACAACTGATATATTACCATATTGATTAATTTTATGTTATTTACCAAAGTAACGGCATCTTAATATATCGTCATAATATAGTGCGCGTTCTGACTCTAATACTGAAAAATTTATTTGTTCTATTTTACACTTACTGCAAATAGCATCCAGTTTATCATATAGTGTCGCATCAATTGGCGCAGATGTCATCACGCCAAATCCTTGAGCATTATAATGCTCTAACATATCCCCTACATCAATCAATCTTGTTGCAGATAATGACTTCGAATTTGTTATCAGTTTGCACTGGAAAATCCATTTACGAGGATATCTCCGGCAGTTCTTGGAATATCATACACTTCAATATCCCTCTCCCCATCTCTAGAGCGAGACTTTCCATATTTTCTTATTGTGTCAGAATTAAACCTTGGATGAGTATGGATTACATGTAACCGGCTCATTTAAACCGTCTGGTCTGTTTCCTCCGGTTTTACAAAAATAATGTCCATCATTTTTAATGGACACTATCGTATGAAACACCGGACTTGGATCACTGAAGCTTTACGTCTTCACTTTGAAGAACATTTACCCCAGGTTGTGGTCGGGCGTCGCCTGGGCGTACCAAAATCAACAGCTTGTGGTATGTTCGTGCGCTTTCGCAAAGCTGGCTTTTCATGGCCTCTGCCCGCAGGTATGTCGGAGCGGGAGCTTGATGGCCGTCTTTACGGGAGTACCTCCACAGTACCTGTCGTACTTTGTAGTGGATCGGTAATTCAGGACACCTCGAAATCCTGTTAATGTTAAAACAGTGAAAATGAGGTGATGCATGATCAAAACTCGTCGGACTAAACGTACCTTTTCCCCGGAGTTCAAGCTTGAAGCTTTCGAGCAGGTGGTGGTTAAATACCAGCGTGATGTCAGAGAAGTCGCGCAGGCACTCGAGCTCAACCCTGACCATTTGCGTAAATGGATACGGTTGTATAAGCAGGAACTTCAGGGTATTGAGCCAGCTGGTAATGCTATTACCCCTGAACAACGCGAAATTCAGCAGCTTAAAGCGCAGATAAAGCGCGTTGAGATGGAAAAAGAAATACTAAAGCAGGCTGCCGTGCTGATGAGCGAAATCCCCGGGAAGCTGTCGCGCTAATCACACAGCTGAAAGCAAAGTGGCCAGTGTGGGTTATTTGTCATTTATTCGGTATTAACCGTAGCGTTTATTACGCGCAGGTGAAGCGTCCTGTTAATGTGCAAAGAATTGAATTACGAAGCCGGGTGAGGGCTTTCCATGCTCTCAGTCGTGGCGCAGCCGGGTAGCCGGGCAATCAGTCAGATGTTGCGCCAGAGTGGCGTTGATGCAGGCCGGTGGCTGGCATGACGACTGATGCGGGAATGAGGGCTGACAAGTCGACAGCCGGTTAAACATCACAACCGGGTAAACGAAGACAAAAGTCCGCCATTGCCAAATTTACTGAACCGGCAATTTCACCCCGCCGCACCAAACTGCGTCTGGTGCGGCGACATCAGTTTTATTCGCCTGCAGGACAAATGGTGTTAGCTCGCGCTCGTTGTTGATTTATATTCACGGCGGATTATCGGTTCAGCCCTCTCATTAACCGCTGATGCTGAGTTGGTGTGTAGGGCTTTGCGTAACGGACTGGAAACTCGACCGCGTGATGGCCGCCTGCTGTTTCATTCAGATCAAGGTGTTCAGTATAAAAGCAATAAATACAGAAAGTTACTCTGGCGTTATGGGGTAATGCAAAGTATGAGTTGCAGAGGGAATGGCCTGGATAATTCGCCGATGGAAAGAGTCTTTCGCAGCCTTAAAAATGAATGGCTTCCGAAAGGTGGTTATGGTGATTTTATCCATGCGGTACGTGATATAAACCAGTGGATTAATGGTTATTACAACGTTTATCGACCTCACACGAACAACGATGGTTTACCGCCTTGCTTACATGAAGAAAAGTGGAAACAGGTTATTCCGGTGTCCTGATTTTGTGCTCCACTACAGAACTTGTATCCCTTTTACAAAGGCAGATACACATAACCACCCCAAAATATGCCGCCTGATGTTATAATGGAAGAAAAAAACGAAAGCAGGCTCCAGTCGTTGAATCAGTCAACCTGATATCACCACCGTGTAGTACCAGCATCCTGCGTACAATCAGCAATCCCAGTCCTCCCCGGGGCTCTTCTGACGGTTCATGACATAACACTGATGCCCGCCGGAAAAGATGAGTTCGCATATCTTCAGTTAGTCCAGGGCCGCTGTCAGCCACTTCGACGTGCAACCGATTATCTTCCTGCCAGACTTTCAGCCTGATCGAGCCTTCCGGAGGTGTGTGGCGTACAGCATTATCCAGTAAATTTGTTATCACACGCTCTATCATTGAAATATCTGCCCTGATAAGAGGCAGGGAATGTGACATCATAATTCTTAGTTGCAATCGACGGGTTTCTATGCTGAGCTCAAATTTTTGAGCTACATCCTGAATAAGTTCACAGACAGAAAATTGCTCCAGTTGAGGTTTTATAGCACCATGCTCAAGACGTGCCAGCTCAAAAAGCTGACAGGACAGATGCCTCACCTTGTGTCCCTGCCGGAGAGCTGTTGTCAGATATTTATGACAGTCCTCTGATGATAGCGAATCCGACTTCATTGACAGGGTTTCCAGATATCCCAGAAGTGATGTTAATGGCGTCCGTAAATCATGGGAGATATTGGCAATAAATTCACGGCGCTGTTGATCACTTTCTGAAAGTTGATCCCACTGACAGGATATTTTACGGGCCAGTTCAATGAAGGCATTGTGTAATATCTCGACCTCGTTGCTAGGGGGGGTGGCAGGGCGCTGAATTGCCAGTTGTTTAATGGCACTAATACTGTCCTGCTCTATCCCGCTGACATTTTCAGTTAGTTGCTGTATGGGACGGGTTACCCAGTACCAGACCAGCATACCCGACAGCAGACCACATATCACTACCAGAAACAGCGACCAGTACAGTGCATTCCATAGTGCCTTTGTCCAGGCTGCATCAGTAAGAGCATTAAGTTCCTCTCCCTGTAAAATAATATACAGATATCCTTTCAGATCATCCCTCAGGTAAAGCGGTGCGGTACTGAAAACTTTTTTCTTATTTACACTTCGGGGATCATCACCATATACGGGCCAGACAGCACCGGAGAGAAATTTTTTCAAGGGCGCTATATTGATATACCGACGTTTGATATGACCTGGAGGGGCGGCCTCCACAAGCAGCCGACCTTCCGGCGAGACAATATACAGCTCCACACTGGGATTAAGCGTCATCAGACGCTCAAACAGACTCTTTAATGTCCGGTGATTCACCTGCCCACGATTATCCAGCAGAGACTCCGTGATGACAATCTGTTGCGCCAGCCCTGCAGATAAACGCTGTACCATTGCATTGCCATACAGATTACTGCTGTAAATATGAACGCCACATGTCACTGCTGCGCAAAACAGCAAAACGACTGTAAATACTAGGCTTAACCTCTGGCTTAATGTCAGGCTACAATTCATTTATCGCATTCCTGCATTGTCAACTGAAAACCTATACCCTTTTCCCCAGACGGTCTGGATCATCTTTGGCTCTGCTGCATCCTGTTCAATTTTGGCACGAAGACGGTTGATATGCGTGTTGACTGTATGCTCATATCCTTCATGCTGATACCCCCAGACATTATCCAGCAGTGAAAGACGGGAAAAAACTTCGCCAGGATGACGTGCAAACCAGAGCAGCAGATCAAACTCGCGTGGGGTAAGATCAACCTGTTTATTATGCAAATGAACTTCACGTGAAAATGGATTGATGCACAGACCGTGACAGCAAATCAGTCCACCTGCCAGGAGAATATTTTGCCCCATGGCTTCCTGACGACGAAACAACGCTTTGATGCGGGCAATCAGCTCAGGAATGGAAAAGGGTTTCGGTAGATAGTCATCAGCCCCCATTTCCAGTCCCAGGACGCGGTGGGTTTCGCTGGTACGGGCACTGATGATAATCACAGGCAGATAACGGGTCATCTGACGGATATAACGGCAAATCTCCAGCCCATTAACATTAGGCAGCATAAGATCAAGTATTACGGCATCCCAGGTCTGCTTGTCTAGTAATAAACGAGCTCTGGCGCCATCCGCTTCATGAACTATCTGATACCCTTCATCCTGCAGATTAAGCCGCAACAGAGCTGCAATATCATAATCATCTTCCATCAGCAGTATTTTTTTTACGTTATTCATCAAAAATTATCCACATATTCTTTATCTGAATTTTACCCCAGCATTTGACGATGAATTGTCACATTTTTTTTAAACTCTTGTGAGGATGTGATGAACATTCCTTTCCATAATATACTTAGTTTACAGACAGAGATCACATAATGCAGCCATTACCGTTAAAACAAATACATCCTCTGTGGTTACGCTGTTGCCACTGGATTAATGCTGTTACTGTCGCAGGCATGATATGTAGTGGATGGCGCATTTATAATGCTTCTCCTTTGTTTTCTTTTAACTATCCGGCAGCATTAACTCTCGGTGGCTGGCTTGGCGGTGCGTTACTGTGGCACTTCGCCCTGATGTGGATTCTGCTGATTAATGCCACGATCTATCTTACTCTGGGAATTTGTAGCGGACGTTTCCGGAGCAAGTTTTTCCCGCTGTCATGGACCTCACTGAAAAAATCCCTTACGCAGGCACTGTATGGAAAGCTGCATCATACGAATATGCAGGAATACAATATGGTGCAAAAAGTCGCCTATATTCTGATTATTTTAGATGGCGCTGCTCTTCTATTGTCTGGTCTGGTTTTATGGAAACCCGTTCAGTTTTCCCTTCTGACTATACTATTCGGTGGTTATGATACAGCGCGTTATATCCACTTTCTGTGCATGAACATTATGGTACTGTTCATTATTATTCACCTGGTTATGGTGTTATTGGTTCCGCGTGCATTGTTATCTATGATACGGGGTCACTAATGAAGAAAAAACGTTTTTTGTCTGACAGTGATGCCCATTACGTGGTGAAAGATGCAGAAAAAATCCTTGCGCCGGACAGACGTCGTTTACTCCAACAGGGACTGACGCTTGGGGGAATTATGATGCTGACTGGCTGTGATATAAGCAATAATGATGATATTGAAAAAGCATTGTTCCGTATATCCAGATTTAATGACCGGATTCAAAGTTTTCTGTTCAGCAAAAACAGTGTGGCACCAGAATATCTTCCAGAGGACATTACCACTCCATTCCCTTTTAATGCCTTCTATGGAGAAGAAGAGATCCCAGTAATTGATGGCCAGGATTATAAATTGGAAATACGGGGGCTGGTACGTGATAACCGTAACTGGTTTTTGTCTGAATTGTATAACATGCAGCATGTGAGTCAGATAACCCGTCATATCTGTGTTGAAGGATGGAGTGCAATAGGAAAATGGGGAGGGATACCATTCCGGCATTTCCTGACGCTGATTGGTGCCGATATGCGGGCAAAATACGTCAGTTTTCGTTGCGTCGATGGTTACTACACCAGTATTGATATGGCGACAGCACTACATTCACAAACATTGCTGACATTGACATGGAATAACAGGGTATTGCCAAAAGAATATGGCTATCCCATAAAGATACGTATCCCTACTAAGCTGGGATATAAAAACCCCAAGCATGTTCAGGTTATAGAGGTCACTAATCATTTTCCGGGGGGGTACTGGGAAGACCAGGGTTATAACTGGTTTGGTGGTTGTTGATACAATTGTTAAAAATGAGGAAGAACCATGAAAAATATTATTTCTGCAACTGTACTATCCGCGCTGTTCATGTTCAATGCTCAGGCAGCAGACACAATGGATAAAACACATGAAGTAAAAGGCAGCATGTCCAGCGCGCATGATAAAATGTGCAAGGATGGTATGTGCAAAAATGCAATGGATAAAGAGAAAATGGAGAAAGAACACATGAGCAAAACGGATGGGATGAAAAATGACCACATGGGTAAAAAAGACAATATGTCTCAATAAGTTGAGAACTTAAAATTACGTTACGATAAAACATCATATTCTGTCGTTTTTCAGATAAATAGCTCATTATGGCAATGTCAGGCTCTGTATCGGAAATGACATTGCCTTTACTGTGTATTCGTAAGCATCATTTCTGCGCAGTCTGGCAGATCCTGAAATCCTTATGAAACAAAGTATAGTGAGTGAAATCATAAAACCGACTGACTGGTTAACTGGTCTGATTTGTTTCAGTCAGTTTTCGTTAAAATTCTCCATGTTATAAATTTAATAACCTGAAAATTATTACCACGCTAATTAAATGTATTTCTTTTTGTTATTTTTTTCTGGAGTTTTATACTGATTTAAGTAATATATTTCAAATAAACTCGTTTTTACTATGTCTTATGGTGTAATGCGCTAACCTGTTTCGCTACGGTAATAGATATACCCACCATATTGAACATTTGTAGATCATTATTCTATAGTGCTCAGAGTTAAAATCGTCTCTGGTTGAATTGATTTGTTACACAGGATTCTGGTCCCGGTTGATACGGGTAATTTCCGGAAGGGCGGTAGCATGCTTATTCAAAATACAATATGAGACACGGTCGAAGTCGGATGGAATTAAATCATGGCTACAGCATTTTTGTGTGTATGATATAATTTTGCCTCATATTTTAGAGTATACTTGCGCACCCGCCAATAGAGTCGCCTTCTTTTGCGTGCTGGGATCGTACTGTATGAGATAAACACTTTGAATCATTATCCGAAGTCAGAAGAAGTGCATTGACTGGTATGACTTGATTAATTCAACCCCTTATCTGACAGGGGTAGAAAAAGAAGAGAGGTTCACATGACAACTCACAGGTCATCATTCGGCAGCTGATTGGTACTGGGTAAGGAAGTTATATATATGAGCAACTATACATCTTAGATGTATGATAAAGAAAAAGATAACAGTTCTTTAGAATATGTATATTGAAGAGAATGCAATAGCATGGTTTATATAAATTACGCATAAAAATAAGCATATGTAAGCATTTTGGTTTGCTTTTTTTAACCTGCCACCGCAATGAATGCTTTTTTTATGTTAATGTGCGTTATGAAACTAAATGCAAGAAACATATTTAAAGGATTAATATCGTTCTCTCACAGACTCCGTTTACTTATTCAAGAATATAATTTAATTTATAGTGAGCTTATTATGAATATGAACAATCCATTAGAGGTTCTTGGGCATGTATCCTGGCTCTGGGCCAGTTCCCCATTACACAGAAACTGGCCAGTTTCTTTGTTTGCAATAAATGTATTACCTGCAATACGGGCTAACCAATATGCTTTATTAACCCGGGATAATTACCCTGTTGCATATTGTAGTTGGGCTAATTTAAGTTTAGAAAATGAAATTAAATATCTTAATGATGTTACCTCATTAGTCGCAGAAGACTGGACTTCAGGTGATCGTAAATGGTTCATTGACTGGATTGCTCCTTTCGGGGATAACGGTGCCCTGTACAAATATATGCGAAAAAAATTCCCTGATGAACTATTCCGAGCCATCAGGGTGGATCCCAAAACTCATGTTGGTAAAGTATCAGAATTTCACGGAGGTAAAATTGATAAACAGTTAGCGAATAAAATTTTTAAACAATATCACCACGAGTTAATAACTGAAGTAAAAAACAAGACAGATTTCAATTTTTCATTAACAGGTTAAGAGGTAATTAAATGCCAACAATAACCACTGCACAAATTAAAAGCACACTACAGTCTGCAAAGCAATCCGCTGCAAATAAATTGCACTCAGCAGGACAAAGCACGAAAGATGCATTAAAAAAAGCAGCAGAGCAAACCCGCAATGCGGGAAACAGACTCATTTTACTTATCCCTAAAGATTATAAAGGACAGGGTTCAAGCCTTAATGACCTTGTCAGGACGGCAGATGAACTGGGAATTGAAGTCCAGTATGATGAAAAGAATGGCACGGCGATTACTAAACAGGTATTCGGCACAGCAGAGAAACTCATTGGCCTCACCGAACGGGGAGTGACTATCTTTGCACCACAATTAGACAAATTACTGCAAAAGTATCAAAAAGCGGGTAATAAATTAGGCGGCAGTGCTGAAAATATAGGTGATAACTTAGGAAAGGCAGGCAGTGTACTGTCAACGTTTCAAAATTTTCTGGGTACTGCACTTTCCTCAATGAAAATAGACGAACTGATAAAGAAACAAAAATCTGGTAGCAATGTCAGTTCTTCTGAACTGGCAAAAGCGAGTATTGAGCTAATCAACCAACTCGTGGACACAGCTGCCAGCATTAATAATAATGTTAACTCATTTTCTCAACAACTCAATAAGCTGGGAAGTGTATTATCCAATACAAAGCACCTGAACGGTGTTGGTAATAAGTTACAGAATTTACCTAACCTTGATAATATCGGTGCAGGGTTAGATACTGTATCGGGTATTTTATCTGCGATTTCAGCAAGCTTCATTCTGAGCAATGCAGATGCAGATACCGGAACTAAAGCTGCAGCAGGTGTTGAATTAACAACGAAAGTACTGGGTAATGTTGGAAAAGGTATTTCTCAATATATTATCGCACAGCGCGCTGCACAGGGGTTATCTACATCTGCTGCTGCTGCCGGTTTAATTGCTTCTGTAGTGACATTAGCAATTAGTCCCCTCTCATTCCTGTCCATTGCCGATAAGTTTAAACGTGCAAATAAAATAGAGGAGTATTCACAACGATTCAAAAAACTTGGATACGATGGTGACAGTTTACTTGCTGCTTTCCACAAAGAAACAGGAGCTATTGATGCATCATTAACAACGATAAGCACTGTACTGGCTTCAGTATCTTCAGGTATTAGTGCTGCTGCAACGACATCTCTTGTTGGTGCACCGGTAAGCGCACTGGTAGGTGCTGTTACGGGGATAATTTCAGGTATCCTTGAGGCTTCAAAGCAGGCAATGTTTGAACATGTTGCCAGTAAAATGGCTGATGTTATTGCTGAATGGGAGAAAAAACACGGTAAAAATTACTTTGAAAATGGATATGATGCCCGCCATGCTGCATTTTTAGAAGATAACTTTAAAATATTATCTCAGTATAATAAAGAGTATTCTGTTGAAAGATCAGTCCTCATTACTCAACAACATTGGGATATGCTGATAGGTGAGTTAGCTAGTGTCACCAGAAATGGAGACAAGACACTCAGTGGTAAAAGTTATATTGACTATTATGAAGAGGGAAAGCGGCTGGAAAGAAGGCCAAAAGAGTTCCAGCAACAAATCTTTGATCCATTAAAAGGAAATATTGACCTTTCTGACAGCAAATCTTCTACGTTATTGAAATTTGTTACGCCATTGTTAACTCCCGGTGAGGAAATTCGTGAAAGGAGGCAGTCCGGAAAATATGAATATATTACCGAGTTATTAGTCAAGGGTGTTGATAAATGGACGGTGAAGGGGGTTCAGGACAAGGGGTCTGTATATGATTACTCTAACCTGATTCAGCATGCATCAGTCGGTAATAACCAGTATCGGGAAATTCGTATTGAGTCACACCTGGGAGACGGGGATGATAAGGTCTTTTTATCTGCCGGCTCAGCCAATATCTACGCAGGTAAAGGACATGATGTTGTTTATTATGATAAAACAGACACCGGTTATCTGACCATTGATGGCACAAAAGCAACCGAAGCGGGTAATTACACGGTAACACGTGTACTTGGTGGTGATGTTAAGGTTTTACAGGAAGTTGTGAAGGAGCAGGAGGTTTCAGTCGGAAAAAGAACTGAAAAAACGCAATATCGGAGTTATGAATTCACTCATATCAATGGTAAAAATTTAACAGAGACAGATAACTTATATTCCGTGGAAGAACTTATTGGGACCACGCGCGCCGACAAGTTTTTTGGCAGTAAATTTACTGATATCTTCCATGGCGCGGATGGTGATGACCATATAGAAGGAAATGATGGGAATGACCGCTTATATGGTGATAAAGGTAATGATACGCTGAGGGGCGGAAACGGGGATGACCAGCTCTATGGCGGTGATGGCAATGATAAGTTAATTGGGGGGACAGGTAATAATTACCTTAACGGCGGTGACGGAGATGATGAGCTTCAGGTTCAGGGGAATTCTCTTGCTAAAAATGTATTATCCGGTGGAAAAGGTAATGACAAGTTGTACGGCAGTGAGGGAGCAGACCTGCTTGATGGCGGAGAAGGGAATGATCTTCTGAAAGGTGGATATGGTAATGATATTTATCGTTATCTTTCAGGATATGGCCATCATATTATTGACGATGAAGGGGGGAAAGACGATAAACTCAGTTTAGCTGATATAGATTTCCGGGACGTTGCCTTTAAGCGAGAAGGGAATGACCTCATTATGTATAAAGCTGAAGGTAATGTTCTTTCTATTGGCCACAAAAATGGTATTACATTTAAAAACTGGTTTGAAAAAGAGTCAGATGATCTCTCTAATCATCAGATAGAGCAGATTTTTGATAAAGACGGCAGGGTAATCACACCAGATTCTCTTAAAAAAGCATTTGAATATCAGCAGAGTAATAACAAGGTAAGTTATGTGTATGGACATGATGCATCAACTTATGGGAGCCAGGACAATCTTAATCCATTAATTAATGAAATCAGCAAAATCATTTCAGCTGCAGGTAACTTCGATGTTAAGGAGGAAAGATCTGCCGCTTCTTTATTGCAGTTGTCCGGTAATGCCAGTGATTTTTCATATGGACGGAACTCAATAACTTTGACAGCATCAGCATAATATATTAATTTAAATGATAGCAATCTTACTGGGCTGTGCCACATAAGATTGCTATTTTTTTGGAGTCATAATGGATTCTTGTCATAAAATTGATTATGGGTTATACGCCCTGGAGATTTTAGCCCAATACCATAACGTCTCTGTTAACCCGGAAGAAATTAAACATAGATTTGACACAGACGGGACTGGTCTGGGATTAACGTCATGGTTGCTTGCTGCGAAATCTTTAGAACTAAAGGTAAAACAGGTAAAAAAAACAATTGACCGATTAAACTTTATTTCTCTGCCCGCATTAGTCTGGAGAGAGGATGGACGTCATTTTATTCTGACTAAAGTCAGTAAAGAAGCAAACAGATATCTTATTTTTGATCTGGAGCAGCGAAATCCCCGTGTTCTCGAACAGTCTGAGTTTGAGGCGTTATATCAGGGGCATATTATTCTTATCGCTTCCCGTTCTTCTGTTGCCGGGAAACTGGCGAAATTTGACTTTACCTGGTTTATTCCTGCCATTATAAAATACAGGAGAATATTTATTGAAACCCTTGTTGTGTCTGTTTTTTTACAATTATTTGCATTAATAACCCCCCTTTTTTTTCAGGTGGTTATGGACAAAGTATTAGTGCACAGGGGATTTTCAACTCTTAATGTTATTACTGTCGCATTATCTGTTGTGGTGGTGTTTGAGATTATACTCAGCGGTTTAAGAACTTACATTTTTGCACATAGTACAAGTCGGATTGATGTTGAGTTGGGTGCCAAACTCTTCCGGCATTTACTGGCGCTACCGATCTCTTATTTTGAGAGTCGTCGTGTTGGTGATACTGTTGCCAGGGTAAGAGAATTAGACCAGATCCGTAATTTTCTGACAGGACAGGCATTAACATCTGTTCTGGACTTATTATTTTCATTCATATTTTTTGCGGTAATGTGGTATTACAGTCCAAAGCTTACTCTGGTGATCTTATTTTCGCTGCCTTGTTATGCTGCATGGTCTGTTTTTATTAGCCCCATTTTGCGACGTCGCCTTGATGATAAGTTTTCACGGAATGCGGATAATCAATCTTTCCTGGTGGAATCAGTCACGGCGATTAACACTATAAAAGCTATGGCAGTCTCACCTCAGATGACGAACATATGGGACAAACAATTGGCAGGATATGTTGCTGCAGGCTTCAAAGTGACAGTATTAGCAACCATTGGTCAACAAGGAATACAGTTAATACAAAAGACTGTTATGATCATCAACCTGTGGTTGGGAGCACACCTGGTTATTTCCGGGGATTTAAGTATTGGTCAGTTAATTGCTTTTAATATGCTTGCTGGTCAGATTGTTGCACCGGTTATTCGCCTTGCACAAATCTGGCAGGATTTCCAGCAGGTTGGTATATCAGTTACCCGCCTTGGTGATGTGCTTAACTCTCCAACTGAAAGTTATCATGGGAAACTGGCATTACCGGAAATTAATGGTGATATCACTTTTCGTAATATCCGGTTTCGCTATAAGCCTGACTCTCCGGTTATTTTAGATAATATCAATCTCAGTATTAAGCAGGGGGAGGTTATTGGTATTGTCGGACGTTCTGGTTCAGGAAAAAGCACATTAACTAAATTAATTCAACGTTTTTATATTCCTGAAAATGGCCAGGTCTTAATTGATGGACATGATCTTGCGTTGGCCGATCCTAACTGGTTACGTCGTCAGGTGGGGGTTGTGTTGCAGGACAATGTGCTGCTTAATCGCAGTATTATTGATAATATCTCACTGGCTAATCCTGGTATGTCCGTCGAAAAAGTTATTTATGCAGCGAAATTAGCAGGCGCTCATGATTTTATTTCTGAATTGCGTGAGGGGTATAACACCATTGTCGGGGAACAGGGGGCAGGATTATCCGGAGGTCAACGTCAACGCATCGCAATTGCAAGGGCGCTGGTGAACAACCCTAAAATACTTATTTTTGATGAAGCAACCAGTGCTCTGGATTATGAGTCGGAGCATATCATCATGCGCAATATGCACAAAATATGTAAGGGCAGAACGGTTATAATCATTGCTCATCGTCTGTCTACAGTAAAAAATGCAGACCGCATTATTGTCATGGAAAAAGGGAAAATTGTTGAACAGGGTAAACATAAGGAACTGCTTTCTGAACCGGAAAGTTTATACAGTTACTTATATCAGTTACAGTCAGACTAACAGAAAGAACAGAAGAATATGAAAACATGGTTAATGGGGTTCAGCGAGTTCCTGTTGCGCTATAAACTTGTCTGGAGTGAAACATGGAAAATCCGGAAGCAATTAGATACTCCGGTACGTGAAAAGGACGAAAATGAATTCTTACCCGCTCATCTGGAATTAATTGAAACGCCGGTATCCAGACGGCCGCGTCTGGTTGCTTATTTTATTATGGGGTTTCTGGTTATTGCTGTCATTTTATCTGTTTTAGGTCAGGTGGAAATTGTTGCCACTGCAAATGGGAAATTAACACTAAGTGGGCGTAGCAAAGAAATTAAACCTATTGAAAACTCAATAGTTAAAGAAATTATCGTAAAAGAAGGAGAGTCAGTCCGGAAAGGGGATGTGTTATTAAAGCTTACAGCACTGGGAGCTGAAGCTGATACGTTAAAAACACAGTCATCACTGTTACAGACCAGGCTGGAACAAACTCGGTATCAAATTCTGAGCAGGTCAATTGAATTAAATAAACTACCTGAACTGAAGCTTCCTGATGAGCCTTATTTTCAGAATGTATCTGAAGAGGAAGTACTGCGTTTAACTTCTTTGATAAAAGAACAGTTTTCCACATGGCAAAATCAGAAGTATCAAAAAGAACTGAATCTGGATAAGAAAAGAGCAGAGCGATTAACAATACTTGCCCGTATAAACCGTTATGAAAATTTATCGAGAGTTGAAAAAAGCCGTCTGGATGATTTCAGGAGTTTATTGCATAAACAGGCAATTGCAAAACATGCTGTACTTGAGCAGGAGAATAAATATGTCGAGGCAGCAAATGAATTACGGGTTTATAAATCGCAACTGGAGCAAATTGAGAGTGAGATATTGTCTGCAAAAGAAGAATATCAGCTTGTCACGCAGCTTTTTAAAAATGAAATTTTAGACAAGCTAAGACAAACAACAGACAGCATTGAGTTATTAACTCTGGAGTTAGAGAAAAATGAAGAGCGTCAACAGGCTTCAGTAATCAGGGCCCCTGTTTCGGGAAAAGTTCAGCAACTGAAGGTTCATACTGAAGGTGGGGTTGTTACAACAGCGGAAACACTGATGGTCATCGTTCCGGAAGATGACACGCTGGAGGTTACTGCTCTGGTACAAAATAAAGATATTGGTTTTATTAACGTCGGGCAGAATGCCATCATTAAAGTGGAGGCCTTTCCTTACACCCGATATGGTTATCTGGTGGGTAAGGTGAAAAATATAAATTTAGATGCAATAGAAGACCAGAAACTGGGACTCGTTTTTAATGTCATTGTTTCTGTTGAAGAGAATGATTTGTCAACCGGGAATAAGCACATTCCATTAAGCTCGGGTATGGCTGTCACTGCAGAAATAAAGACTGGAATGCGAAGCGTAATCAGCTATCTTCTTAGTCCTCTGGAAGAGTCTGTAACAGAAAGTTTACATGAGCGTTAAGTCTCAGAGCCGCGGTATCCGGCTCATATCTTCTCCTGTCATGTGTGACTGCACTGTTTTGTGGCAAACCAGTACTGACTATCCACTGGAATTCGGTAGTCATTAACTATGGCATTGATGTCCTTTATAACTGTCTTACAGGGCGTATAACACATCCCGCGACGGAAGCTTATCACAGAGGAAGAGGTAAGCTTCAGAATGGAAAGTATATGAGAAGACTGTGATTGTTTAAAAATACACAATCCGCTGTGAGGTGGAGTCAGGGGAGGTACTGGCCCGCAGAAGCGGAGAATGGTTGATGTATGAGGCGAGTGTGACATTTTTCATGAAAGTAAAACAGGTGATAACCTCCTTTGGTTAGGGGGATTCACAGGTATTATTACAGAACAATGTTGTTTCTGGCTTGTTCTTTTTTTGCAACTGGAATAGCCTCTTTTAATATGGGGCACCCCGAAATACTGTATTTCTCAGCCATCAGTACAGCACTTTCTCCGTTCTTTGCCTGGTGTTTGCGGTATCCTGATGAGGAGATTAATGAAGGTATATGGGGATATAATGCTGTTCTGTATGGCATAGCCTGTGGCATGCTTGTCCCTGTGTCAGTCTCCGGAATTGCTGTACTTATTGTCGGAACACTGGAGATGCTCCTTTTAATGGGGTTCAGATAATACTTAACCTGCTGGCCCGACCTGTCCTGGTGATGCCAGGTTTACCAGCTTTCTTTCAATGTGGAATATATTAATAGAAATCCAGTGGTTTTGCATACCGGGATGTTGTGTAGTGCAAAATTTATACTACAGGGATCGGAGTAGTGATGTTTAAGATTCATTAAATAGTTTCAAAGACGCTTTGTATACGACATGATTGCTAACCTCTCGCCCAGTGATTAGGTATTCTGATAAGGTGTAGTAAAATATTAATCTTCACAGAGGAGTTAAAAATATTATGGGTAACCAATGGCAACAAAAATATCTTCTTGAGTACAATGAGTTGGTATCAAATTTCCCTTCACCTGAAAGAGTTGTCAGCGATTACATTAAGAATTGTTTTAAAACTGACTTGCCGTGGTTTAGTCGGATTGATCCTGATAATGCTTATTTCATCTGCTTTTCTCAAAACCGGAGTAATAGCAGATCTTATACTGGATGGGATCATCTTGGGAAATATAAAACAGAAGTACTGACACTCACTCAAGCCGCTCTTATTAATATTGGTTATCGTTTTGATGTTTTTGATGATGCAAATTCAAGCACAGGAATTTATAAAACAAAGAGTGCAGATGTGTTTAACGAAGAAAATGAAGAAAAAATGCTCCCGTCGGAATACCTGCATTTTTTACAAAAGTGTGATTTTGCAGGTGTTTATGGAAAAACTCTGTCAGATTACTGGTCGAAATACTATGATAAATTTAAGCTTTTACTAAAAAATTATTATATTTCTTCTGCTTTGTATCTTTATAAAAATGGAGAGCTTGATGAGCGTGAATATAATTTCTCCATGAACGCCTTAAATCGCAGTGATAATATATCACTATTATTCTTTGATATTTATGGATATTACGCATCTGATATTTTTGTAGCCAAAAATAATGATAAGGTAATGCTTTTCATTCCTGGTGCAAAAAAACCTTTTTTATTCAAGAAGAATATCGCTGATTTGCGGCTTACCCTTAAAGAACTTATTAAGGATAGTGACAACAAACAATTACTTTCCCAACATTTTTCATTATATAGTCGTCAAGATGGAGTTTCCTATGCAGGAGTAAATTCTGTTCTACATGCAATAGAAAATGATGGTAATTTTAATGAGTCTTACTTTCTGTATTCCAATAAGACACTTAGCAATAAAGATGTTTTTGATGCTATAGCTATTTCTGTTAAGAAACGCAGTTTCAGTGATGGTGATATCGTTATAAAATCAAACAGTGAAGCTCAACGAGACTATGCTCTGACTATACTCCAGACGATTTTATCAATGACCCCTATATTTGATATCGTAGTCCCGGAGGTATCTGTTCCGCTTGGACTGGGGATTATTACTTCCAGTATGGGGATCAGTTTTGATCAACTGATTAATGGTGATACTTATGAAGAACGTCGTTCTGCTATACCTGGTTTGGCGACAAATGCAGTATTGCTTGGTCTGTCTTTTGCAATTCCACTCTTGATTAGTAAGGCAGGAATAAACCAGGAGGTACTTAGCAGCGTTATAAATAATGAGGGCAGGACTCTGAATGAAACAAATATCGATATATTTTTGAAGGAATATGGAATTGCTGAAGATAGTATATCCTCAACTAATTTGTTAGACGTTAAGCTTAAAAGTTCCGGGCAGCATGTCAATATTGTAAAGCTTAGTGATGAAGATAATCAAATTGTCGCTGTAAAAGGGAGTTCTCTGAGCGGCATCTACTATGAAGTGGACATTGAAACAGGATATGAGATTTTATCCCGAAGAATTTATCGTACCGAATATAATAATGAAATTCTCTGGACTCGAGGTGGTGGTCTAAAAGGGGGGCAGCCATTTGATTTTGAAAGTCTCAATATTCCTGTATTTTTTAAAGATGAACCCTATTCTGCAGTGACCGGATCTCCGTTATCATTTATTAATGATGACAGCTCACTTTTATATCCTGATACAAACCCAAAATTACCGCAACCAACGTCAGAAATGGATATTGTTAATTATGTTAAGGGTTCTGGAAGCTTTGGGGATAGATTTGTAACTTTGATGAGAGGAGCTACTGAGGAAGAAGCATGGAATATTGCCTCTTATCATACGGCTGGGGGAAGTACAGAAGAATTACACGAAATTTTGTTAGGTCAGGGCCCACAGTCAAGCTTAGGTTTTACTGAATATACCTCAAATGTTAACAGTGCAGATGCAGCAAGCAGACGACACTTTCTGGTAGTTATAAAAGTGCACGTAAAATATATCACCAATAATAATGTTTCATATGTTAATCATTGGGCAATTCCTGATGAAGCCCCGGTTGAAGTACTGGCTGTGGTTGACAGGAGATTTAATTTTCCTGAGCCATCAACGCCTCCTGATATATCAACCATACGTAAATTGTTATCTCTACGATATTTTAAAGAAAGTATCGAAAGCACCTCCAAATCTAACTTTCAGAAATTAAGTCGCGGTAATATTGATGTGCTTAAAGGACGGGGAAGTATTTCATCGACACGTCAGCGTGCAATCTATCCGTATTTTGAAGCCGCTAATGCTGATGAGCAACAACCTCTCTTTTTCTACATCAAAAAAGATCGCTTTGATAACCATGGCTATGATCAGTATTTCTATGATAATACAGTGGGGCTAAATGGTATTCCAACATTGAACACCTATACTGGGGAAATTCCATCAGACTCATCTTCACTCGGCTCAACTTATTGGAAGAAGTATAATCTTACTAATGAAACAAGCATAATTCGTGTGTCAAATTCTGCTCGTGGGGCGAATGGTATTAAAATAGCACTTGAGGAAGTCCAGGAGGGTAAACCAGTAATCATTACAAGCGGAAATCTAAGTGGTTGTACGACAATTGTTGCCCGAAAAGAAGGATATATTTATAAGGTACATACTGGTACAACAAAATCTTTGGCTGGATTTACCAGTACTACCGGGGTGAAAAAAGCAGTTGAAGTACTTGAGCTACTTACAAAAGAACCAATACCTCGCGTGGAGGGAATAATGAGCAATGATTTCTTAGTCGATTATCTGTCGGAAAATTTTGAAGATTCATTAATAACTTACTCATCATCTGAAAAAAAACCAGATAGTCAAATCACTATTATTCGTGATAATGTTTCTGTTTTCCCTTACTTCCTTGATAATATACCTGAACATGGCTTTGGTACATCGGCGACTGTACTGGTGAGAGTGGACGGCAATGTTGTCGTAAGGTCTCTGTCTGAGAGTTATTCTCTGAATGCAGATGCCTCCGAAATATCGGTATTGAAGGTATTTTCAAAAAAATTTTGATTCGGGAAATTATTTATTGGCCATTGTTATAGTTACTCCCTTGTGCTGTTTTGTTAGCGCAAGAGAGTGTCAGTTCTGCATTTTGATATATTCAAGTCACCATCCTCCAAAGGCAAACAAATGAGAAAAGGTCATCAGGCACAAACATCCAGTGAAAAGCTCCCCAGTCTTCTCCTGCTGGCTTCTGCCCCCTACTTTGCCACAATACTCTGTGCCCCTGTCGGTCAGTATTCTCTACATTGGCAGGTCATGCGACTCATAAAATGGCAGTACACGATCATTCAGCAGGCCAGTCGCTGTAATCGCATTTTGGTGACATACAATTTGCAGTGAACGACCTTTGAGTATGTATCAACAAAGGTCTGGTGATAAATTACGCGACACCTTTCAGGTTGCCTACATAGAACGTGTCCTGCGAACCCAGATATCCCGGATGAGCCGTTTCGATTTCGCCACAGGCCTCGTCATCACTGGCTTTACGCTCCAGTGCTGCGATCTGGCTGTCAGTTAGCTCAATGCCATCACGGGCTACTTTTTCTTCCAGTGCTTTCAGACGTTTTTTGAAATTCTCAAGGTTATGGCGTAACCAGACAGAACGGACACCACTGCCGGAGATAAAAACGCCCTGTTTACGCAGCTTGTTGCTGGTCCGGTGCTGACCGTGTGCCGGGAAAGCGACGGCGTAATCAACAACAGCCTGTTCAGTTGCCTCATCGGTACGGTTCTTAAGGTTAGGAGCGCGGCGACTACGATTAATCAGCGCATCCACACCGCCTTCATCGACCAGTTCGCGGTAACGATAAAATGTATCACGCGAAACGCCCATGATTTTACAGACTTTTGATACGTTGCTGAGTGATCTTACCCACCAATAGTGGACACAGGACTAAGTGAGTAAACTCTCAACCAGAGGTGACTCATGACAAAACCAGTATCAATCAGCAAGAAGCCCCGTAAACAACATACGCCTGAATTTCGTAACGAAGCCCTGAAACTCGCTGAACGCATCGGTGTGGCCGCCGCAGCCCGTGAACTCAGCCTGTATGAATCCCAGCTTTATGCCTGGCGCAGTAAACAGCAGCAACAAATGAGTTCGTCAGAGCGCGAAAGCGAACTGGCCGCTGAAAATGTCCGCCTTAAACGACAACTGGCGGAGCAGGCTGAGGAACTGGCCATCCTCCAAAAGGCCGCGACATACTTCGCGAAGCGCCTGAAATGAAGTATGTCTTCATCGAAAATCATCGGGCAGAGTTCAGCATCAAAGCGATGTGTCGTGTACTTCGGGTTGCCCGCAGCGGCTGGTATGTCTGGCTCAGGCGTCGTCACCAGATGAGCCTGCGCCAACAGTTTCGGCTCACCTGCGATGCCGCTGTCCATAAGGCATTCTTTGAGGCAAAGCAGCGATACGGTGCTCCCCGCCTTGCTGACGAAATGCTGGAGTTCAATATTTAAAACCATTGCTGCCAGCCTGCGTCGTCAGGGGCTGCGGGCGAAAGCCAGCCGGAAGTTCAGCCCGGTCAGCTACCGTGCACATGGCCTGCCCGTATTGGAGAATCTGCTGGAGCAGGACTTCAGCGCCAGCGGCCCGAACCAGAAGTGGGCGGGTGACATCACGTACTTGCGTACCGATGAGGGCTGGTTGTATCTCGCAGTAGTCATCGACCTGTGGTCACGCGCCGTTATTGGCTGGTCGATGTCACCGCGAATGACAGCACAACTGGCCTGTGATGCACTGCAAATGGCGTTGTGGCGGAGAAGACGCCCGGAATGTCAGCGCCAGTGATATAAGACGGTAATTCACCATTTGGATTGTCCGCTCCACCCAACATGTTGTTTCCTTAAGGTTCTCACACCAGAAAGTTTCATCCATTTTCTTCCACCCAAGTTGCGGAAGAGCCGCTTTTCATCCGTCGTTGACAGCTATGATGTCGGAAATCTGTGAGGCACCACACACTCCTGCTTTTTCCTTCATCCGTCACCATGCTCTTCAGTTAATTGTAGGACGTGTTTATTACATTTCTGTAAGCGTAAACTGACCGCCGTATGTAGCCATTAAGCCAGTATTGGTAACGTAGGTGCCCACTTTTTCAACTAGTGGACACCTGTTATGGAACAGAAAATATTATCCGCAGAACCCCGCAGAACCCCGCAGAACATTTTCAAATGAGTTTAAACTTCAAATGGTTAAACTGGCTTCACAACCAGGAGCCTCTGTTGCCCGTATTGCCAGGGAACACGATATCAATGATAACCTCCTGTTCAAATGGCTCAGGCTCTGGCAGAACGAAGGGCGTATATCGCGGCGTCTTCCGGTAACAACCTCTTCTGGCGCTGGCGTTGAATTATTACCTGTTGAGATAACGCCTGATGAGCAGAAAGAGCCTGTGGCGGCTCTTACTCCGCTTTTATCCACTCCTTCACAAAGCACAGTCAGTGCCAGTTCCTGTAAAGTTGAGTTCCGCCACGGTAACATGACGCTGGAAAATCCTTCACCAGAGCTGCTCACGGTGTTGATCCGTGAACTGACCGGGAGAGGACGATGATCTCGCTCCCATCAGACACTCGAATCTGGCTGGTTGCCGGCGTTACTGATATGCGTAAATCCTTCAACGGTCTGGGTGAACAGGTACAACATGTGCTGGATGAGAACCCCTTCTCCGGTCACCTGTTTATCTTTCGCGGCCGACGGGGTGACACGATTAAAATCCTGTGGGCTGATGCTGATGGTCTGTGCCTGTTCACCAAACGTCTGGAGGAAGGCCAGTTTATCTGGCCTGCGGTGCGTGACGGTAAGGTATCCATTACCCGCTCGCAGCTGGCAATGTTCCTCGATAAACTGGACTGGCGTCAACCCAAAACATCCCGCCTTAATGCACTGACAATATTGTAAAAATGTCATGGCCGGATTATAAAAACGGTCATGAGTCGGAAATACCTCATTCGTATCACTGAGCTGGAAAGGCTACTCTCTGAGCAGGCTGAAGCCCTCCGTCAGAAAGATCAGCAACTGAGTCTGGTTGAAGAGACGGAGGCCTTCCTGCGCTCTGCACTGGCACGTGCCGAAGAAAAGATCGAAGAGGAGGAGCGGGAAACAGAACATCTGAGGGCCCAGATAGAAAAACTGCGCCGGATGCTGTTCGGTACCCGTTCTGAAAAACTGCGTCGTGAAGTTGAACAGGCTGAGGCCCTGCTGAATCAACGCCGACAGGACAGCGATCGTTACAGTGGGTGGGAAGACGATCCACAGGTTCCCCGCCAGTTGCGACAGTCGCGCCATCGTCGTCCGTTACCGGCACACCTTCCCCGTGAAATACACCGTCTGGAGTCTGAAGAAAGCTGTTGCCCGGAGTGTGGCAGTGAGCTGGATTATCTGGGTGAAGTCAGTGCTGAGCAGCTGGAACTGGTGAGTAGCGCCCTGAAAGTGATCCGCACTGTTCGGGTAAAAAAAGCCTGTACAAAATGTGACTGTATAGTTGAAGCGCCAGCGCCGTCCCGCCCGATAGAGCGCGGCATCGCGGGCTCCGGATTACTTGCCCGCGTGTTAACGGGAAAATACTGCGAACACCTGCCACTGTATCGTCAGAGTGAAATCTTTGCCCGACAGGGTGCCGAACTGAGCCGTGCATTACTCTCCAACTGGGTTGACGCGTGCTGCCAGTTAATGACTCCGCTGAATGATGCCCTGTACCGTTACGTGATGAACACCCGCAAGGTTCACACTGACGACATACCAGTAAAAGTGCTGGCACCGGGCAGAAAAAAGGCAAAAACAGGACGCATCTGGACGTATGTCCGGGATGACCGGAATGCGGGCTCATCAGAGCCACCGGCGGTCTGGTTCGCCTACTCACCAGACAGGCAGGGAAAACATCCGGTACAACACCTTCGTCCCTTCCGGGGTATCCTGCAGGCGGATGCATTCAGCGGTTACGATCGGCTGTTCAGTGCCGAACGTGAAGGTGGTGCACTGACAGAAGTTGCGTGCTGGGCCCATGCCCGGCGAAAAATCCACGATGTATACATCAGCAGCAAAAGTACGACGGCAGAAGAAGCTCTGAAGCGCATCAGTGAACTGTACGCCATTGAGGATGAAATACGGGGCTTACCGGAGTCTGAACGTCTTGCAGCCAGGCAGCAGCGAAGCAAAGCGTTACTGACGTCGCTGCATGAATGGATGGTGGAGAAGAATGGCACGTTGTCGAAAAAATCCAGACTGGGCGAAGCGTTCAGCTATGTCCTGAATCAGTGGGACGCCCTCTGTTATTACAGTGATGACGGTCTGGCGGAGGCGGACAATAACACAGCAGAAAGAGCGCTTCGTGCCGTCTGTCTCGGGAAAAAGAATTACATGTTCTTCGGCAACGATCATGGAGGCGAGCGCGGAGCTCTGCTGTGCGGACTAATCGGGAGCTGTCGGTTGAACGGTATCGATCCAGAAGCGTATCTGCGCCATATCCTGAGCGTACTGCCGGAATGGCCCTCCAACCGTGTTGACGAACTGCTGCCATGGAACGTAGTTTTCACCGATAAATAAGTGTCAATACGGCGCTCTGTTGACGCTTACACATTTCTCCCCCGCTCAATATCTGGCAGAGGGCATGAATACGGAACGTGACTTCGCACTGCTTGCAACATTTTTGTGATGAGGACAGACTGCGTAATTGGAAATGGTGCAGTCACACTCAGGAATGGCTGTATGATATTCGGGGAGCAGGATTAGATGACTTCATCCTCCCGGATATGTATTACGTTTACTACTACTACGCCTCTGAATTAACAGAATGATGGTAACGGAAGAAAATGCCGGAAAGGGCAGAAAGCGGAAGTCTTGAGGCTGGCAGACAATGCTGGAGCTGGACTTTCAGACAACAAAAAACATCACCGTTCTCACCCCTGCCTGACACACAGGTCTTCTGAGCGCCCAGAGCCCATTTTATCCGGGATGGTGGGACTTGCCATCCCTGTCTGCTTCATCCACCCGGCGGCATTATTGATTGTGATGGAGAGTTCATCACCACCAGGGGCGGACACGGTCATCCTCCTCTGATAACCGTGCCTGGTGGCAGCCGCTTTTACCGCAGCAGCGGCGCAGAGTCGTTACAGTATCAGCACCTGAATCTCGCCCCACAATCCGCTCCAGTGACTGCTGACAGATAAAATACACTGTTTTATCTGATGCATACGGGCTGTGACGTTATTATCTTTCCGGTAGCCCTCTGCACAAAACAGCCTTATGCAAGGGTTGCTACATCTTGACTGCGTAACCGGCAGTGTGGTGGGGCCAGGTCTTTCAGGTTTAAGGCAGCCAGGAGACGTTACCGGGTCATGGTAGGGTATCACTGGTATACCTCCTCCTGACGGCATGGTCATAATACTGACAGTTATGTGCCTATCGGAAAAAAGCACCAATTCCGGCTTCAAAAAGATCGCCTGTACTGACCGGTGCTGCCGGGTTCAGAACTTCGTTATACACCATGCCAAACCAGTTTGGAGCCAGCAATAAACAGGGGAAGCAGAGCAGTTGCTCTGCTTTTAACTCTCCGGCTGATGCTGCCTCCTGAATCAGTTGGGTCATGGCTTGCTGTAGTGGCTGATGTATTTCCCGTAAATAAGCCTGAGCGATTACCGGGAACCGGCTCCCTTCTGTCATAACCAGGTGGGCTATTCTGGCTCTGCCTGTTGATGCGTCGTCAATTTTCCTGATGGCAGGTAACATCACTCTCAACAGATAGGCTTTTACGGTTTCCCCGTTGCGGCGGGGGGAAGATTCCAGTTCAGTACGGACGGTAGCAATGAACTCTTTCAGAACCGCTTCAAACAATAATTCCTTTGTCGGGAAGTAGTTATATACCGTGCCTTTAGCTACTCCTGCGCGCTTGCTGATATTGCTGATGCTGGCGCGAGCGAACCCTTGTGCAGAGAACTCCTCAAGTGCTGCCCGGGCTATCTGCTGTCGTGTCCTGGCAGTTTTTTCCGGGCTGCAACTACGAGTCTTTCGTGCATGATGAGGACGATTCATATTTGCTGGCATAAATAGTGGCCTTCTGTGTTGTGATAAAATTGACTTCGCGGTCACTTTTGATATTCTTATCCAATAAGTAGTGCGGTAAGGCTGACGTCTGCCGCTAATATTGAAACAGCAGCATAGTATGAGCGCTATATGCTGCCCACAGATTCCCAGAAGAACTGATGGAGAATATATGAAACATTTTATAGCAACAGCAGTCATGGCATCATCCCTTCTTTTCGGCTCTAATGCTCTGGCTGCCTCATCGTCGGCAGCACAGAAGGAAAGCTCACCTGAACAATCCGGCGGTACATTCAAATACTCCACAGACAGTAAGATTGCTACTGAGCAGAAGAACGTGTATGACACGATAATCAAGTATCAGAACGCACTGAATGCCGGGGATACAAAAACCATCCTGGGCCTGTTTGCTGATGAAAGTTATTCCCAGTGGAATGATAAGTTGACGGCTGACAATACAGAAAAACGCCAGGGGCAGTACGATGATCTGTTCAAGCGTGAAAAGTTTGAGACCGATTTTGCGTTTGACTCTATCTGGATCAACGGAGATACCGCGGTTGTCCGCACTCACCACCATGTGGGTTCTGTTGTAACGAACTTTAAAGAGCAGAAAACCATTATTGACCTGAACCGTGAAGTTTTTGTCCTCAGTAAAATTAATGGTGAATGGAAAATTTTCCTTTATACCTTCAACACCAACCCGCTTCAGGGCGTGGCATGATTATTATAAGCCAGGGAGACCTGGCTTATTTATAATATATGGAGCTTATTATGCCTCTTTCCCGACGTAATTTTATTCAGAATGCCGTTTTAGGAATATCTGCCGCAGGGCTGTCAGCTGCACCGGCCCTTGCCAAAAATATCTCATCTTCAACGGCACATATCATCAGTAAAACGTCTGGACATGCTGATACATCGACCAGCAAATCTCTTCATATCATCAGTCTGGACAGACTGGAGACTTCAGCAAAAGATGTGATGACGGAAGCTGCGTATGCATATATTGCTCATGGTGCTGGAGATGAGTGGACGTATCATGAGAACCGCAGGGCATTCAGTGATTATCCTTTGTTACCTCACCGACTCAGTGGAGTTGCTGCCCACAGCATTGATATCCGGACTGACCTTTTGGGCCATCATCTGGAACATCCCCTGCTGATAGCACCTATGGGCGCGCATATGTTCGTCCATCCGGAAGGGGAGGTGATTGCTGCAGCGGGTGCAGAAAAGGCCGGGGCACTTTATGAATCATCAGGGGCATCCAACCGCTCTCTGGAGGATATTGCAAAAGCCAGTAAAGGACCTAAATGGTTCCAGCTGTATTTTAACGCGGATGCTGGTGTGACCCGAAGTTTACTGGAGCGTGCAAAAGCGGCAGGCTATTCAGCCATTATTATCACAGCGGATGCGCTTGGTCCCGGGACAAGTGATGCTTTTCTCAGCATGAGCTCGCCTTTCCCTGCAGGAGCGACGTTCGGTAATCATGACCCCCGTTACGGTGGCAAAGGTGATTTTTTTAACCAAAAAGTTGAGCTGACCCCGGCTGATATTGAGTTTGTAAAAAAAATCACCGGGCTGCCAGTCATTGTCAAGGGCATCCTCAGGGGTGAGGATGCAGTGGTTGCCATTGATGCAGGAGCAGATGCCATCCAGGTGTCTAATCATGGTGGTCGCCAGATTGATGGTGTTCCTTCTGCCATCAGCCAGTTGCAGGAAGTTGCTGCAAGAGTCGGGCACAAAGTTCCGGTCATTTTTGACAGCGGTATTCGCAGGGGGATTGATGTTGTAAGGGCTATCTCTCTTGGGGCAACGGCTGTTGCGGTCGGACGTCCTGTTCTTTATGGCATCGCAGCAGGTGGTGTCGGGGGCGTTGCCGGTGTCATTGAGCACCTGAAGACGGAACTGAGGACGGCAATGTTACTGAGTGGTGCTCGTACACTTAAGGATTTGGCTCAGGGCTTTATCAGAAACAAGGAGACTGAGCATTGATAGTGGATAAAATCAGGTATTTTAATATGGGAAATTACACGTCGGCATTGTTGCTCCTTGCCCGTCTGATGCTGGCATGCCTTTATATGATATCCGGCGTTCCCAAGCTGCTATCATTCACTGGCACTATCGATAAAATGGCCTCTCTTGGGCTTATATTTCCGGCGATTACTGCAGCAATAGTGGTCCTTGTCGAAATCGTTGGAGCATTAATGATTGTTTTTGGTTTTTTCACCCGGCCAGTGAGCATTATTCTGTGCCTGTATACCGTGCTTGCTTCATTTCTTGGACACGCATTCTGGACGATGCCAGCTGAACTTGCACATGGAAATATGATCCATTTTTATAAGAATATCTGTATTTCGGGTGGTTTTCTTGCCCTTGTTGTATCAGGGCCCGGACGAATCTCCGTCGACAGACGCTGAGTTTCAGTAAATTAGCAAGCGTAGCGTAACAGATATCATAGCAAACAGGTATGTACGTCGCCGGGCATGGATGTTGTTTATTGATTGTATTCCTAAACCACCTCATGGGGTGGTGGTGATTGCTCTTGTTAGTAGGTATCTATCGGTCAACTCCAATATGGTATTTATAAAATCTTTAAATAAGTTTAATTAATTGTATTCTGTATCTACCATAAAATAGTCGGAATAAGATAAAGCCAGGCAAGCTGCAACAAATAAATAATAGTGTAAAAAGGTATATTTTAATCATGAAATATAAATTGGATAGTGGAAATATAGCAATGATAGTAATCAAATACAGACCTACATATTTTCATGAATAGGTCGCTCATTTCAGGGTAAAGCATATCTTTTGTCATTACCAACACAATAAATATGGTTTTTGATCGTTTTTCCCGATCGTTTTAGCAATCATGATAGGTGCAATCTATCATACGCTGGTTATCGATCGGTAAAAACATTTTGAAAATGATTGTTTTGTTGGGGATGATTGCTGAACAAATGATCAATACTGGAATTAAACAGGAATTCATTTTATGAAAATAAAAGTTATAGCATTGGCTACATTTGTTTCTGCTGTGTTTGCTGGTTCAGCTATGGCCTATGACGGAACAATTACGTTTACCGGTAAAGTTGTAGCTCAGACCTGCACAGTTAATACAAGCGACAAAGACTTAGCAGTAACTTTACCCACTGTTGCCACTTCATCTCTAAAAGACAATGCTGCTACGTCAGGGCTGACACCCTTTGCCATTCGTTTAACTGGTTGTGCAACTGGTATGAATAGTGCTCAGAATGTTAAAGCGTACTTTGAGCCTTCAAGTAACATTGACTTAGCTACACATAATTTAAAAAATACTGCTACTCCAACTAAAGCGGATAATGTACAGATTCAGTTGCTAAATAGTAATGGAACTTCAACTATTCTTTTGGGGGAAGCGGATAATGGGCAAGATGTCCAGTCTGAGACAATCGGATCTGATGGAAGTGCCACATTGCGTTATATGGCCCAGTATTATGCAACAGGACAATCTACCGCAGGGGATGTAAAAGCGACGGTCCATTATACCATTGCCTACGAATAAAAAACTTTTTACTCTTTTGTATTTCTGGGCAGGAAATACTGCCCTGTTTTCTTCTGGAGATACCATGCTAAGGTTTGTGCTGTTTTTTTTTACTCTATCTGTATCTGCAGTTGTTCAGGGTAGTGTAGTTATCATGGGAACCCGTGTTGTTTATCCGGCGACTCAAAAGAGTATTAGCATACGTTTAAATAATGACAATGAATCTCCGGCATTAGTCCAGTCCTGGTTAGACGATGGAGATGCAGCAGCTCCCCCTGAGTCAGTCCACGTTCCTTTTATCATTACTCCGCCAATATTTCGTATGGACTCTAAATCAGGACAAACAGTCAGAATTGTATATACAGGCGAGTCACTACCGAAAGACCGAGAATCTCTTTTCTATCTAAATGTTCTGGATATTCCAGCAAAGCCCAGGGCAAAAAAAGACTCCGATAACTCAGAGCAGCGGAATAATAATTATTTGCAACTAGCTATTCGTAGTCGCATAAAATTTTTCTTTCGTCCTGCTCACCTGAAGTTAACACCAAATGATGCTTATCTGAAAGTGACCTGGCACCAGGAGGAAGGCCGAATTAAAGCAGTTAATCCAACACCTTATTACATAACCTACAACAAAATTGCAGTTGACCAGAATAAGCACTTAACGCCTGTTGAACATGGTGGAATGATTCCCCCTTTCTCTTCAACAGTATTTGCACTTAAAGGCAGAACTGCGCCAGCCAGCAAAGTTTCCTGGGTTATTGTTAATGATTACGGAGGATATCAGCAAGGAGAATCTGTTCTGGAGTAAGGTAATAATGAACGCTAATAATCTGTCATGCCTGATTTACTGTCGTTGTTCTCTTCTGCTTTTTGCTGCATTAGGGTTAACAGTAACAAACCATTCATTTGCTGCTGAAGAGGCTGAGTTTGATTCTGAGTTTTTGCATTTGGATAAAGGGATAAATGCTATTGATATCCGCCGCTTTAGTCATGGTAACCCTGTGCCTGAGGGCAGGTATTATTCTGATATTTATGTTAATAATGTATGGAAGGGGAAGGCTGATTTGCAGTATTTACGTACTGCCAATACCGGTGCTCCGACGTTATGCCTGACGCCTGAGCTGCTTTCATTGATTGATTTAGTCAAAGATACTATGTCGGGAAACACCTCCTGCTTTCCGGCGTCAACAGGGCTTTCTTCAGCCAGAATTAATTTTGACTTATCGACTTTAAGGTTGAATATCGAAATCCCTCAGGCACTGCTGAATACACGTCCAAGAGGATATATTTCCCCTGCTCAGTGGCAAAGTGGTGTTCCTGCAGCATTTATAAACTATGATGCTAACTATTACCAGTATAGCTCTTCCGGGACGAGTAACGAACAGACTTATCTGGGATTAAAAGCTGGATTCAATTTGTGGGGATGGGCTTTGCGCCACCGTGGCAGTGAGAGCTGGAATAATAGCTATCCTGCCGGATATCAGAATATAGAAACAAGTATAATGCATGACCTTGCCCCATTGAGAGCACAATTCACATTAGGGGATTTTTATACGAATGGTGAGCTAATGGATAGCCTCAGTTTGCGGGGAGTCAGGTTAGCATCGGATGAACGAATGTTACCCGGCTCTTTACGTGGCTATGCTCCTGCTGTCCGGGGAATAGCTAACAGTAATGCTAAAGTAACCATTTATCAAAATGCTCATATCCTCTATGAAACGACGGTGCCAGCCGGACCATTTGTCATCAATGATTTATATCCCAGTGGATATGCTGGTGACCTTCTCGTTAAGATAACAGAGTCTAATGGCCAGACACGAATGTTCACGGTTCCTTTTGCGGCCGTTGCTCAACTCATTCGTCCCGGATTTAGTCGCTGGCAAATGTCAGTGGGAAAGTATCGTTATGCGAATAAAACATATAATGATTTAATAGCACAAGGCACCTATCAATACGGCCTGACGAATGATATTACTTTAAACAGTGGTCTTACCACAGCTTCAGGATATACAGCGGGGTTAGCTGGCCTGGCCTTTAATACCCCTCTGGGTGCTATAGCATCTGACATTACATTGTCCAGAACAGCATTCAGGTATTCCGGTGTAACGCGTAAAGGTTATAGTCTGCACTCAAGTTATAGCATCAATATTCCAGCCTCAAACACAAATATAACTCTGGCGGCTTATCGTTATTCATCAAAAGATTTTTATCATCTGAAGGATGCGCTATCAGCTAATCACAACGCGTTTATTGATGATGTTTCTGTAAAAAGTACAGCGTTTTATCGTCCCAGGAATCAATTCCAGATTTCAATCAACCAGGAATTAGGTGAAAAATGGGGTGGGATGTATTTAACAGGAACAACCTATAATTACTGGGGACATAAAGGAAGTCGTAATGAATACCAGATGGGGTACAGCAACTTCTGGAAACAACTCGGCTATCAAATTGGATTGTCTCAGTCAAGAGATAATGAGCAACAACGCCGTGATGACAGATTTTATATTAATTTTACTCTCCCTCTGGGAGGAAGTGTTCAAAGCCCGGTGTTTTCCACTGTTTTAAATTATAGCAAAGAAGAGAAAAATAGTATTCAGACATCAATTAGTGGTACTGGCGGGGAGGATAATCAGTTCTCTTATGGTATTTCAGGAAACAGCCAGGAAAACGGGCCTTCCGGTTATGCAATGAATGGGGGTTATCGTTCACCTTATGTAAATATAACCACAACAGTCGGGCATGATACTCAGAATAATAATCAAAGGTCATTTGGTGCGTCGGGAGCGGTGGTCGCACACCCCTATGGAGTGACATTGAGTAATGACCTGAGTGATACTTTTGCCATTATCCATGCTGAAGGAGCTCAGGGGGCTGTCATCAATAATGCCTCTGGTAGTCGTCTGGATTTTTGGGGAAATGGTGTTGTTCCTTATGTTACACCCTATGAGAAAAATCAAATTAGCATCGATCCCTCCAATTTAGATTTGAATGTTGAATTATCGGCGACGGAGCAGGAAATCATTCCTCGTGCTAATAGCGCCACGTTAGTGAAATTTGACACTAAAACAGGAAGAAGTCTGTTATTTGATATTCGTATGTCTACTGGCAATCCCCCTCCAATGGCTTCTGAAGTTCTGGATGAACATGGACAGTTGGCCGGATATGTCGCTCAGGCCGGGAAGGTATTTACCAGGGGACTCCCTGAAAAAGGTCATCTCAGCGTTGTATGGGGACCAGATAATAAAGACAGATGTTCATTTGTATATCATGTTGCACACAATAAAGATGATATGCAATCTCAGCTCGTTCCTGTTCTGTGTATACAGCACCCTAATCAGGAAAAAACATGAAAAGAATCTTTTTCATACCATTGTTTTTAATTTTACTCCCTAAGCTGGCGGTAGCGGGTCCGGATGATTATGTGCCTTCGCAGATAGCGGTTAATACATCCACATTGCCAGGTGTTGTGATTGGTCCTGCTGATGCCCATACCTATCCCCGGGTGATAGGAGAGCTGGCGGGAACAAGTAACCAGTATGTTTTTAATGGCGGTGCCATCGCTCTGATGCGTGGAAAGTTTACACCCGCACTGCCTAAAATTGGAAGTATTACGTATACTTTCCATCAAGGAAACAGCCGTGATTCATCTGATTTTGATATCTATGATATTGGTGTATCCGGACTGGGTATTATTATTGGCATGGCGGGCTATTGGCCCGCAACGCCTCTGGTCCCCATAAATAGCTCAGGTATATATATTGACCCTGTAGGTGCCAATACAAACCCCAATACTTATAACGGTGCGACAGCAAGCTTCGGAGCTCGTTTGTTTGTTGCTTTTGTCGCAACGGGAAGATTACCCAATGGATATATAACAATACCCACCAGGCAGCTTGGTACTATTTTGTTGGAAGCAAAACGTACAAGTTTAAATAATAAAGGACTGACAGCACCTGTTATGTTAAATGGTGGGCGCATTCAGGTACAGAGTCAGACATGTACCATGGGGCAAAAAAACTATGTGGTGCCATTAAATACCGTATATCAATCACAGTTCACATCTTTGTATAAAGAAATACAGGGAGGTAAAATTGACATACACCTACAATGCCCGGATGGAATTGATGTTTATGCTACATTGACAGATGCATCACAGCCAGTGAACAGAACAGATATATTGACCTTAAGCAGTGAATCCACTGCAAAAGGATTTGGCATCAGGCTATATAAAGACAGTGATGTAACTGCCATCAGCTATGGTGAAGACTCCCCTGTGAAAGGAAATGGCAGTCAATGGCACTTCTCCGATTACAGGGGAGAGGTAAATCCACATATCAATTTAAGAGCCAATTATATAAAAATTGCTGATGCAACTACACCTGGAAGTGTGAAGGCTATTGCAACTATTACTTTCTCATATCAATAAAAACCGGTTAATCAGGAGTTAAATTAATATGAAAAATAATGACAGGAAATATATCAGTCTTTTATCACTGCTGCCTTTGCTGATTGCCGGTGTTCCGGCGTTTTCGTAGGGTGACGGGTCCGTGGCGTATCCTGAAGGTAATGGTGTCGCACGGTATCGAATACTTATGCGACTGTGCCGGGGGCAGAGGCCCGGGCTGCTGAACTTACAACCGCGGTTGGAGCTCATGCGAATTGCATCCGGACGTAGCACCACTGCTGTTGGTTCGTGAATGCATGCCAGACCAGTTCGCATCGCTGGGAACTGCAGCATGCGTTGTCGACAAAGCCGGAAACGGCATGGCTCTCAGCAGTTGGTCGGCGTCAGATGCAACTGGTGCCGTGACGGTGGGAGTTGTGGCGAAGGGCACACATCAGAATTCAATGGCACAGGGGGAGTTTTCCTGTACAACCCGTGAAAATGAAGTTTACATCAGATATGACTCAGGTGTCACAAACCCTGTCAGTCCGCGGGGACCGGATAAAATCCGGGGTCCCGGTGGTATCAGTGATGGTGCATGGGATACGGAAGCAGCCACTATCAGGCAACTGAACCCGCTGACGGATGAGGTGTACAGTGGCATCAGTGGACGGATTACAGCATAAGTGCTTAAGGCGTGTGACCATACAGATACGGTCGCTGCAGAGAACAGGGAGAATATCATCCGGAACACGGTGGCCATAAACCGTAACACCCGGGGGCTGCTTTCCCCGGGAGAGGTGCTGGAGATGCATGCGGAGCGTCTGAACAGTCAGCAGGGCTGATTAATGAGAATCACGAGGAAATGAAGCGGGAGCCGTACAGTGAGGATAAATTTAACGCCATAGCGGCTGTGGGCGGGTATAGTGCCAAGCAGACTGCTTAAAGGCAGGTACTACTTTCAGTGGCGGCTATGTTTCCTGGAATGTGGGTGTCAACTGGTAGTTCTGAACCCGGGCCTGAGTCACCGGGGAGGCAGTTTTCGGTATGAAGTAATGATTCGCTGCCTGTTTTTCTCCCCGATGGCATAACTGACTGTTCCCGGGTATTCCTGAAGATCTGAGAGGAAGAGTGTATATGCTGAACTATCGCATAAGGTCAGTGCAGCTATTTATTGTAAACGGTCGGGCTGACAGGGCGCAGGTGCGTCTGGAATGCGACGATGAAGCCGTTTTTGAATGTTATCTTCTTGCTGAAGGGGAAGGGGAACTGAAAGAACTGAGCCTGTCAGAGCTGGAAGAGCGGGCGCTGATGTATGCGGCAGACAGTTTCCGTTATGAATGATAAGTCAGTTATACCGGTAATGGTAAACGGAGCCGGTATCCGGGATACAAGGGGCAGAGAGTATGCTGATTATTATTATGACCCGGGACAGATATCTGGAATATGGCCTGATGCGTATACTGAGCGGATATCAGGTCACGACAGGCAGAGAGCTGTTTAATGCCGGAAAGCAACGTCAGTCACTTCCCGAAGACAGTTATGTGATTCTCTGTGACCGTAATCTGGAAAGGCTTACATACTCTATGTTCTGTGGGCGTCGGTTTCTTGTCATTCCTGTTTCCTCTGTGAGATGCCTGACAGATATCAGGCAAACCATCCGCCGTGGAGCGTGGCTGTTCGGACATACGGCAAGGCCACTGACCCGGACAGAGATGGTGGTGGTCTTCGGGGTTGTTTTCCATGACTACGGGTTTACCTTTCTGGCAGACCGGCTGGGGATAACCATGAAGACGGTATGTGCGCATCTTTACAATGCGATGGAGAAAAATGGTATGCGCGGCGTCAGTATTAAATATCTCTGCAACACCATAGACCGGTAAAAAGATGGTTTTCTGATAAAGGCTGTTGCGACGGGGATTTCTGTGCATGCTGTGTCACGGGCATCCCAGTTCTCCGGATAATTAATGTTATGTAGTCAGGCGTGATAAATTTCATATGGAACAGGTATGCGTTTTATTTGTGATAACAGTTAATGAGGTGTTTCCATACACACTGAAGTTACCTGTAATATTAGCGGGGGATTTGAATGATGTTGCGTGGTCTGCGACCACTCGTTTATTCATGCAAATAAGTGGACTGCTGGATCCACGGTAAGAGTACAGCGAGGGCCGTATTGACGGGGATGTGTTATTCAGCGGGCAGTGCTATGCGCCACGGAAGCAGTTCGCTGACATGGTTGACCGGCCAGTCAGCTATGACGCCAAACACATGGCGAAGGTAGTTTTCTGGATCCTCGTCGTTCAGTTTGCACGTCCCGATCAGGCTGTACAGTAGCACTCCCCGCTCACCACCATGCTCAGAGCTGCGTATTACCGTGAAGGAGATCGGTGAGTAACCCTCTGTGTCGGCACATTATAGCCGTCACATCGGATAACTGTTATCCTTCTGTTCTGATGTATTCTGGGAGGTGATGTTTCACTCCTGATAAGAGCATTACTAATTACAGCTGCTTTTCGGATAACATTCGGGCAGTTTTCTTTAATTCTGAAGTCTGAAAGAGATATCAGTAATTGTATTGCTTTTAAACATTGTCAGTATTTATTTGTCCAAATCGTTCACGTTTCTCATAATCTTCCCGACAGTCACCATCACAAAACAATCCAGTCTTAACAGGTTCTCCGCAGTTATAGCAGAATCCTGTTTCAGGGAGTCTATTCCGGATACGATTTTTTAGTCTGATGCTCATGCTGAATTGTTCATTTTCATAAGCAATATCTGCACTATCTGCCATAAACGATCCTCTGAGGAGACCACATCTTTATAACCCACCACCGAAATATTACAAAGTAATACTCATTGTATAATCTTTAACGGCAGGGGCAGGATAATTGTATCCTGCCCCTGCTTTAATTCTCAGCACAGGTGTTGACTAAAGAGCGTGAAACTTTGCTATTATGTCTTCGTAAGATTCACGGACGGTTATACTTGAGCCTGATTCTGTGAAGTAAACAACAGCAGAAGCATCGTTGCCTTTTTCAATGTATGAAACATTCCAGTCATGGATAGCCACTGCGGGCTGACCATTATCCCGACGGTGCGTCTTAATGAATCGCGGAAGTAATTCTGCAATATCGTTAAAAACACCATTTACGGTATGAGTGATACCACCAACGCAATGTAGATGAGTTGACTCCGGGGTATCATTGTCTGCTTCTGCAAAGAGTATAGCTGTCTTGCTAATTGTAACAGGCGCCTGTGAGCGGGATAATTCGAGAGAAATAAACCCGGATTCTGCCATAAAAACTCCAGTTTGTGATGTTATATCATTTCATATGTTTTTTGTATAACAGAAAATCTTTCTCATGTCAATATTATGAGTGGTTTCTGCCTGTAAACTAACTTTCTTCTCCCGAAATCTGTGAGAGCCAAGGATCGTGGCGTTTATGATCAGAAGCAGGTTGTAAATGACCGGAGCATTGCGCCGGGATGCGTATGTTCTCCCTGGACAGACAGTCTCAGTTCGTAGAATCTATAAATTACTGCTACTGATGCTGCCGGGGAAAGGCGTAACGAAAAAACAGCCTCCGTTACCGGACAGCAAGGAGGCTGAATGGAGTTTACAGGATTTGCTTTTTTATAATGTCTGGCCATGCAGTAAAACCGGACAGGTTTTATTATCATGTGAGGTATTCTGACATAAAATGCTGGATTTTTATTTTGTGACGAATGCTGCAAAATTGAATCTGCACTCTGATGTAACTTTTATCTGTTTCAGTGAAGCATGCCCACAAATTGAGTTATTAAGTTGTGGAAGAACAGTTTTGTCCCGCCTGCATCTCTCCTTTCAAAAACCAGTATGTTGCCATGCCTCGCCTTAATGGAGAGCGCTGAACCACACCTTCTTTTTCCAGTAATAACAGGTAATAGCGTGCCTGATAATCCGTTACCGCCAGCGCCTCCGCAATTTCTGCGGTTTTCCCTCCATTATGCCTGTTCAGAAATTCCAGTATTTCATTCTTCATATATTCACTCATCTCACTGTAACAAAGTTTCTTCGAATAATAAAAATCATGCTCTCTGTTATCAACGGAAAGGTATTTTTATTCTCTATGTTTGCTTTATTTGTGAAATTTAGTGAATTTGCTTTTTGTTGGCTTTATTTGATGTGTATCACATTTTGTGTGTTATTTTTCTGTGAAAAGAAAGTCCGTAAAAATGCATTTAGACGATCTTTTATGCTGTAAATTCAATTCACCATGATGTTTTTATCTGAGTGTATTCTTGTTGTTGGTGTTTTATTCTAGTTTGATTTTGTTTTATGGGTTAAAAGATCGTTTAAATCAATATTTACAACATAAAAAACTAAATTTACCTTATTGCGTTAAGAGTGTTTCCGGGCCGGAAGCATATATCCAGGGGCCCGACAGAAGGGGGGAAACATGGCGCATCATGAAGTCATCAGTCGGTCAGGAAATGCGTTTTTGCTGAATATACGCGAGAGCGTACTGTTGCCCGGCTCTATGTCTGAAATGCATTTTTTTTTACTGATAGGTATTTCTTCTATTCACAGTGACAGGGTCATTCTGGCTATGAAGGACTATCTGGTAGGTGGGCACTCCCGTAAGGAGGTCTGCGAGAAATACCAGATGAATAATGGGTATTTCAGTACAACACTGGGGAGACTTATACGGCTGAATGCTCTTGCAGCAAGGCTTGCACCTTATTATACAGATGAGTCGTCGGCATTTGACTAAATTATGGCATTCCGGAGTTTCTGGAAGATAAAAAAAGAAGCCCTTATCAGAAAGCAGACAGGTTATATCAGTATTCTGTCGATAAATAACCTGCCCTGAAAATACGAGAATATTATTTGTATTGATCTGGTTATTAAAGGTAATCGGGTCATTTTAAATTGCCAGATATCTCTGGTGTGTTCAGTAATGAAAAAGAGGTTGTTATTTATGATTAAGTCGGTTATTGCCGGTGCGGTAGCTATGGCAGTGGTGTCTTTTGGTGTAAATGCTGCTCCAACTACTCCACAGGGGCAGGGTAGAGTAACCTTTAACGGAACTGTTGTTGATGCTCCATGCAGCATTTCTCAGAAATCAGCTGATCAGTCTATTGATTTTGGACAACTTTCAAAAAGTTTTCTTGCAAATGATGGTCAATCCAAGCCAATGAACTTGGATATTGAATTAGTTAATTGTGACATTACTGCCTTTAAAAATGGTAATGCTAAAACTGGGAGCGTTAAGTTAGCTTTTACAGGCCCAACAGTTAGTGGTCATCCTAGTGAGTTAGCTACTAACGGCGGTACGGGCACAGCTATTATGATTCAGGCTGCGGGTAAAAACGTTCCCTTCGATGGTACGGAGGGGGACGCTAATCTCCTGAAAGATGGTGATAATGTACTGCATTATACAGCTGTTGTTAAGAAATCATCTGATGGTAATGCTCAAATTACTGAAGGTGCTTTTTCTGCAGTCGCAACCTTTAATTTAAGTTACCAGTAATTCATCTGATTTTTACAGGGTGAGGCAAGACCCACCCTGTGTCTGACAACGACATTTAAGGTATGAAGAATTTTTGTGTTCTGTTTGTGATGTATTTCTGGAGTACATTACTTCATGCTGTATCTTCAGAGCCATTTCCTCCGCCCGGCATGTCCCTTCCTGAATACTGGGGAGAAGAACACGTATGGTGGGATGGCAGGGCTACTTTTCATGGTGAGGTTGTCAGACCTGCCTGTACTCTGGCGATGGAAGACGCCTGGCAGATTATTGATATGGGGGAAACCCCGGTACGGGATTTACAGAATGGTTTCTCTGGACCTGAAAGAAAATTCAGCCTCCGGCTCAGGAATTGTGAATTTAACAGTCAGGGTGGGAACCTTTTCTCTGATTCCCGGATAAGGGTGACTTTCGATGGCGTCCGGGGTGAAACGCCGGATAAGTTTAATTTATCCGGTCAGGCAAAAGGAATTAATCTGCAGATAGCTGATGCCAGGGGAAATATTGCCCGGGCAGGGAAAGTAATGCCTGCAATACCATTGACGGGTAATGAAGAAGCGCTGGATTACACCCTCAGAATTGTGAGAAACGGAAAAAAACTTGAAGCCGGAAATTATTTTGCTGTGCTGGGATTCCGGGTCGATTATGAGTGAGTCACTCCGGTGAGATGTCCGGTTATTTATCTTTTTTGTGAATCTGGTGATGCGTGGAATGAAAGACAGAATACCTTTTGCAGTCAACAATATTACCTGTGTGATATTGTTGTCTCTGTTTTGTAACGCAGCCAGTGCCGTTGAGTTTAATACAGATGTACTTGACGCAGCGGACAAGAAAAATATTGACTTCACCCGTTTTTCAGAAGCCGGCTATGTTCTGCCGGGGCAATATCTTCTGGATGTGATTGTTAACGGGCAAAGTATTTCTCCCGCATCGTTACAGATTTCATTTGTTGAACCTGCGTTGTCAGGAGATAAGGCAGAAAAAAAATTGCCGCAGGCCTGTCTGACATCAGATATGGTCAGACTGATGGGGTTAACAGCAGAATCTCTGGATAAAGTTGTTTACTGGCATGATGGTCAGTGTGCGGATTTTCATGGGTTGCCGGGAGTGGATATTCGTCCTGATACCGGAGCGGGCGTATTACGCATCAATATGCCGCAGGCCTGGCTTGAGTATTCTGATGCCACCTGGCTGCCTCCCTCACGCTGGGACGACGGCATTCCCGGACTGATGCTGGATTATAACCTCAACGGGACGGTTTCCCGTAATTATCAGGGAGGAGACTCTCATCAGTTCAGTTATAACGGGACTGTGGGGGGGAATCTGGGGCCCTGGCGCCTGCGGGCTGACTATCAGGGAAGCCAGGAGCAGAGCCGCTACAACGGGGAAAAAACGACAAACAGAAATTTCACATGGAGTCGCTTTTATCTGTTCCGTGCCATTCCACGATGGCGGGCAAACCTGACGCTGGGCGAGAATAATATCAACTCAGATATATTCCGGTCATGGAGTTATACGGGAGCCAGCCTGGAAAGCGATGACCGGATGCTGCCGCCCAGACTGCGAGGCTATGCACCGCAGATTACCGGGATTGCGGAGACTAATGCCCGTGTTGTGGTGTCGCAGCAGGGACGGGTGCTGTACGACTCGATGGTCCCCGCAGGGCCATTCAGTATTCAGGACCTGGACAGTTCAGTTCGCGGACGTCTTGATGTTGAGGTTATTGAACAGAATGGACGGAAGAAAACCTTTCAGGTCGATACAGCCTCGGTTCCTTATCTGACGCGTCCGGGACAGGTCCGGTATAAACTTGTCTCCGGTCGTTCCCGTGGATACGGGCATGAGACCGAAGGGCCTGTATTTGCGACCGGCGAGGCATCCTGGGGGCTCAGTAACCAGTGGTCGCTGTATGGCGGGGCTGTGCTTGCCGGTGATTATAATGCACTGGCAGCCGGTGCCGGCTGGGACCTGGGTGTGCCGGGGACCCTTTCCGCTGATATCACGCAGTCAGTAGCCCGTATTGAGGGAGAGAGAACGTTTCAGGGAAAATCCTGGCGTCTGAGCTACTCCAAACGGTTTGATAATGCGGATGCCGACATTACGTTCGCCGGGTATCGTTTCTCAGAGCGAAACTATATGACCATGGAGCAGTACCTGAACGCCCGCTACCGTAATGATTACAGCAGTCGGGAAAAAGAGATGTATACCGTTACGCTGAATAAAAACGTGGCGGACTGGAACACCTCTTTTAACCTGCAGTACAGCCGTCAGACATACTGGGACATACGGAAAACGGACTATTATACGGTGAGCGTCAACCGCTACTTTAATGTTTTCGGACTGCAGGGTGTGGCGGTTGGATTGTCAGCCTCAAGGTCTAAATATCTGGGGCGTGATAACGATTCTGCTTACCTGCGTATATCCGTGCCGCTGGGGACGGGGACAGCGAGCTACAGTGGCAGTATGAGTAATGACCGTTATGTGAATATGGCCGGCTACACTGACACGTTCAATGACGGTCTGGACAGCTACAGCCTGAACGCCGGCCTTAACAGTGGCGGTGGACTGACATCGCAACGTCAGATTAATGCCTATTACAGTCATCGTAGTCCGCTGGCAAATTTGTCCGCGAATATTGCATCCCTGCAGAAAGGATATACGTCTTTCGGCGTCAGTGCTTCCGGTGGGGCAACAATTACCGGAAAAGGTGCGGCGTTACATGCAGGGGGAATGTCCGGTGGAACACGTCTTCTTGTTGACACGGATGGTGTGGGAGGTGTACCGGTTGATGGCGGGCAGGTGATGACAAATCGCTGGGGAACGGGCGTGGTGACTGACATCAGCAGTTATTACCGGAATACAACCTCTGTTGACCTGAAGCGCTTACCGGATGATGTGGAAGCAACCCGTTCTGTTGTGGAATCGGCGCTGACAGAAGGTGCCATTGGTTACCGGAAATTCAGCGTGCTTAAAGGGAAACGTCTGTTTGCAATACTGCGTCTTGCTGATGGCTCTCAGCCCCCGTTTGGTGCCAGTGTAACCAGTGAAAAAGGCCGGGAACTGGGCATGGTGGCCGACGAAGGCCTTGCCTGGCTGAGTGGCGTGACGCCGGGGGAAACCCTGTCGGTAAACTGGGATGGAAAAATACAGTGTCAGGTAAATGTACCGGAGACAGCAATATCTGACCAGCAGTTATTGCTTCCCTGTACGCCTCAGAAATAAATGAAAGTCCGGAATATTAACGGCTGATGAATGCGGTTATGCCATTTTCCGGACCAGGTGAAATTACAGAATGTGGAAATTAAGTATGATTCGAAAAAAGATTCTGATGGCTGCCATCCCCCTGTTTGTTATATCCGGGGCAGACGCTGCTGTTTCGCTGGACAGAACCCGCGCGGTGTTTGACGGGAGTGAGAAGTCAATGACGCTTGATATCTCCAATGATAACAAACAACTGCCCTATCTTGCTCAGGCATGGATAGAAAATGAAAATCAGGAAAAAATTATTACAGGGCCGGTTATTGCCACCCCTCCGGTTCAGCGCCTTGAGCCGGGTGCGAAAAGCATGGTCAGGCTGAGTACCACACCGGATATCAGTAAACTTCCTCAGGACAGGGAATCACTGTTTTATTTTAATCTCCGGGAAATACCGCCGAGGAGTGAAAAGGCCAATGTACTGCAGATAGCCTTACAGACCAAAATAAAGCTTTTTTATCGCCCGGCAGCAATTAAAACCAGACCAAATGAAGTATGGCAGGACCAGTTAATTCTGAACAAAGTCAGCGGTGGGTATCGTATTGAAAACCCAACGCCCTATTATGTCACTGTTATTGGTCTGGGAGGAAGTGAAAAGCAGGCAGAGGAAGGTGAGTTTGAAACCGTGATGCTGTCTCCCCGTTCAGAGCAGACAGTAAAATCGGCAAATTATAATACCCCTTATCTGTCTTATATTAACGACTATGGTGGTCGCCCGGTACTGTCGTTTATCTGTAATGGCAGCCGTTGCTCTGTGAAAAAAGAGAAATAATGTACCGCAATAACGGTTAAATGCGGGTGGGATATTATGGTTGTGAATAAAACAACAGCAGTACTGTATCTTATTGCACTGTCGCTGAGTGGTTTCATCCATACTTTCCTGCGGGCTGAAGAGCGGGGTATATACGATGACGTCTTTACTGCAGATGAGTTGCATCATTACCGGATAAATGAACGGGGGGGGCGCACCGGAAGCCTGGCCGTCAGTGGTGCACTGCTGTCCTCCCCCTGCACGCTGGTGAGTAATGAGGTGCCGTTAAGCCTCCGGCCGGAGAATCACTCTGCGTCAGCCGGAGCACCTCTGATGCTGAGGCTGGCAGGATGTGGGGACGGTGGTGCACTTCAGCCCGGAAAACGGGGCGTTGCGATGACAGTCTCCGGCTCACTGGTAACCGGCCCCGGAACCGGAAGTGCTTTACTTCCTGACCGTAAGCTATCCGGCTGTGACCATCTTGTTATACACGATGGTGATACCTTTTTACTGTGCCGGCCTGACCGGCGGCAGGAGGAGATGCTGGCCGCCTGGAGGAAAAGGGCGACACAGGAGGGTGAGTATTCTGATGCCAGGAGCAATCCGGCCAT
>OKFE01000011.1_pt1 | contig 125602 bp, 111 predicted proteins | sample 1612471 | NCBI WGS metagenome assembly OKFE01 (sample SAMN04436798, study PRJEB24849) | human gut metagenome | biome: human gut; feature: NICU; material: stool | host: Homo sapiens | place: USA: Saint Louis, MO | collected 2011-04-16 | reverse complement strand
TGTTAATGGATAAATCCATCAACTTATGGACATTATCGTCGTCCCAGGTCTGGCAGAAAGTGGCCAGGTTCTGACGAGCGTTGCCATCAAGATATAATTCATCATTGATAATCTGGAATGCGACATCATCACGCATTTCGTGCAGCGGAAAACGTTTTGATTCTGCGATAGTGGAAATAGACTTCGCACCAAAACGTGAATCGAGTAGTTCCGACCTTAAATCCGTTACTTGCTTCTTATCCATTTTAAACTCCTTAAAATGATTGGATCGCATTAAAAAAGTAGGATTTATCGATAAAGTAAGCAAGTGCAAAGGACTCGGTTTTAAATAACAAAATCCTAATGTTATTTATCGCGAGATATTGCGTGAATAATGTATTTTTATTAAAAAACAACATAATAGAGAATTCTGTGTGGAGGTAAGGTGTTTTATGTTGTTATTTTATGTGTTTTCTATCGTCTCCTGAATTATCACGTAAAAATCAGACCTTATAATATCATTATTAGTACACGGTTATTTACTTTGAACACATTTATAAAATTATTACATAAAAATAGCGAATATTGATAAAATCCCCGCCAACGATGTGTTGACGGGGCTGTGATTATTTTGGCAATAATACTCCGGTATAGGTATTCACCGGATGAGAAAGATATTGTTTAACAGCAGTGTTAACATTCTCTACCGTCATTTGTTTCAACAATTGCTCCTGCTCAATCCATGCTGCAGGATCGTCATATTGAATAAGACTATTTACAATGGTATTCGCTAATTGTTGAACGCTACGCTGTTGGATATCGAGGCTGCGCTGAACGTTTTGCTGGTATTCGTTCAGTTCTTGCTCACTGATCCCTTTGGCCAGACGCTTAACCATCACTTCATTCGCTAACGTTAACAGTTCATCATGTCGTTCTGGTTGACAAGTAAAAGCCAGCAAATGACTGATATCTTTGGCCTGAGGATCAACCGAGAGGCGAGAAGAAACGCTGTATGCCCCAGATGCCTGTTCACGAATATTAATGCGTAGATCTTTTGCCAGTGCGACGTTAAAAGCATCGAGCGCCATACGCGTCGCCAGATTAACAGGTGTCCGGGAATTATAACGCTTCCACTGTGAAACCTGTGCCACTGGTTCATTTTGTTCTTTTACAGTAACCGATGCGTTGTCCGTCGCGCGAGTTAATGGTTTACCTGCGGCTAATGGCGAATCAGAGTGTTTGATAGATCCTAAGTAACGCGTAATTAACGCCACGAGTTTGTCTTCTGCGACATTACCGACAATGACAAACGTGATATCCGCTGGAGATGAAAACAACTGGCGATCGGCAGTCAGCGCATCTGCGGCAGTAAACTGTGCAATCTGATTTTCTTGCGGTAATTTCGTGCGGTCATCGGCATAGCGCGTCTCATACATCTGCTGGGCGAATTTCTCCGCTGGACGCTGGTCGAGCGTTTTCAACGCCTGAATTTGAGCATTTTGTAGCGATGCCCAAATATTGTCGTTAATCGTGCTGTGGTTGATTCGCTGGTTAATCAACTGGAAACCAGGTTCAGGGTTATTAGTCCGCGCGCTAACGGAGAGCAATGTATTCATGCCACTGACTTTACTGCTCATGGTTACCGAGTTTTCCGCACTCCAGCGTTTCAGGCTGGAAGAGGAGAGTTCACCAACGCCGCTTCCGCTTACTGCTTTATTTGCCAGCGCGATAAGTGATTTTTGCTGCGCAGGGAAACTTAAATCGCCTTTATTAGATACGGCAGTAATTTGTAGCTTTTGCTCTTCACCCGCGGATTTTGCCAGAATAACCCTGGCACCATTGGAAAGTGTTAATGATGTCAGATTCTCAGCCAGCGTTTCTTTGCTGCTAATTTCCGCCTGTGGGTCAGCGTCTACTGTTAACGATAAATTTCTGCCTGGGAAGATGTAAGCTGCCAGCTTTTTGTTAGCGTACTCTTTTTCCAGCGCCAGGATAGCCGCAGGAGACAATGCTTTTTTGGCGGCAACTTCATTGTTTACCATTTGCTCCCAAAATGCGTCCTGGTTCTTTCTTAACTGCTGCCATTTTTCCGCCAGACTTTGCACGGTAATTTGCTGCCACAGACGTTTCGAAAGTTGATATGTCTCTTCCGGCGACAAGAACGGCGTATTATTTAATGAGCTGGATGCCAGGCGACTGGTCAGCATACGTAAATCACGCTCAGCTTGCTGATCAACCGCATTTTTCAGCCAGGTAAGGCGGGTAGATTTAACATCATCGAGTTCTTCAGCAGAAAAACCATGCTGATCAATGGTTGCCAACTCTGCCATTAATGCATTCGCAGCATCCTGCATATTATCGTCTCGTGCATTTACACGGAAAAATAGCGACTGATAATCGGGTGCAATTTTGACGCTGCGCGCAGTGCCGCCAGAAATAGTCTTCAACTCGCCCGACTGTATGCGTTCCTGCAGACGTTGGTTGAACAGCTGAACCAACATGCTCCATTCAGCTTGTTCGATAAAGCTTTGCTCATCGTTCACTTGTACCATTGGCAGGCGATAATAGAGTGCGATGCCGTTCACCCGGTTTTCTTTATCATTGATGATATTAAAGCGCAGGTGGTTTTCGGCTTTTGTCGGCCAGACGCGATTTTCAGCTGCTTTGTTAGCCGGAAGCTTACTTAAATTATCCTTTATCAGCGCCAGCGCTTCTTTACTGTCGATATCGCCGACCACAATAAAGGTCATATTATTTGGTTGATACCAGCGTTGATAAAATTGGCGCAATTGTGCCGGTGTGACCGTGGCGACGGTATCCATCAGGCCGATAGGTTCACGGTCTAAATTACGGGTATTTGCCAGCAGGAAAGGGCGGCGCGCCTGAGAGGTGCGCCATTTCGCATCCTGATGGGCACGCCATTCCTCAGTAATTACGCCGCGTTCAGCGTCTACTTCGAGTTTTTCAAAGGTTGCGGCATTACTCCATTCACTGAAGATTGCCATCACTTGTTGCAGATTTTGTTTCTGCGTAGTCGGCAAACTCACCTGATACACTGTTTCGTCATAGCTGGTATAGGCATTAACATCGCGACCAAAACGCAGGCCCATTGACTCAAATGTTTCGATGACTTTATTACCCGGCCATGTTTTTGTGCCGTTAAACATCATATGTTCTACAAAATGAGCCACGCCGCGCTCATTGTCTTCTTCCTGCAATGAACCGGTATGAATTTGCAGCCATAAATTTACCTGATCCTTTGGTTGAGCATGCGGATAAATCATATATCGCAAGCCATTGTCCAGTTGCCCGGTAATTAACTTTTCATCCTGCGGTAAGGCGGCGGCAATCAGTCGCCCGGGGAGCAACAGAGTTGCCACTAACGTCAGTAAGAAACAGAGGTTTCTCATAATTATCTCCATGCGAAAACCGGGCGAATTTACCCGGTAAAGTAAAATCCGAACTATTAAAATTTCATGCTGACATCAAGCCAGAAAGTACGGCCACTGGCGTAGGTCGCCACGCCAGTATTCGTTGTATCAACAGCGGTTTTGCTATCCAGTACATTGAGAATATCGGCACTGATCGTCAGGTTTTGTTGTTTCAGAAATTGTGGCGTCCAGGACAAGCGGGTGTCCCAGGTCAGGCTGCTATCCAGTTTCTCGTCAACATACTGCTTGTAATCTGAATATTCGCTGATGTATTGCGCATTCGTCTTACCCAGGATAATGCGAGCTTTACGCGCTTCTTGCCAGGTCAGCGTATTCGCCCACACCAACCCGCTCGGTTGATGCGTGAAATCCATGTTTAAGGAGATCTTTAATGGATTATTAAAATCCGCCACTGGAACGCTATCGTAAGAGACCAGATTACCGTTATAAACCACCCGGTTATCACCGGTATTGCTCTCCTCATAACCATTGTTTAACGACAAGTTGCCCTTGCTCTTGATATAGCTAAAGACAATTTGCGGGTTAATATCTACCTGGCTGATATGCAGGGGTTCGGCCAGTTCAAAACTGAGGTTAAACGAATGTGTTTTGGTTTTGCCATCGTTGTTATATTCAGTAATGGTGGTTTTAGTCGCGCTGTCGGTACGGCTGCTTTTGCTGATTTGATCATGCGCTTCACGGTAAACATAGTTTGCACGCGCAATAACGTTCTTACCGATTTTCTGCTGCAATCCCATTGCCAGTTCATCGTTATAAGGCGTTTTCAAATCCTGATAACGCGTCAGGGTTTTATTGCCTGATACCGATTCCGTCCAGCTATTGCGGATATCACGTAATCCCATATCAAGAATATTCCCGCCATAGTAACGGTTATAACCGGCGGTAATCATTGAGGTTTGATCAGCAAAAATATCCCATTCCGTCATAAATCGCGGGGAGATATTGTGGTTTGACAGATAGTTGTCATAGTCATACCGCACACCGGGCATTAACGACACATTCCGCCAGCTAATGCGATCCGCCATATACAGCGTGTAGTTGTCAATTCCCAGGCTGCCTTTACCTTTATGGTAAATGGTATGGTTAGTTTTCTTTCCGGCAGCATTAATCACATAGGATTCAGACTGGTTATGGCGTTCAGTCCATGCATCGGAATAGATGTATTCCGCGCCGAAGTAGGGTTGATGCGAAACATTACCCACGGTGAATTTTTGCCAGTCCAGGCGTGTTTTGAAGGTGTAATTATCTACAGCCTGGGAAATGTGTCCTAATCCGCCACGGGTGCAACGCCCTGAAATATCACCATATGTACATGAAAGTTCGGTGTACCAGATGTCATGATCGTGACGGGTATAATCACTAATATGATCCCAACCAACGGTGGTACGCAGTTTGGCCCATGCGAGCTGGGTATCCATATCCCATGCCAGACCATAGGATTTATTACCCATTTCGCGATCAGACTCCGGAAAGGTGCTGGTATTATAATCACGGCTGGAGCCGGTATATTTTAAGGTTAAATCGTGGGTAAAGCGGTCGCTGGCAAACCAGGTAAATTTGCTCAATGCAGTATCGATAACGTTTTTATACTGTGCCCTGCCGGCGACAATGCCGTCATTCGAAACATAATCCGCGCGGGTGATATCAGACTGGCGGCGCGATAAACCGGCGGTAACGCCAAAGTTATCAGCGAGTTCCTGATTAAACGACAAGGTATAAAAGTTCTTTTTAAAATCTGGAGAGTAATAAGTACTTCCTGAAGAACCTTGATTAAATGCGCTCTTGTTATTCTCATCGATATGCGATGTTAACCAGTCCGAACGCGTAGTGCGATAACCCAGTTTCACGCTGCTATCATCAGCGTTGAAGCGTTTGATCTTTGCATCAATTACCCCGCCATTGAAGCGACCGAATTCAACCGGCACAAAACTGTCATAAAGCGTCACATTGTCCAGTAAGCTGACATCAAGATAATACCCCTGTGACATCCCGCTAATATTGGTTGCACTACTGGCATCGGACTCATTCGCTGGGTTCAGGTTATTCGTTGCACTAATACCGTCAATCAAATAGGCATTCTGGTAGGGCGACGCACCGTGAATAGAGATTTTCTCCGGGCGAATATCTCCCTGGTTCAATGAGGTACTTTGCGTTGAATCCATGCGTACCGCAGGGTTGGTTCTCAGCAGATCGCTGATATTGCCATTCCCGGTCGGTAAACGCTCGATGCTTTCACTGGTGTAATGCGTGTTGCCGTTTACGGGTACAGGGACAGGAGCATAGACCGTCATCTCTTCAAAAACATGCATGTACATATTTTTGTCATCGACGGCCTGCGCCACATCAGCGCCACATAAAATGACGCCAGGAATAAGAACTCGCTTCATTTATTTATATCTCCGTACAGCAGGGCTTTTATTGTTTTTATATAACCGCGCTAATGTCACAAATATCATCGACCAGGTTCCAGACACCGGGTTGATGTGTAACCATAATGACGTCGCTTGTGGGGAGTTTTTCTCGCACTAAACGCAGTAAGCGGATTGCCTCTTGTTCCTCAAGATGAGAGGTAGTTTCGTCAAGAAATATCCATTTCGGACGTCGTAAAATTAATCGAGCCAGGGCGATACGTTGTTTTTCGCCGCTGGAAAGAATATCTCCCCAGCGATCGTGATCATGAATACGCGCAGCCAATTTCCCCAGACCAACCTGATGCAGTACTTCGCTCAACGATTTATCGTCTACGGACAGGGGAAGTGCTTTACAAATAATCTCTTTCAGTAAGCCGGTTTTGATTAACGGTGTTTGTGACACATACCAACTGTCAGCAGGAGAAGAAATATCACCTTTAAACCACGGCCAGCAGTGGGATAATGTTTTAAGCAGTGTGGTTTTTCCCGCACCAGAGTAACCTTTCAGCAATAGCCATTTGCCTGGCGAAACATGAAAGTTCAGGTTCTCTAATATGATCTTATTATCAGGAGTACGAATACTCGCGTCAGCCACTTGTACCGCATGTTGACAATTTTTAGGCTTATTCGTAGGGCGCTGTTCGGTGAGTTGATGGAACTCATACAAGCGATCGATAACCGCAGCCAGTTCAGCAAGTTCATCATATTTATAAATAAACCAGCTTAAATTGTTCGATACCAGCATAAATGCCTGGCGCGATTTCATCAGTCCGCCCAGATTGATCTGCCCGCTAATAAACTGCGGCAATAACAGAAAGTAGGGAAGAACGCTAAGCGAGCGCGAATAAATATTCTGCCAGTAATCAAGCCACCGCTGACGATTCATTAAACGATGCCAGTTCTCTTTAATGGTATGAAAATTTTCGCTCAACTCCTGGCGTTGTAGAGACTCAGCATTGCTTAGCGCAATCAGTTCTGCCTGCTTATTATGCTGCACAAGATTAGTTCGAAATGTCGCTTCGCTACGTTGTTTTTCCACATTAAGTGGACGAATACGTTTACCAACCTTATGGGTAAATAAAGTTCCACCGATCACAATGAGCACGACGGTATAGACCATATACCCCTGGATACTCCATTCAGTTCCACCAACAGTGAATGAGAGCGTACCCGCGCTTTGCCAAAGAATAACGGTAAAGGTGATCAGCATGCTAAGTGACTGGATGAAGCCAAATGAAAGGCTGAGCGTTTTGCTGATCAGTAAGAGAATGTCTTCAGCGATACGTTGGTCAGGGTTATCTGTATTTTTATGCTCGCCGTAGATCTGCGTGAAGTAGTAGTTTTTATCTGCAAACCAGCGATTAAGGTAGTAATCTGTTAACCATTCGCGCCAGCGAATAGTCAGTAGTTTAATTAACCATGTTTTGTTTACGGATATTAATACAAAGATCCCCAGCAGGGCAGGGAACCAAAGGACAAGCTGCCAAAGCTTATCAGTTTCTTTCTGGCTTAGCGCATTGAAAAAATCATTATTCCAGTCGTTTAACCAGACCTGAATTTTAACCACGCCAAGGATCATGGCGAGGATAATAATGATTAACAACACTGAAGTTTTATTATTCTTACGCAGCCAAAAGGGCTTCAGCAGACAGAGATACTTTGCTATCAACATACAAAACGTAATGGGAATGGTTATCATTAGCGAAAATTGATTGTGCCACCCAATGATTATCTATGGCAATGATATACTGATGAAATTTATTTAAGTATCATTTAACAATATGAAATATAAAGAAATATTTAATTTTCAGTGGTTATGGTTATACTATTGATAATCAAGGGTATTGCTAATGCCCTGACGCATACCTCGTAAGCCAGGATTTTCGCAAAGGAAGATGATGAAGACGAAACACCCGACAGGAATTTATGTCGGGTGCCTTGTTAAGGTCATAAGAAGGAGGCTAAGAATGGAGCTAAGGGGGAGCGTTATTAATTATTCTCCATTTGTTTTGCAACATCCATAATGTGGTAAAGCGGTACTCTGTTCTTAGCTAACTCTACCATGGCGTTCATATAAGGTACCATGGTTGAAAAAAGGATTTTATAACCTTCGCAAAAATAGGAAACAGTCTCATTGTTTACTTTAGTAATACGATGCTTAGGGCAACCACCATTGCAGATAGGTTTATATACACATTGCTGACATTTCGCTGAAATCCGTTTTTTTTGCGCTGTCAGTTGTACACTGTTCATCGTTTTGAGTTCCGATTTATTAATGTTTCCAATTTTGTACTGTGGATAGACAAAATGGTCGCATTCGTAAATGTCTCCATTGCTTTCAACAACCAGATTATCCTTGCAGGACTCCTGGAAAATACAACTGGTATGCCCATTCCCCAAAAAACGGCTGACAAAGCTTTCAAACTGACGGATGAAAATTTCACCCACATCGTTTTTAACCCATTGCATAAAAATGGTTGACATAAACTTGCCATAAGCCGTGGGAGGCACAGAAAAATCAATGATACGGAATGTGTTCTCACTATGACCACTGAAATCAATATTCGGCGTCCCGGTTTCGAGCAATTCGATAAATTGCATATGTTTACTGCCGATAGATTTTAAAAAATGATAAACCTCAAGAGGGTAATGGACATTAATGTTATTAATGACGGTTAACGTATTAAACTCTATTTGATATGATTTCAGACGCTCGATGGCTGCTATCACTTTTGCAAAAGTACCGTTACCTGAATTACTGCGTCTGTAGCGGTCATGTAGTTCTTGGGGTCCATCGATCGAGATACCAACCAGAAACTCATGTTCTTTGAGAAAGGCACACCATTCATTATTCAATAAAATGCCATTCGTTTGTAATGCATTAAAAATTCGTTTTTGGCCTGCATAGCGTTGTTGATAGTGAATAACTTTACGGAAAAAATCCAGGCCAGCCAGAGTGGGTTCACCGCCTTGCCAGGTAAAATAGACCTGATTGCCAGACGCTGCGATATATTGTTTGATGAACTCTTTCAGAGTGCTGTCATCCATCCATTTTTCATGAGTAAACTGCGACTCTTTTTCAAGGTAAAAACAGTAATCACATTTGAGATTACATTGAAAACTGGAGGGCTTGGCTGTAACGTGCATCGCTATCTCGCTCAATAAGGCGGCGGAAAAATCCGCCGCATGAAGGTTTAGTTATTTCGCTTCGCTTAATGCTTTCTTGATATTGTTAAACTTCTCCTGATTTACCTCGCTAAGCGGTGGCTGGCTGTTATCGATAAACTCTCTTACCACGCCTTGCATCTCTTTAACGACCTGCGGATTGGCGGCGGCAAGGTTATCTTTTTGCTGTAGATCCGTCAGTTTGTATAGACCTAACTGATTATTTTCTACTGTATAGACGAGCGAATAATCGTTATTTCTCACCGTATAAGAGAATTGGCTTAAGTCCTCGGTGTTGGGGTTATGCGGGTAATCGTCTGACTGATGGCGGACAAATTTGTGGTAATTATCCCAGAATGGAATGTTTTCCTCATCAAACCAGTGAGAATAAGATGTTATCCAGGTCAGATTTTTATGTGGCTCGCCCTGTTTCTTATTTTGCAACCAGGGCAGCAAGGAAACGCCATCCAGCTTAAGGTCTTTTGGAATGCTGATATCGGCTGCATCAAGAGCTGTCGGGTAGAAATCCATTGCGGAAATCAGCTTGTCATAATTACCGGGTTGAAGTTTTCCTTTCCACCACATAAACATTGGGGTGTGAGTACCGCCAGGATAGGTCTGACTCTTATAGCCTTTTTGCGCCCCGTTCAGCGGCAGAGGACCATCGATAACTGCACCATTATCGGAGGTAAAGAGAATAATTGTATTGTCATACTGTCCGTTTTTCTTCAGTTGTTCGAGAATGCGTTTTACACCCTGATCAACAGAATAAACGGAAGCGTAGTAATTATCTGCTGTTTGACTGCCGGTATTAAATTGCTTCTGATATTGCTCCGGAGCAGGATTATCATTTGGCAGATGCGGAGCATTATAAGCCAGGTAAAGCATAAAAGGCTGGTCAAGTGTTTTGGCACGATCAACAACGCCAATTGCCTCATCGGTTAACTGATCGCTGATATAACCTTTTGCGGGGACGCGTTCACGGTTTTTGAACAGTGAAGGGGAGTTGTAATATGCCGTTCCCGCAGCATGGAATCCCATAAAGTAATCAAAGCCACGGTTTTGCGGTTGCCATTCTTCCGCAGAAAAGGTAGTGAAGTTGTCATGATAGTCACGCGTTTGTTTATCTTCCGGCACTGGCACATTACTGATTTTTGACAAGTGCCATTTACCTACTGCTGCAGTGTAATAACCATGATTCTGGAATAATTCAGGCAAGAAAGTTTCTGTTAGCGGAATACCATCCTGAGCATCAGTATTGGAATAGACACCAAAGCGGGCGGGCGCTCGACCGGTCATTATTGCGGCGCGGGACGGGCCGGAAACACCGTGCGCCACATAGCCGTTAGTAAAACGTACGCCTTCATCCATTAATGAAAGGAGCGTCGGCGTTGATTTTTGCGCAGCTTCAATGGCTTTATCTATCCCTATTTTGTAGGTATCGACAACTTCACGATTTTCCATTGTTTTTGGGTCAAAAGATCCCTTATCAAAAGGAAGTTGTCCATAACCAAGATCATCCATGGTCAGTACGATAATATTTGGCTTTCCTTTGGTACTGTATTCAGTCGGCGTAAAGTCTGAGAAAGCAACGTTTGTTTTGGTTGCTTTCAGCTTTACATCATCTGCCGCATGAGCAGCAAATGCAGCCATACCAGATGCCAGTATCAAAGATATCGAGGTACTTACGACACTTTTCTTTAATGCAGACTTCATAAATGTTCCTCTTCTTATTGTACTTAATTCCAAAGTAATTTTACGAAGAGAAATAAGTTAATGTAAGTGAAGTTAGTCACATAAATAGATAGCAAATTTAGCTAAAAAAAGGGAAATAACAGTCCATAACGCATTGACATTACTTTCTGTTCTACTAAGTAATTTCTCGCCGATAAACAACTAATCTATTGATATTTAATGAATTATTGTATTTTACTGCCAAAATGCCGAACTGAGATCATAAATAATCATGCAACAGGTTATGCAAATGCATAAATATGTGATGACTGTCACTTATTTATTTCAAGAAATATATCGCCTAAAAACAACGCGGGGCAGGGAATGGCTGCCCCATTTAATTCTTACGCAGCGTGTGTGGTTGACTACTCGTTAGCAAATAATCAAATAGCTAAAGCATTCATCGTGTTGTCCGTGTTCATACCCGTGTGCCTTTGACAACGGTACTCCTTAGAAACTCTCTTTGGACTGTTGCCGAAATGTTTGCGGAACGCATAAATAAAATAAGATGTACTCGCATAACCACATTGTTCGGCAATTTTATTGACTGAACCTTCTACGCGTATCAAATTTTTTGCGTGCTGCATTCTGGCATCTAAAAGAATCTGTGAGAATGTCGTTTGCTCTTGCTTTAGTTTTTTCTTCAACAGGCTTTCACTGATGTACAGGCAGTCACAAATATCTTTCAGCTTCCATGGGTGCGCCAGCTTCATGTTGACAATATTTCTCACTTTCCCGGAAACGGATAGCACACCGTTAGTTAATAGTGTAATGAAACCTTTGCATGCGGCAAAAATAGACAGGCAAGAAAAAAGCAAAAGTTCTGAAAAATTATGATGATTGCGTTCTTCCGAGTTGAGATAAGCAATCATTTCATTAAGCAATCCAGTCGGTACATTTGAAGCACGTAAAAACTTCGCAGGAACAGGCACCGTCACTGTCTGGATGTTAGTGCATTGTAGATATTTTTTAATGGTATTTTCATTAAATCCGATTTCTTTAAAATGCCGCTCATAAGGTTCAAAATGCGTACGAACAGCGTTATCTACCATCAGGATCTCGCCGTCAGAGAAGGCGTAATCTTTATCTAAAATGTTAGCGTTGAAGGCATGATGAATAAATATAACAGAACAAACGAGCGACATTTTATCTCCTTAAAACAATAAAGTTTTTATCGATACTTTTTTAACATTTCATATTTATAATTTGCTGTTTATTTTTCAGTCTTGCAAACTATTGATAATGAAATGTGTAAGATCCCTTGCAATGCGACCCATTTCTGAAATACCCAGCTGATCAATTGCCGAAAAAATGGCTATCAACGTAAGTGTCAGTAACAAGACAACCACAATTACAGACATGATTTCTTTATAGTTGTCTCTTTGCGTGATTTTGTTTTTCACTGTGGTCGCATGCATTTCAAATATGTTTATTTAGCGGATAACGTTAAAAATCGTTAATCAGTATGATTAATATAACAGGCTGGATAAAAGAGGAAATAGGACTGGCGCTTCAGTACTGAGCGGAGTTTCTTACAGCTGTAGGCAGAAGTTTATATCTTATAGTGTGTGATTTAATTTAATCCATGTGAGCAAATTGCGCGATAATAGTCAATGAGGAATTCTTCTGCTGTGCGGATGACAGCAGAAGAAATGAGGAGGCGAATTAATTTGATGGTTCTAATTCAACCGGAATACTTTTATAGCCAGGAATTCCACTTAATGGATCGTGGTTATCAAGTGTTAGCATGTGATTCGATTCTGGAAAATAGGTCACCAGTGAGCGGTCAGCCATAGGGTAAATGACCACTTTTAATCTATCCATGCGGCGTGAGCTACGTTTACCGTCTGGCGTGAGTGCAATAAGATTAACTCTTTCGCCGTTTTTTACACGGCAAATTTTAGCTTGTTTAGCACTCATAAAGACCACATCTCGTTGACCGAATACCCCTCGATAGCGATCATCCATACCATAAATCGTCGTGTTGTACTGATCGTGACTGCGTACTGTCGCCATGACCAGCTTACTGTTAAACGCTGAAGAGGGATCTTCTAACAGCCCTTTACTGGTAATGAAATTAGCCTTACCTGACGACGTCATCCAGCGCCTTTCAGCTGCTGCGTTTATCAGGTGAAAACCACCAGGATGACGGATGCGCTGGTTATAGTCGGCAAACTCTGGCAGCACAGCTTCAATGTCATTGCGAATGCGATCATAATCTTCCACCAGATACTCCCAGGCTACCACGCTCTGGGGTAGTGCTGCTTGCGCGATTCCCGCGACCACTGCACACTCTGATTTCAGCATTACACCGGCGGGTTTTAACACACCACGCGAGGCATGAATCATCGACATTGAATCTTCAACGGTTACCGCCTGCGCACCGCTTTTTTGCATGTCAATCTCGCTACGTCCCAGAACCGGCAGAATATAGCTATGCCGTGCGGTCAGCAGATGAGAGCGGTTAAGCTTAGTGGCTACGTGTACCGCCAGATCTAATTGCGTTAACGGTACAGCGCTCGCTTCCCGATCTGGCATTGCCAGTGCAAAGTTGCCCCCCATGCAGATCAATGCTCGAGCTTGCCCCGTACATATAGCTTGCATGCTGGCGATTGCAGCATGTCCAGGTGCATGAGGTGGGGTGAAGCCATAGCGCTCACACAGGCGATCCAGAAACTCTGCAGACGGTTTCTCGGTGATACCGACGGTTCGGTCGCCCTGTACATTAGAGTGACCTCGTAGTGGGCAGATACCCGCACCAGGCTTGCCAATGTTACCTTTCATCAACAGCAGATTGACCAGTTGCTGTACGTTCTGGGTACCATGTTCGTGCTGAGTGATCCCCATTCCGTAACAGATAATGGTTCGTTCGGCAGCGGCATATGCATCAGCAAGTTCGGCGATTTGTGTCTGACTTAGTCCAGAAATACGTTCGATATCTTTCCACTCGGAATTGAGCACGTCACGGCGTAGCTCGTCAAAGCCGACGGTATGCGTTTGAATAAATTCGTCATCCAGCAATGAGGGCCGACCTGCGGCGCTTGCAGCATCATCGCGCTCAATTAACAGGCGCATCATCCCCTTGAGCAATGCCATATCGCCACCAATGCGCACGTTATAGTAGGCACTGGCCAACTGAGTCTCAGAGTTCGTCAGCATTTCAAACGGGTTTTGCGGTGCGGTAAATCGCTCCAGGCCACGTTCCTGTAGAGGATTGATGGCGATCATTTTCGCTCCCCGTTTCACTAAAGCGCGCAACGAAGTCAGCATGCGAGGGTGGTTTGTACCAGGGTTATGCCCAATGCAAATGACTAAATCGCATTTCTCAAAGTCTTCCAGCAACACGGTCCCTTTACCCACACCGATACTCGCTGCCAATCCCACACTGGTCGGTTCATGGCACATGTTGGAGCAGTCGGGAAAGTTATTGCTCCCGTATTCACGGGCAAAAAGCTGATAAAGAAAGGCAGCTTCATTGGAAGTGCGCCCCGAAGTATAGAATTCAACCTGATTGGGATCACTATAGCTTTGAAGGCGAGCGCCAATTTCGTCGAAAGCTTGTTGCCAGCTTAATGGCTTGTAACAGTCGCTGACGTCATCATATTTCAAAGGCTGAGTGAGACGTCCCGCAGCCTCAAGCTCGTGATCTCCCCAGGTAAGTAATGATTGAACCGTATTCTCAGCAAAGAAAGAGGCATTTACCTGCTTATCCGTGACTTCCCAGGCGATTGCTTTTGCGCCGTTTTCACAAATGTCGAATGACGCACTGTGCTTAGGATCTGGCCATGCACATCCCGGACAGTCAAAGCCCTCTGGCTTATTCATGTCAAACATGGCAATAACATCCTGGCGTATATCCATCTGCTTACGTACTGCATTCGCTACGGATTTAACAGCACCCCAACCACCGGCAGCTCCCTGGTAGGATTCAATTTTTTTCTTCATCTGCTTATCCTGTGTGGAAATGAATTATTAGGATTTGTAATAGCGATGATGCAAAGTATATACAAAGGATTTATCGTCAACATGAATATATAAGAGTAGGGGACTACTCTCTTACTATTTTTACTCTATTATCGTTAAATAATAGAGTAGTATAAATACGATAAGTTAAGCATCATCTCTCATAGGGTTTAAATTAACATGATTCTCAATATAAAAAATAAGACTCTGGCTTCAATTGTGCGCGGATTTTCTTACAAGTGTAGGATAATAGCCTTCACAAAATAATTATCCGCGCAATTTTCGTGAATGGAGCGCATAGACTAATGTCAAAATCACAATTATTCATAGATAAAAGTGACACCAATGACTGACTGGACGGGTCCGGCTGCAACCTTGTTTCCTGTTTGTCCATAGGTTGCGCTTAAACCCAGAGGTACTTTGCTTTTATTTACTGTCCCCAGGGAGACATTTTCTCCTGTTGCCAGTGTTTTTCCATTACGCATCAGAGAGACACCCACGCCCGATGCTTTTGTTGCATCTGGTGCTGTGTTAGCAAACACTTGTCGGGCACTGTCAGTGGTGGCACCCGAAAGATAAAATGAGAGCTTTTGTTCGCTAGAGCAATATACACCAAGGGGTATTTCTGCGCTTCCAGGAAAGTCCGGGAGATTCACGGTGACATTACGACTATCAACGGTGCAACCGCCTGTTGGCATAACAACACTGTTATTTGAAATAATATTCCACGTAAAATTACGCGGATTTCCGCTTCCTAACGTGGCAATTTTATACATATGAATACGGGCAATAACTTCCCCTGCTTTTATGACAACTCCACCAGCCGCTCCGACTGGGGTAATATAGAGTTTTAACGGTAATGGCATCGGTGTCTTATCACCAATATCCAATACGTTGGTATTTGTCGTCAACGGGAAAGGGTAGGTCATATTATTCCAGTACAGTGATCCTTTATATGACTGTAGGGAGCCTGCGAAAGCTGATCCTTGTACCAGGTTTATATGATCAGTGTCGTACCAGCCGCCGTAATCATTCCAGCAACTTATATGCTGAGACAAGTCTACAACCAGATTCTGGCCCGGTTGTATTACAGGATCGAGATTAACATAAACAGAGGTTGTACCTGCTCCAATACTTGACCCGCCATCGACATTACAACTGAAGGCAAAAACTTTGCCTGCAATTAATAGAAGATAAATACCGAACAGGACCTTTATACTGAATGTTTTACCCATGATATATCCTAAGGTTAAAAAATTGATTTAAAAAGGAGGAAAATAAAATCAAATTGATGTTATTGCCAGGTATAGATCACATTGATTAGCGCCTCGATCGTACCCTGGCTTGCGTTTCCATTCACCGTGATAGCTCTTGCCTTAAGTGGAAACTGTGCATTACGAGTGATCTCATCAACAATAACCGTTTTGCTATCGCCATTTTTTAACGTCGCATCCTGGTCATCCCTTAGCTCTATCTGAATATTTTCGGCAGTACCTTCATTTTTGTAATAACCCGTATTGTCAGTTGAACCTGTCACGATTGCCGTCACTGCACTTGTTTCAATCGGACAATCGGTTAATGACAAAGTAATATTGTGCCAGCCAGATGCAGAACCAGGTTGTTGCAGATTGCGTGTATAAAGATCCCCGAGATTAACGTTAGCTTCTTTGGTTTGAATAGTGCATGGTTTAGCGACTACCCGACCATTAACAGTGATAGTGACATCGGCGGCCTGGAGAGTTGCTGTTAATAATGTGCAAAATGTAGCTAACAGGAACCTCTTGTGAAGTCTTTTCATATCTGACTCTGATTATTGAAATTCAAGGGTAAAGGTTGCCGAAGCGCTCACCAGTCCTGGATTGACGGACTTCTGAGTTGACTTCAAACGAGCGGAGTAAGGCAAAATATTGTTCTGTTCTGGTACCAATGGGATCCACTGCATCCCAGCATGAAGGTCATTCAATTTCACCGGACGCATATTTCCGTCCAGTATTTCTATACCCAAACCGGAGGCCGTATTGCTTCCTTCATCCAGTTTCAACAGAGTATTATTTTCTGCATCCTCAATACCGTTAAATGCAACCCGAACTCCCGTTGTCCCTTTGCTGCATTCACTTAATGTAATCTGAAAAGGGACGGCTGGACTTGTGCTACCGGTCGTTGGAAATTGTCTGGCACTGTTTTTTTGGAGATCTACGGTAAAATTAAGCGAATCCGATGAGACTGTGCAGCCATAATCGAGAACGCGCCCGCTAATTTTAATAACGCTATCTGCGGATAAAGCAGAATAGGTGGTTAACCCCAGACATAAACCGAGGAAAATAACGTTATTGTATTTCATAATCTATTGTTCCTTAGCGACAGATTGCTGTCTGCTGGTTCAGCAAGGTTCCAGGAGAGACTGCAGGAAGCTTGTAATCGACAATACAGTTTGAGTTTTTATCATTGCCCCATGAAACCTGTAATTTCCCTGACTGTGGAAGTCCAGTCAGATAAACCTGACCATTTTCCGCGACAATGCTGCCATTTTTATTCTCTCCGTGAGTGACAATTGCACCGAATGGAACGCTTTTATTACCGTACTTTAACGTCATTAATACTTTCCCGCCGATTTGTGCATTAAATGTTGCTCTGGCAATAGCACCGTGAGTTGGGATGACAGTGACTACGGTTTCATCCAGTTCAACATTATCTGCAAGGGAATTCGCGTTAAGAGCGACACGATTTTCTCTATATTCTGTCGCAAATGGTAATATGGCATAGCCACGCCAGTCGGTATGAATACCGGTCTGGTTCTCTATTTTGACATTATCAGCGCCAGGAGCCTTAACCAGAACTATTGTGTCGCCCAGCGGCTGTCCAAAGGTGATGCCATCAGCATGAGCAATAATGCCACCACTCATTCCGTAATAAATCTGGCTGCTGTCACCACTCCGACTGTAACCGACATTCGTATTACCGTAAGCTCCACGATAATTAAGAGAACTGTAACCACTGGTGCCAGACGATGTATTACCCCCTTGGGTGTTACCGACCTGAACGCTATAATTCAGGTTATTATCCGGCAGCAGAGTGCCATAAACCCCTGATAGGTTGGTCATGCCGCCTTTCAAATCGTTTGACATACTGTAACTGGCGTTTGAATTACGAAATGCCGACTGACTGTCTGTACGCATCCAATGACTAAAGGGAACATTAAGCGTAAAAGCGAGTAAATGATCCCGATCGTTTTGCCATATATTATTGGAATAGCTGTAATTCAGCGAAGTCGTAATATCACCAAACGGCACATTTAATCCAAATGATATTTGCTGGTCGCTGCGTGACGTGTTCCAGTAACTTTGGCGACTGGCACTGAAAAATGTCGTACCATAATTTCCAAGCTGCTGAGAGATGCTTATTTGTTCCTGACCACGCTTACTGTAGAACAGATTAAAATAATCAATAAATAGTGTCTGCTCACTGGTGTCTCCGGTAGGAGGCTTGACGGTGTAACCACTCATTCGACTGTATGCACTGTCGGATAAGTTATAAAAACCTTGCGTAGAATAGCGATATCCTGCGACCTGGATATTGGTTCCCGTCTGGTAGAAGGATTTGCTGTAGACGGATTTAACCGATTGTCCGCTGTGACGGGTGTCATCTGCAAGCGTCGTATTGGCCTGCGTGATATCGAAAGAAAAGGCACCAAAAAGTCCTAAATCTTTACCAATACCAAGGTTGAAGGCCTGATAATCTTCTGCAATTTGCATTCCGCCATAAGGTGTCCAGTTTCCTTTCAGACCATGCATCAAGCTTGCTTGTACGAACTTGGGGGAGCTTTGCAGGTTATTTCCACTACGATATTCCCCCATGGCAAGCGCATAACGCGTATATCCAGCACGTTGGAGAACCGGAACAGACGAATAAGGAACATATAATGTCTGAATACTGCCGTCTGCCTCTTTTATGGTTACTTGCAGATCACCACCATTGGCCGCAGAGTTGATATCATCAATAGTAAAAGGGCCGGGTGGGACAGTAGTCTGATAAACATCGTATCCATTCTGTTTTACACTCACTTGTGCGGTGCCACGAGCAATACCATGAATCACCGGAGCGAAACCATGTTGGCTATCGGGCAACATCGCTTCTGTTGAATTTATTTTAAGGCCACGAAAGTTCACACTGTCAAAAATATCGCCATCGGTATAACTATCACCCACTGTTAACCGTGAGCGTAACGGAATAATGTCACGTTCAGCCGACGTATTGATATGCTGCCATTTATTGCTGTCAGATGAATTGCTACTCCCACTGTTATAACTCCACGTTGAGTTATCGCGCAGTCGCCAACTACCAATGTTGATGCCACTCTGTAAATTCAAATATGCATAGTTGGATTTTCCTGCATTATGGTTACTACGGTTATTAATAGAATTACCATTAAAACTATAGTTTAGTAGCCCGGCATTTATTCCTTCTTCCCACAGATCAGGAGAAACATAGCCGCGAGCCATTCTGCCGACATATATTTGCGGAACGGAGAGTGACAGATGTTGCTGACCAACATCAAACTCAGATGATGCGTCAGCCAAACGATCCTGAAGTGGTGTGCATGCGCTGTTGTCCGGCACATGTTTATCTGCCGAATGTTCCTTGTTGTCTAATAATGCTGATTTTTTTATGCCAAGACTGACAAGAAGGTCTGTACTCAGGCATGGGATGAGATCTGCGTTATTATCATCTGCAATAAAAGTAATATCCCGACTAGCCATAAATTCGTCGTTCAAATAAATGTCGACCCGATATGTACCAGGTGGGGCCTCGCGTCCCTTAGTAAAGGCAGATAAATCGACAGATTCAGCAAGGTCATTGCTTAAAAACCGTGGATTAAAATAATACTCTGCGTCAACGGGAAAAACCGCAGTTGCTAAGCCAAGGGCAAAGGTAAGCCGTGCAAAGCGAGGCAGTATTAACACCTGATGCATACGATATGCCTTAAATGCGGCACGAAAGGCTGTCATTTTTAATCCCGATTGAGTTTATTATTAATTAGGTCATTGGCTTACTGCATGGTTGCCTTAATACGCGGAGTTAATGCACCGTAATCATTGATTGTCTGAAAACTGATATCCCCGGTTACAGCATGCGGGATATCCACCGATACTTCACCTTTTGGCGGCACCATGGTGTTTGGGAGATTGCTATTTCCTGCTTTCATATTTGTTACGGTAATGAAGTAGGGCGTTGGATTAATAAGAGTGAATTTGCTACCGCTGCGACGAAACCGAAGCATTGCAGGCGCTTCTTCAGGTGCCATTGCCAGATGCGTGGGGCGATAAAACATTTTTATGCGGCTAATAATTGCCAGCTGTAATGTATTCTCATTCTTCTGGTCTTTTTCCATAGCAGGGATAGCTTTAACATTAACCCAGAACAGGCTTTCACGGTCGCCTGGTAACTGATGATTAGTGGCGTTGATTATCCGAAGCGTATTCTCTTTTTTACCTTGCATGGAAAAAAGCGGTGGGGTAATGACAAACTGGGTATCTTTCTGGTCACCCGCATTTTCTATCCATGACTGAATGAGATAGACACTGGCAGGATCATTATTCGTGACAGGCAATAAAACCTGTTTCTGGTTTGCCGGATAAATTACCCGCGTCGCACCAAGTGCGACAGCTGCGTTGGCAATGGTGCTATGGCAAGCAAAGAGCAATAAAAGTAACACTGTTGCCATAAAGGAAACAGAGTAGGGGGTACGCGTAGTTTGCATCTGATGCATTCTCCATGTGTTAAGAGGATAAGCGGGGAAACCGTTACATCAGACAATCGGTAAATATTGCTAATGCATTGGCGAATCGCCGGGTTTCCAGACTTAATGCGTTTGTAATAAATGTTGGTTCTCTTTTGATAGGAAAACCTTGCTACCAAGTAAATGTTTTAAATAACAGCAAGTTTAACTACTGTTGTTTATTGATCGTTTAGATATTATGTGATTTTTCATACCGCTCCAAAATACAAACCATTTTTCATTAATAATGAGATGAACATTGGTGAATTTCTCGGGTGTGCGTAGCCATGCCACACACACCCTGTTTCAATTTCAGATGACGCATAGTCACCTTAAGAGTGAATTATAGATATTGAACTTTGAAGGTCGCATCAGCGTTTGCAGTACCAGCTACTGACTGCCCGAGAGCAATATAACGAGCCTGGAACGGCAGTATATTCGTGCCATCAATCAAGTCAGTTTTAGCGCTAAAAGTAGCACCATCAAGTACTAATACCTCCCCTGTACGGTCCAAAATTTGGATACCGACATTTTGGGCAGAGCCTGCCGCTGAACTCTGCAGCGCTAATGTATCGTCATTACTGGTGACAGTAGTACCCAGGAATGCAACAGCTGCATTACTGGAAACATTGGTATCACAATCATTCAGCTTGATATTGAAGCCAACGGCGGAGCTGAGGTCACCCGCTTTAGCCAGGCGAGAAGAACGAACCTGACCCAGCTCAACCGTTTGGTTCATTGATTCTGAATCAATCGCACAAGCGGCATTTACCACTTCACCTTTAAAATGAATTACACCGCCATTAACAGTGGTCGTTACTGATTCATCACCCTCGGCTGCGCTTACCGCAGCAGACGACATCGCCAACACAGAAACGACAATAATACCGACATATTTGAGTTTCATAATTCTCCAAAATTTATATTTAAGTAGCTGAATAAAGAGAGTTAACAATTAAGTTATTCTGTTATTGCTTATAAAACAAGAATCATTCTTGATTGGATGTTGCCCTGAGAATATAGTTTCCATGGTTATTACATTTCACGAAGAATGATAATATCTTTAAATTACAAGGACACCTATTCACAACAAGTTTATTGCTGCACTTGTTGTAGAGAGTATTTGTAAAAACATTTTATGTCGCTAAATAACATGACGATTTCATTATGCATGTTATTTATAAACAGCGACTAAACAGAATATTATTGCGAACAAGGGAAGTGTCAGGAAAGGTCAAGAGGTACTAATAGTTTATATGGCTATAAACATTAGCTATGGTTAATATTTGCCTGGTGAAACTAACACCAAATTGCTGTAACTCTCTTTGAATCATAAACTGAAGGATGATGCAGCACAGTTCCTCGTGGACTATCCTGGCTACTACATGACCAAACGCGGATATCATCCTCGAGCAGTCAACTCTGGCCATCTTTTTACTTAGCTATGAGGACCTGATCGTCGACTTTGCTATCTGCATGATGAATCTCCTCAGCAGCAGATGCAGTATTTACCGAAATGAATTCCATGAATAATGCAGTAATTAGTAGTGCTTTCATATCTGATACCTGTTTTAAACGATATATTTGAAAGTTGACGAATATCGGAAATAGCTTCCTCCTTCTTGATCTGTAAATATACAGTTCTAAGCTGTCATAAGACTGACTGTCATATGACAACGTTGTTAGATTTTTGAATTTTTCGAATACAGATTCAGGTCGTTAATAACGCACTCAGGTTCTTCAGTAAGGGGCATATTGTCTATATCGAAAACCCCATCATTTTTTTGTGGATTATCATTCCGCAGCTCTGCAAACAGAGGAGTGAGATCCTGCTGTGCTTCTCCTCGCTCTGCGACCAGTTCGAACGTTTTATTTTTTGCCGCATCGTTGCTCAGAGCTGTTACAAGAACCTGGGCGATTTGCTCCCGGGAGATAACACCATCTTCCGGCGTTCCCGCATGGCGTCTGTCCCCCTGAAGCATGACGATTCTGTGCTCATCATCATTGTTGTAATCAAACCCCTTCATGAATGCGCTTTGAAGGGAATGCTTCTACAAGGAAATCTCAATGATTAAAGAAAACTTCAACGAACTGCAAATCTTTCTTGTGGTGGCAAGAGAGCGAAGTTTTACCAAAGCAGCAAGCAAACTCGGCGTCTCTCAGTCTGCACTCAGCCATGCAATGAAGGCACTGGAGGAAAGGTTAAATATCCGTCTCTTAACCCGAACTACCCGTAGCGTGACCCCCACGGAAGCAGGGGAGAGAATAATTGCCTGTCTTGAGCCACGTATAGATGAGCTTGAGCGCGAGCTGGAATCACTTATCCAACTGAATGGCGCGCCATCCGGGAATATTCGTTTATCAGCCGGGGAACATGCTGCACGCAGTCTGGTCTGGCCGAAGTTAAAATCGTTCCTCAGAGAATATCCCGAAATCAATGTCGAACTGGTGGTGGATAACGGTTTTGTCGATATTGTTGACGGTCGTTTTGATGCCGGGATCCGGCTGGGTGAAAGTGTGGATAAGGATATGATTGCAGTGCGAATTGGGCCGGATATGCGGATGGCCATGGTGGGATCGCCGGCGTATTTTGCTGCAAACCCTGCGCCTGAAACGCCTCACGAACTACAAAATCATCGCTGCATCAATAACGTAACGTGGATAAACCTGCGAATTATCGCCAGGGCTACGAGTACTACTGGAAAACCCACGCACACCCAAACATATTCAGAAGCGTGAGGGATATAGTGCCATCAAAGCGCTGGCTGCTGTAAACAACGCAATTATCCAACTCATGGTCTATGGTGTGCCATCACTGAACAGAGGTTGAATTTTTCTACCGAAACGGGAGGGAAGTCAGAAATCACAACGTATTGATTTATCTGTGTGTGGATGTGAATGGTGAAGTAAAGGATCTTCACAGGTAATTTAACATAATATACATTATGCGCACCAATGGTAAGGATGGTGGGAACTGGCGTTACCGGTGCCGTCATTGGTCACAGACCGTAATCCACTGGCCCAGGACGTCTTTCAGGCAATGTTGGCATAAATCCAGTTTTAAGCGATTACTGTCACCAAAAATTGAACCGTATCCAGCTAAGTGATTAACAGACAGAAACTCATTGAACTCAATGTCATCTACCACCGTCTTCGCATGGCGACCACAGCGATCGCAGGTCTTCGCACATAACATTACAGTATCGCTGGATGTGAAAAATTGCATTTTATCTCCTCGTAATGCTGCCGCGCCGAATCAGCAATAACGCTAAAAAAACAGAATTGTTCGGCTTGGCCAACCCCGGACACTAACAAAAGCAAGTTTTGTCACTGTCCGGGGTTATCATATAAACCAATAGACCGTCCTTACGCCATTCTGGTTATCAATAACATAGCCGCATTGTTTCCTTAAAAATTCTTCTGCTAAATCAATGGCTTTTAAAGAAATCTCATAAGAAGGAAGTAAAGTGTATCCTTTCCCTTCACTGGCAGCTGCTTTGATCGCATCCAGAGTATTATCAATCAGTAACAGAGCAAGTGATGCTTCATTTACCTGAGCCGAAGAACTTCTGGCTGCAAGTGTCATTGTTTTTGCTTCTTCCGCTGTAATCGTTCGTTCTGCCAGAGCAGATAAAATCCCATAAGAATCCATTAGTTACCCCAATCAATAATGTCCATTTGATGGATAGCGAGCAGGGCTCACGCACCTACCCGCTATCCATCAAAGTGGACGAATGATATGTGCTGTAAGCAAAATATACATAATACGCTGTTCATTGCTGTCTGCCTTGCTACTGAAAATCCAGCCTATAAGAGGAATTTTACTTATAACTGGAACTGAACGCTCAGCATTGCTAAACGATGAATCGATAAGCCCCCCCAATAACAACGTCTGACCATCCTTAATCTGGACTGTCGTCTGAATCTGGCGCTGATTAGTAATAATATCGGATGCCTGATCATCATTGCTGATTGAATCAGCGCGAGTGTCGATAGTCAGAACTAGTTGCCCGTTACCCATGACAACAGGCGTTACCTTGAGAGAAACGCCAACATCATGACGCTCGATAGTCTGAAACGGATTATTTACCCCGGCAGATTCGCCCGTTACCTTTCCGGTGATAAACGGCACATTCTTACCTACGGAAATGTAACCAGTCTGACCAGACTGAGTAAGAATACGCGGCGTTGAAATCACCTTAGAGCGTGAATTACTCTGGACAGCACGCAGAGACAGCGCCAACACGTTACCATCAAAAATACCAAAAGAACCGCCCGCCGTAGAAAGAGCGCTACCCAGTGCAGAAGTATTAAAGCCCCCCGCAACCTTATGACCGGATGCAGAACCTGCCGCAAACGATAAATCAACGCCATCAGACAAGCTGGTTTCAAACATCAGCGACTGAATGAGAACCTGATCGCGGGCAACATCCACAGAATTGATAAAATCGGACAGAACCGGCAGCAGCTCGTCAGGCGCAGAAACAATCAGCGAGTTATTGCCTGGATAATCCACGACATTACCACCACCATTAGAATCAAGATAAATTTTAATCAGTTGCTGAACATCGGACGATCTAACTTTTGTCAGCTTAAAATTTCTGACCGTAAGCGCCACAGGTACTGGCTGGTAAGATGGCTCAGAAGGAAAAGTATCATAAGACTGGTTATCAGAATCATCGGAATCCGAAACCATCTGTGAAGGTAATTTAGACGGCAAAGAGACTACCGCAGGATTGCCAGAAAGCATGACAAAACCGTTAGCATTCAGAACAGACTTAAAGAAATCATCAATATTTGTTGGATTAACATCAGCATTAAATACGGTTACGTTTCCTTTAATATCAGGATTAACAATAACAGGCTTGCCAGTTTTTGAAGAATACCACTGAACAAATGAGCGAACAGATGAATTGTTTAAATTAACAGTTTCAGCAGAAACGCAGAATGAACAGGCAAATAAAAAAGCAACAATAACAGAGCGCATAATAATATTACTCCTGACAGATAACAGTCTGTAAATAACGGCCTTTTCTAATAACAACACGACAGGCATCTTTAATATCAACGGAATAACCATCTTTAATCAAATCAAAATACTGATATTTCGTACCTTTTGCATCAACAAACGTAACGGAAACGTCAAAGCCAAGTTGTGAAAAAGAATTAATAGAAAGTCGGGGTAAGTCACTGGACGAATCAGGCGTTACCGCCCTCGCCTGTTCAGCATAAGCAGATTTAATAGCGGAGATTTCATCAACATTCTTTCCAGACTGGAGCCAGAAACCAAGCGCAAGCCCCAGCGCCAAAAAAGAAAGCATTAATATAAGACGGTTCGATTTGCGAAAATAAATTTTCGTGAGGCGCATATAATAATTAAATCCTCTGTGAACAGAAAATTGACCGTGCGTGATAAATGGTGGCAAAAGCGAATAAGCACCATGCGGATAGTTATCAGTAAAAACCTGTTTTGTATTGTAGGCGGAATATAATGATTTTCCGGTGTATATCCATTTATCAACAGTAATTGAATTAACGTTATCACCATATTTGACAATGCCAAAGTGTACCTTTGGTAAAGAAAATCGCGCCCCTGAAACCAAATTCATAATGGAGCCAACAAAAGGAATGTTTAATTTATCTGAACGGCGACAATAAACAACATGCTCAGCAAGCGCCAGACGAGCTTGCTTATCCATTATCGAAATATCCTGAATCAAAAATATAATATCCCAGCCTAATTTTCTGGCATGTAAAAACCAGTCAATAACAGGTTGTCTGTCTTTATCACCCCATGAGCGGGAATTAAACCAAGTACCACATTCATCAAGTACAAGGAGGCCATTACGGGATTCATCGTAAGATGTATTCCCAATACCAATAGCAAGTAAATCATTTAATGAAGGCTTGTCAGGAATGCGAATAACGCGCGTTTTTTTCGCATAACGCCCAACCATAGGCATATTATGCAATTTAAGATCAAGATTAGTGGCAACAGGACAACCCTTAGCAAGTCTTTCCTGTATTCTGGAAACACTAACAAGTGTCTTGCCTGAGCCTAATTTGCCTGTTACTACATGAACCGCCATTTAAATCACCCTGTTTGCATAATCAAGAAATTTTTGTTTTAAATCGAAAACAAAAACACTGATACGAGTAACCATAATAACGTTAACACACGCCTGAAAATGGTCAGGCAATACAGACGCCATTAAATGGGAGAAATCAGCAGGTAAACCGTTATACATGACCTCAGCAAGGTACTGCATTAAAAGCGTAACAGTTGTTGTAATTAATGCGACCAATGCAAAGGCGATTAATCCTGTTCTGGTAGCAAGTCGAGCTAAAAAACTCGCCACATAGCCAATAAACAAAGGAACAAGACCAATAAGAAAACGCAACAATGCAGGAATACCTAATAATAAAGGCATCACTCACCCCCTTTGCGAAGCAATGAAGTTAAAGAAGTAAAGACATACCAGAACGTAAGGCAATAAAAAACCCATGAAAGAACATCTTTAATAGTCAGTAATTTATCGCAACCAATATCAATCTGATAAACCTCTCCGGGAAAAATAATAAAATCAGAGCAGCCGTTACCATTGGGTAAATTAGGCAGCATAGCACCTTTATTTAAAAATGCTTCCCATAAAGCACCGTGAGAATCCTTTTCAATTCCCAATTCAGAATCAGCCAAAGTAGAAGCGCCATCTAATTCAGAGTCGCCCTTTCCATAACGAGAATCACCACCTGAAGGGTCAGCAAAACGGCCAGCCCCCCGCGTAAGATTGTTAATGGAATCGTCAAGACGATTTATATTATTCCTAGTTTGTTCATCGGCATTTTTTTTATCATCTGATGAAGTGTCTTTCTCCGTTAATTTATCATGAATATCGCTGGCTATTTTGGGTGAAGCACCTTCGATAGCAGACTGAATATCACCTTTAGAAAGACTGGAACCACTAAAGCCACCGCCAGAACTACCGCCACCGGACTCACCACCGCCAGAACTACCGCCACCGGACTCACCACCGCCAGACTCACCACCGCCAGACTCACCACCACCATTTTGGGGGGTTGAGGGTTTATCAGAGGGGTCAGCTACAGTACCTGTAGGCTTCCATGTTGCAGCGCAAACAGTACCATCACCCTGACAAACAATGACACCAGTAGCCTCATATTCACAGCCGTTATAGTAGATATAACGACCACCATCATATGAATCAACATTATTAAATACACCTTCTTCTGGCGGCTTCGCTTCACAAATTTCTTCTGGTGTCGGGTCAGTAGGTTTTTCATCAGGAACAGAACGCTGAATATCACCAACAATATAAGCCGTTAAAGACCAATATTTATCCTTCTGCCCTGGTGAATCGCTGTAAGTACAATCACCAGTAAAAACAAGACGGAATTCAGAATCAGGCCAGATACCCTCATAAGTTGGTTTAACCTGAGTAAATACACTCTGAGCACTGGATTTAGCACCCTGACAAGCGGAGGCCTGCATAGCAGCATCAATATAGTAAACCGTTGACTTAGAGCCATCCTGATTGGTTATTTGCTTACTTTCAGCGTAGGCAGAGCTTTGATAAGTGGATTTAGTAATGCTTTCCCATGACTCAGCATGTGAAAAAGGAGAAATGAGGACAGCGGAAAGAATTAATATTTTCCTTTTCATAGTAACCCGCTTTAATAAAGGGGCAACGAGTGCCCCTGAGTGAAATTCAAACCGCTTTTGAAGAGAATTTTTTGAAAATACGAATGGCAAGCCCAGCGCCAACCACAGCCACAACAACAGGCCATACTTTACCAATGAGATCATTTGCCTGAGTCAACAAAGCATCCATTGCCTGACCTGCATAATCAGTACCACCTGTAGCGCCTTCAGCCGCAAAAGAACTTGCAGAAACAAAAAGCGCAGTTGAAGCCAGAGCAACTTTATATTTAACAGTAGACAGAATTTTCATAGGAATAACTCCATTAAGGTTACATTAATCGGTCAGAAAATGATTTAAATGAACCGACCGCATAGAAAAGGGCAAAACCAAAGGTATAAGCCCCGAAGAAATAAACGATATACATTAACGAAAGACCCCCGCAGTAATCGCGCCGAGGCCAAAAGAAATAACGATGCCAGACGCTATCAAAATTTGAATAACATCGTCCATATTTAACCTTTGATCTCTGCGATGCCACCATCGGAAGAAACATTATAAGTTACACCTTCCCTACCCTCCATTGACCACGCACGGACATAGACAGGAATTTGAACTAATTTCCCAATGAAAGCATTCGCCTGGTTCATTAGACCTGCGTTAACGAGAGTCTGAGAAACTCGAATAATAATTTGATCCTGCTTTGTACCACCAAAACCATCAGGTATTTCAAGGCCAATACCAATTTCATTATAATAGCCCTGACCATTAACTTTATTACGTTGGCGGGCTCCCAACATTTTACCCTTAACGAAAAGACCATAATTAGACATATTACTTTCCTTTAATGCCAGCTACTGGCGTGCGAAATACGGTTGTAATCGAAAATAAAACCTTTCTCATAAATCCATAAGGGGATTTCCACTGGCTTGGCTTCCAGCGTTCTTATTAGCGGAACAACGTTATTAGAGTCTGGTGAATCACAATAGAAATTAATATCGATACCGAACGAAAGCAATTCTCTTCTATGGCGATAAAAAGTGTTATGAGGTAACATTTCTTTCATGTTAGCCCCTTGTTTCCAAAGTAAATAAGTTGACTGTATTTTTCTTGGCAGTTTCGTTATTTTTTCATCACTTAAAATAGCATTCTGATTCATTTCTATTCTCCCTACATATTCAGAGAATAATTGACGTGGTGTTTTCATATTCCAGTTAGCGCCAAGCGTTAAATTTAAATCAATAAGCTCAGTTGTTCTTAATGTTAATTCAATACGTAATTTATCTTTCGTCCAGTCCAGTAACCCGGCTCGTACAAAATCTTCGGCTATCTGGTGCCCTTTTTTACCCGAAACGTGTTCATCATATTTTGAATAAAATTTCAGACTCCATCGACGGGAGTTTTTACCTAAATAAACTGTACCGCCTTTCCCACATGCGCGACCATGGCGTGTTTTAGCTTTAAATTCGGCGGCATAAAGCCATGATCTGACATTTTCTAGCGTAGATAATGAATACATGTAATTAATGTCAACACGTGAAATTTTATACTGACCTGCTATAACAGCTTTATAAGACGCTAAATCATGAGGAATATTCAATAAGGATAAAATCCTGGCATAGACCGTCAACATGAGCCCTTGTATATCATCCGACCCAACAACAGAATGCCCCTGCAAAAACTTGGACGGATTACCATCAATGTACAAATGTGTCGCTTTACCTTCGCCATTAGATCCTATCGATCGTACTTTCATCGTTGCTTCATGCGAGCCGCGAACAGTCAGTCGCTTAACGGTTTCCCACTCAATTGCACCGTCAGCATCAACGCTGACAACACTCCCCGCCGGAAGCGGTTTGTGTGTGCAAGGGAAAATCCCGGTAAGCCAATCGATCACGAATAAATCCTCAAAATTGCAAAAATGACGACTTACTAACACATGAGTTCAGTAGTTCATTAGTGTTTTAACATTACATCAGTGAGCTAGTGAGTTCAAGAGGCTTGGATGATATGAGTTCATGAGCATGTATACTCACTTCAAATATTGCATTGAACGAGCGTAAAAAATGGCAAAGCGCACGACTTATAACGTGACGGAAGAAAGAAAAATGAAACTAGAACGACTGGCTATAAATGCCAGTGTAAAACTAGGAAAAACAATTACATGGACAGAGATTTTAGGTTATCTGATTGATAACTACTCTAAAGATGCAGCAGAAGATCTCATGTCTGCCAAACAAAAGGATTAAGTACCACGAATGGTACAAACGTGCAGTATTACCAACACTGCACGTTCTTTATTGTGCGAATTTTGAACAGTGAAAAAGGATCAAAAGGATGAGTAGAAATAACGATACAAACGGCGTTGAACTGGTTGTCGTGGGCGTATTTGCTTTCTGTCTGGCAGTTGTTGCCTGGCTAATGAAAACTTTCGATGTTGAATGGCAAACAGCACTGGAAACTGCGCCTGGCCTGATAGTCTGGCTGCTTGTTGTCGGCGCGGGGATCTTTTTCGGGATCAAAATGGAAACAGGTCTTGTTCGCTGGGGTGCTCCTCTGGCGATCGCCCTTCTGATTCCAGTGTTCAAACCAATTCTTAAGGAAGCTGCCGGAGTTCGTGAAACGGGTGGGCTAGTTTTCGATGATATGGTTTCGTGGTATGGAACTGGCTGGGGAATGTCTCTGATGTTCTTCGGGATTCTTATTGTCGGATATGGCCTGCTTTATTGGTGGCACAGAAGAAATTCATATTACTGGTAATCAATAAAACGTAGAAGAGAGGAAACATATGAAACTGAATCCTGAGAAATACAATAGAAACATCACCCTGCTATGTCCTGTATGCGGAAATACAGAGATGGAACACAAGGAAGAGTCTGAAGTCGTCAGATGTGTAGGCTGCGGGAAAGAATTTACTAATGATGAGTTAATCCAAGAAAACGGGGTGAGTATTGACGCCCATGTAGATGAAATAAAAGAAGAGTTAACAAAAGACATTCAAAAAAAGTTTAACGACATGCTCAAAAAGGCATTTAAGGGAAGTAAGAATATAAGGATCAAATAATGACAACAAGTGATGCCATCGCTTTAGCTGCGCTTGTAGTATCGATTTACACTATCATATCGTCAGAAATGAAATCGAGAAAAAGCGATAAAGAACAAAAGGTTATAAAGGATGAGCAAGACAGGTTACGTAAGTTGCTTCTGGAAAAGGAAACAAAGTCAGCAATTAATGAGATGAAAGCTGAGCTTGGTGCTCGCCTCGTAAAAATAGCCAAAAACAACTATAGGCTCAAGATATTTAATAGAGGGAAGGTTGAGGCTAAAAATATAGAGATTCATTTCCCTGATAACGATGGAAATGAATATCTTTCAATGCATGATGTAGAAGATAAATTTCCATATGAGGTATTACACCCGCAACATGGGATTGAAATTTTAGCGGGAATAAGCTTTGGAAGTAAAACTAAATACCGAATAAAACTCATATGGGATGACAATTATAAAAGAAGAAATGAAGAGGAGTTTTTCATTTCTATATAAATTGGTTCGCACAATGACGTTATGCTAAAGAGGCCGCTGCGGGATTCGATTTTCGCAGCGGCCTTTTCAACATAACGAGTCGTACATTATGCGCACCAATGGTAAGGATGGTGGGAACTGGCGTTACCGGTGCCGTCATTGGTCACAGACCGTAATCCACTGGCCCAGGACGTCTTTCAGGCAATGTTGGCATAAATCCAGTTTTAAGCGATTACTGTCACCAAAAATTGAACCGTATCCAGCTAAGTGATTAACAGACAGAAACTCATTGAACTCAATGTCATCTACCACCGTCTTCGCATGGCGACCACAGCGATCGCAGGTCTTCGCACATAACATTACAGTATCGCTGGATGTGAAAAATTGCATTTTATCTCCTCGTAATGCTGCCGCGCCGAATCAGCAATAACGCTAAAAAAACAGAATTGTTCGGCTTGGCCAACCCCGGACACTAACAAAAGCAAGTTTTGTCACTGTCCGGGGTTATCATATAAACCAATAGACCGTCCTTACGCCATTCTGGTTATCAATAACATAGCCGCATTGTTTCCTTAAAAATTCTTCTGCTAAATCAATGGCTTTTAAAGAAATCTCATAAGAAGGAAGTAAAGTGTATCCTTTCCCTTCACTGGCAGCTGCTTTGATCGCATCCAGAGTATTATCAATCAGTAACAGAGCAAGTGATGCTTCATTTACCTGAGCCGAAGAACTTCTGGCTGCAAGTGTCATTGTTTTTGCTTCTTCCGCTGTAATCGTTCGTTCTGCCAGAGCAGATAAAATCCCATAAGAATCCATTAGTTACCCCAATCAATAATGTCCATTTGATGGATAGCGAGCAGGGCTCACGCACCTACCCGCTATCCATCAAAGTGGACGAATGATATGTGCTGTAAGCAAAATATACATAATACGCTGTTCATTGCTGTCTGCCTTGCTACTGAAAATCCAGCCTATAAGAGGAATTTTACTTATAACTGGAACTGAACGCTCAGCATTGCTAAACGATGAATCGATAAGCCCCCCCAATAACAACGTCTGACCATCCTTAATCTGGACTGTCGTCTGAATCTGGCGCTGATTAGTAATAATATCGGATGCCTGATCATCATTGCTGATTGAATCAGCGCGAGTGTCGATAGTCAGAACTAGTTGCCCGTTACCCATGACAACAGGCGTTACCTTGAGAGAAACGCCAACATCATGACGCTCGATAGTCTGAAACGGATTATTTACCCCGGCAGATTCGCCCGTTACCTTTCCGGTGATAAACGGCACATTCTTACCTACGGAAATGTAACCAGTCTGACCAGACTGAGTAAGAATACGCGGCGTTGAAATCACCTTAGAGCGTGAATTACTCTGGACAGCACGCAGAGACAGCGCCAACACGTTACCATCAAAAATACCAAAAGAACCGCCCGCCGTAGAAAGAGCGCTACCCAGTGCAGAAGTATTAAAGCCCCCCGCAACCTTATGACCGGATGCAGAACCTGCCGCAAACGATAAATCAACGCCATCAGACAAGCTGGTTTCAAACATCAGCGACTGAATGAGAACCTGATCGCGGGCAACATCCACAGAATTGATAAAATCGGACAGAACCGGCAGCAGCTCGTCAGGCGCAGAAACAATCAGCGAGTTATTGCCTGGATAATCCACGACATTACCACCACCATTAGAATCAAGATAAATTTTAATCAGTTGCTGAACATCGGACGATCTAACTTTTGTCAGCTTAAAATTTCTGACCGTAAGCGCCACAGGTACTGGCTGGTAAGATGGCTCAGAAGGAAAAGTATCATAAGACTGGTTATCAGAATCATCGGAATCCGAAACCATCTGTGAAGGTAATTTAGACGGCAAAGAGACTACCGCAGGATTGCCAGAAAGCATGACAAAACCGTTAGCATTCAGAACAGACTTAAAGAAATCATCAATATTTGTTGGATTAACATCAGCATTAAATACGGTTACGTTTCCTTTAATATCAGGATTAACAATAACAGGCTTGCCAGTTTTTGAAGAATACCACTGAACAAATGAGCGAACAGATGAATTGTTTAAATTAACAGTTTCAGCAGAAACGCAGAATGAACAGGCAAATAAAAAAGCAACAATAACAGAGCGCATAATAATATTACTCCTGACAGATAACAGTCTGTAAATAACGGCCTTTTCTAATAACAACACGACAGGCATCTTTAATATCAACGGAATAACCATCTTTAATCAAATCAAAATACTGATATTTCGTACCTTTTGCATCAACAAACGTAACGGAAACGTCAAAGCCAAGTTGTGAAAAAGAATTAATAGAAAGTCGGGGTAAGTCACTGGACGAATCAGGCGTTACCGCCCTCGCCTGTTCAGCATAAGCAGATTTAATAGCGGAGATTTCATCAACATTCTTTCCAGACTGGAGCCAGAAACCAAGCGCAAGCCCCAGCGCCAAAAAAGAAAGCATTAATATAAGACGGTTCGATTTGCGAAAATAAATTTTCGTGAGGCGCATATAATAATTAAATCCTCTGTGAACAGAAAATTGACCGTGCGTGATAAATGGTGGCAAAAGCGAATAAGCACCATGCGGATAGTTATCAGTAAAAACCTGTTTTGTATTGTAGGCGGAATATAATGATTTTCCGGTGTATATCCATTTATCAACAGTAATTGAATTAACGTTATCACCATATTTGACAATGCCAAAGTGTACCTTTGGTAAAGAAAATCGCGCCCCTGAAACCAAATTCATAATGGAGCCAACAAAAGGAATGTTTAATTTATCTGAACGGCGACAATAAACAACATGCTCAGCAAGCGCCAGACGAGCTTGCTTATCCATTATCGAAATATCCTGAATCAAAAATATAATATCCCAGCCTAATTTTCTGGCATGTAAAAACCAGTCAATAACAGGTTGTCTGTCTTTATCACCCCATGAGCGGGAATTAAACCAAGTACCACATTCATCAAGTACAAGGAGGCCATTACGGGATTCATCGTAAGATGTATTCCCAATACCAATAGCAAGTAAATCATTTAATGAAGGCTTGTCAGGAATGCGAATAACGCGCGTTTTTTTCGCATAACGCCCAACCATAGGCATATTATGCAATTTAAGATCAAGATTAGTGGCAACAGGACAACCCTTAGCAAGTCTTTCCTGTATTCTGGAAACACTAACAAGTGTCTTGCCTGAGCCTAATTTGCCTGTTACTACATGAACCGCCATTTAAATCACCCTGTTTGCATAATCAAGAAATTTTTGTTTTAAATCGAAAACAAAAACACTGATACGAGTAACCATAATAACGTTAACACACGCCTGAAAATGGTCAGGCAATACAGACGCCATTAAATGGGAGAAATCAGCAGGTAAACCGTTATACATGACCTCAGCAAGGTACTGCATTAAAAGCGTAACAGTTGTTGTAATTAATGCGACCAATGCAAAGGCGATTAATCCTGTTCTGGTAGCAAGTCGAGCTAAAAAACTCGCCACATAGCCAATAAACAAAGGAACAAGACCAATAAGAAAACGCAACAATGCAGGAATACCTAATAATAAAGGCATCACTCACCCCCTTTGCGAAGCAATGAAGTTAAAGAAGTAAAGACATACCAGAACGTAAGGCAATAAAAAACCCATGAAAGAACATCTTTAATAGTCAGTAATTTATCGCAACCAATATCAATCTGATAAACCTCTCCGGGAAAAATAATAAAATCAGAGCAGCCGTTACCATTGGGTAAATTAGGCAGCATAGCACCTTTATTTAAAAATGCTTCCCATAAAGCACCGTGAGAATCCTTTTCAATTCCCAATTCAGAATCAGCCAAAGTAGAAGCGCCATCTAATTCAGAGTCGCCCTTTCCATAACGAGAATCACCACCTGAAGGGTCAGCAAAACGGCCAGCCCCCCGCGTAAGATTGTTAATGGAATCGTCAAGACGATTTATATTATTCCTAGTTTGTTCATCGGCATTTTTTTTATCATCTGATGAAGTGTCTTTCTCCGTTAATTTATCATGAATATCGCTGGCTATTTTGGGTGAAGCACCTTCGATAGCAGACTGAATATCACCTTTAGAAAGACTGGAACCACTAAAGCCACCGCCAGAACTACCGCCACCGGACTCACCACCGCCAGAACTACCGCCACCGGACTCACCACCGCCAGACTCACCACCGCCAGACTCACCACCACCATTTTGGGGGGTTGAGGGTTTATCAGAGGGGTCAGCTACAGTACCTGTAGGCTTCCATGTTGCAGCGCAAACAGTACCATCACCCTGACAAACAATGACACCAGTAGCCTCATATTCACAGCCGTTATAGTAGATATAACGACCACCATCATATGAATCAACATTATTAAATACACCTTCTTCTGGCGGCTTCGCTTCACAAATTTCTTCTGGTGTCGGGTCAGTAGGTTTTTCATCAGGAACAGAACGCTGAATATCACCAACAATATAAGCCGTTAAAGACCAATATTTATCCTTCTGCCCTGGTGAATCGCTGTAAGTACAATCACCAGTAAAAACAAGACGGAATTCAGAATCAGGCCAGATACCCTCATAAGTTGGTTTAACCTGAGTAAATACACTCTGAGCACTGGATTTAGCACCCTGACAAGCGGAGGCCTGCATAGCAGCATCAATATAGTAAACCGTTGACTTAGAGCCATCCTGATTGGTTATTTGCTTACTTTCAGCGTAGGCAGAGCTTTGATAAGTGGATTTAGTAATGCTTTCCCATGACTCAGCATGTGAAAAAGGAGAAATGAGGACAGCGGAAAGAATTAATATTTTCCTTTTCATAGTAACCCGCTTTAATAAAGGGGCAACGAGTGCCCCTGAGTGAAATTCAAACCGCTTTTGAAGAGAATTTTTTGAAAATACGAATGGCAAGCCCAGCGCCAACCACAGCCACAACAACAGGCCATACTTTACCAATGAGATCATTTGCCTGAGTCAACAAAGCATCCATTGCCTGACCTGCATAATCAGTACCACCTGTAGCGCCTTCAGCCGCAAAAGAACTTGCAGAAACAAAAAGCGCAGTTGAAGCCAGAGCAACTTTATATTTAACAGTAGACAGAATTTTCATAGGAATAACTCCATTAAGGTTACATTAATCGGTCAGAAAATGATTTAAATGAACCGACCGCATAGAAAAGGGCAAAACCAAAGGTATAAGCCCCGAAGAAATAAACGATATACATTAACGAAAGACCCCCGCAGTAATCGCGCCGAGGCCAAAAGAAATAACGATGCCAGACGCTATCAAAATTTGAATAACATCGTCCATATTTAACCTTTGATCTCTGCGATGCCACCATCGGAAGAAACATTATAAGTTACACCTTCCCTACCCTCCATTGACCACGCACGGACATAGACAGGAATTTGAACTAATTTCCCAATGAAAGCATTCGCCTGGTTCATTAGACCTGCGTTAACGAGAGTCTGAGAAACTCGAATAATAATTTGATCCTGCTTTGTACCACCAAAACCATCAGGTATTTCAAGGCCAATACCAATTTCATTATAATAGCCCTGACCATTAACTTTATTACGTTGGCGGGCTCCCAACATTTTACCCTTAACGAAAAGACCATAATTAGACATATTACTTTCCTTTAATGCCAGCTACTGGCGTGCGAAATACGGTTGTAATCGAAAATAAAACCTTTCTCATAAATCCATAAGGGGATTTCCACTGGCTTGGCTTCCAGCGTTCTTATTAGCGGAACAACGTTATTAGAGTCTGGTGAATCACAATAGAAATTAATATCGATACCGAACGAAAGCAATTCTCTTCTATGGCGATAAAAAGTGTTATGAGGTAACATTTCTTTCATGTTAGCCCCTTGTTTCCAAAGTAAATAAGTTGACTGTATTTTTCTTGGCAGTTTCGTTATTTTTTCATCACTTAAAATAGCATTCTGATTCATTTCTATTCTCCCTACATATTCAGAGAATAATTGACGTGGTGTTTTCATATTCCAGTTAGCGCCAAGCGTTAAATTTAAATCAATAAGCTCAGTTGTTCTTAATGTTAATTCAATACGTAATTTATCTTTCGTCCAGTCCAGTAACCCGGCTCGTACAAAATCTTCGGCTATCTGGTGCCCTTTTTTACCCGAAACGTGTTCATCATATTTTGAATAAAATTTCAGACTCCATCGACGGGAGTTTTTACCTAAATAAACTGTACCGCCTTTCCCACATGCGCGACCATGGCGTGTTTTAGCTTTAAATTCGGCGGCATAAAGCCATGATCTGACATTTTCTAGCGTAGATAATGAATACATGTAATTAATGTCAACACGTGAAATTTTATACTGACCTGCTATAACAGCTTTATAAGACGCTAAATCATGAGGAATATTCAATAAGGATAAAATCCTGGCATAGACCGTCAACATGAGCCCTTGTATATCATCCGACCCAACAACAGAATGCCCCTGCAAAAACTTGGACGGATTACCATCAATGTACAAATGTGTCGCTTTACCTTCGCCATTAGATCCTATCGATCGTACTTTCATCGTTGCTTCATGCGAGCCGCGAACAGTCAGTCGCTTAACGGTTTCCCACTCAATTGCACCGTCAGCATCAACGCTGACAACACTCCCCGCCGGAAGCGGTTTGTGTGTGCAAGGGAAAATCCCGGTAAGCCAATCGATCACGAATAAATCCTCAAAATTGCAAAAATGACGACTTACTAACACATGAGTTCAGTAGTTCATTAGTGTTTTAACATTACATCAGTGAGCTAGTGAGTTCAAGAGGCTTGGATGATATGAGTTCATGAGCATGTATACTCACTTCAAATATTGCATTGAACGAGCGTAAAAAATGGCAAAGCGCACGACTTATAACGTGACGGAAGAAAGAAAAATGAAACTAGAACGACTGGCTATAAATGCCAGTGTAAAACTAGGAAAAACAATTACATGGACAGAGATTTTAGGTTATCTGATTGATAACTACTCTAAAGATGCAGCAGAAGATCTCATGTCTGCCAAACAAAAGGATTAAGTACCACGAATGGTACAAACGTGCAGTATTACCAACACTGCACGTTCTAGTTTGTGCAAAACTTAAACAAAAAGTAAGTCATCGAGATAAACAAAACGAGTCAAAGTATATACTGATGAATACGCCAAAAAAAAGTGAACAAAAACAGAATGATAAGCAACAAGGCTTTGCCCAAGATGGTTTGGACACATCTAAAGCAAAAAGGCTTTTAGAAAAAGCTCAACAATCCACTACTAAACCAACACAAGGAAAGTAATATGTTATCTTTTCAGGTTTTCCTTTTTAAAAAAGCATTAGAGGAAGAATTAGATATAATCAAATGGCATCCAACAAATGAACAATTGGAGGAGATGTTCAATGAGATAAAAAAACTCAGTGGCAATGAAAGCATCACTGAAGTTGAAAATATCGTTCATCGAATTTACAAAAAACCGATTACAAGAATGATTTGTAATGGATTGAATACATCGAAAGCAAGTTCGCTATTGGCAAAAATTCAATCCCAGTCAAATAACACTCAACAAAAAAGATAGTGAAATCAGATATGGATGTTCACGGTATCATTGATAATCAAAAAAAAGAAATTGAGCGTTTATATGAAAAATATACTGAGTCATTAGAGTGTTACCTATCTGGTAAATGTGATTTTGATACCGTGAATTCATGTGGAGACAGTTTTTTCGGCTATTTAGAACACTGCGCTGCACATAACAGAACAGTAGATGAATTAAATAATACTCAATGGAATCAATGGCTTGCAGAAACATGCATTGATGTTCTTCACCTTATCTTAGCTCATTACAAAAAATATAGAGAGGTAATGAATGATAATAGTATTAAACCAAGCTCCACTGCTTTTGCTTCAATGCAAAGGATAGTAAAAGCCCATGACAAACGTTCTGCAAAAGAAATAAGGAATCTTTTCGTTAATGAAGATATGCCAGTATATGGATTTGACAATAAAGGAAAAGAAAAATTGACAAAAGCACACGAGAGAATAGCGGCATTTAGCTTTGGCATTTTACTTGTTATTCTTTTTATAATAATCGCAATATTTATACCTAATCCAACGAACTTTCAATACACTTTCTTTCGAATAATTCTTTCAGCAGCAGTTGCTGGGGTAGTCTCATTTATACCCGGGTTTATAGAAGTCAAAATATCAAACTGGGTAAGAGCAGGTGGAGCATTAGCTGTATTTGTGATTGTCTATTACGTGGCTCCCGCAGCATTATGAATTGGTTCGCACAATGACGTTATGCTAAAGAGGCCGCTGCGGGATTCTATTTTCGCAGCGGCCTTTTCAACATAACGAGTCGTACATTATGCGCACCAACATAAACCAAGGGAGAATCCAGTCGTTGGCGGTTCATGATTGTTCTGCTCATTAACAACGACCAAAACCCCATATCTTACTTAATACCGTATTCTCGGCTTAACCGACCGTGCAACCTCAACACATTGGTTTCAACTGCCGTCACCACGTTCTCCGGAAAATCTGTCGGTAATGAAGTCTTCACGTTATCCAGTGCTGCCGGAATCATTCTGGCAAAGTCACTCAGGATTTCATGCATCTGCACTTCCGGGAATTTCAGCACCTTTGCTGTCGCCAGAAAATGTCGCGGATAAATTTTATCGATTGCCGTTTTTTTGCCTTTGGATGCGTTAAGCCCCATTGCCAGTTTGAGATCGCTGATGTGTATTCCCGTACCGCCAAGGACCGGAAATGCCGAAATGATGTCATAAAATGGTGTGAGCCGATAACTGCCGCCAGCCTGAATAAATACGGAGAAGTTTTTTGCATGGCCATCTGTTGCGCCAATCAACCACTGGAAGACCTGAAACTTCATAAAATCATAGCGATCTTTCAGCGCCTCGCTGGACCCCATTAAAAAAGCCATAATTTGCGCGATACCGGGGCCTCCATCTGATTCATATTTCACCGATGAAGGTAAACCGAATGTCTGGCACATATCCTCCTGTGGCAAGCGAAGTAAAACCGTTCGCTCAGTATTCCAACGCCTGTCAAAACGTTTGACCGCTAACGCGCGCACCCTTCCCGCTTTAATGATTTCTGCGTCCGGAACATTCAACCCGAGTTCTTTCGCCAGCAGCAAACAGTAATACTCATTATCAACGCTTTGGCTAAGATCGAGCGTCGCATTGGGCTGTCTGATTTCGCCAATCGGCAATTTGATAATGTGCGTCGTTGGCGTTATTCCCTTCGGAATGCACCAGTCATTGCCTATTCTGAGCAGCGCAGTCTTCTCCTGTGCGCCAGCAACCGAGATGCGAAAGTCATTTTCTTCTCTAATCATGCCTAACGGGATATCTGCTTTATAAGCCGTTAATACTTCTTCAAGTCTGGCTTCAGTAAGCTTTTCCCATGCCATTATCGGACACGTTACGGTTTCATCTTCGGGGATTAACGTCACGGCACCAACGCTATCTCGCCCTATTTCTGACAATAAATCAAACGGTTGTCTGGATTTAGCATGATAACGTTTAACGATCCGGTCACGTACAATCGGGCTATCGGGTAACAGGTTATCGAAGAAGTTAAATACGGCATCAGAGGTGATATTCCCCCTCTGCAATGGCAGCGAAAGTGACAACGGTCTGGCATAACGGCTGGCTAACCACTCAGGTGCATACTTAAAGGTGTGCGCGCCGTTGGCTAACTTCGTTAACTCGCCTACCCGCTGGTTGTTCATCCAAGTGACTAGTTTAGGCATTACCACTCCAGATCTTGCTGTTCTGCTGCTTCTGGCGAGGCATTTTTCGCGTCGCATAGCGTCATTGAGAGTTCAAGCGACTGTAAAATCTTAAAAAATGTCGTGAGCGAGGTATTGTCAGGATTGTTTTCGAAATTGGAAATTGTCGCCTGCTTAATGCCGATTTTTTTCGCCAATTCGCTCTGCGTCCAGCCGTTTTGCTGGCGAACCAGTTTCATTGCATTCGCCAATTGCGTTGGGCTATAGATCTTCTGAAAGCTCATCATGTCATACGTCCACAGCAAATTTATCCTCTTAAGGGGATATTATCAGTTTTATCCTTTAGTGAGGATAAAGTCAATCTGGAAACACATCTTATCCGCTCTACGGGATAAACGCTGCGATATCCGCGATCGCGGATAAAAAGGAGGATTTAAAAAAGCACATCCTAATGCGGTGGCTTCTTTGACTACCGGAATCTGTAATCTTAATGACCGGGCCGCGTAAAAAACGTCTGTTCAATGGGGTGATGCCGTGAGGCGAATTTATCAGTTTTATCTACAATTGGGGTAACGCGCTGACGGGAGTAAAAAAATGTCTGACTGGAACCCCTCTTTATATCTGCACTTTGCCGCTGAACGATCGCGTCCGGCGGTGGAGCTGCTTGCCAGGGTGCCGCTGGAGAATATCGAATACATTGCCGATCTTGGCTGTGGCCCAGGTAACAGCACCGCCCTTCTAGACCAACGTTGGCCTGCTGCCAGGATAACGGGCATCGACTCATCTCCGGCGATGATTGCTGAAGCGCGCAGTGCTTTGCCAGACTGCCTGTTTGTGGAAGCAGATATCCGCAACTGGCAACCGGAACAGGCACTCGATCTGATTTTTGCTAATGCCTCGCTGCAATGGCTGCCCGACCACTACGAATTGTTTCCTCATTTGGTTTCGTTACTCAGTCCGCTGGGCGTGCTGGCAGTACAGATGCCAGATAACTGGCTGGAGCCGACCCATGTGCTCATGCGCGAAGTTGCCTGGGAACAAAACTACCCGGATCGCGGGCGTGAGCCGCTGGCTGGCGTTCATGCTTACTACGATATTCTGAGTGAAGCCGGATGTGAGGTCGATATCTGGCGAACCACTTACTATCACCAGATGCCGTCGCACCAGGCGATTATCGATTGGGTGACCGCCACTGGATTACGTCCGTGGTTACAGGATCTGACCGAGAGCGAACAGCAGCATTTTCTTACGCGCTACCATCAGATGCTGGAAGAGCAATATCCCCTCCAGGAGAACGGACAGATATTGCTGGCATTTCCGCGTCTGTTTATTGTTGCCCGCCGTACGGAGTAATTATCACGTCAGCTGGTAATGGCGATCGGGAAGAATTTTCGCTGGAATTTCTGCTTCATCGTTCATCTGTAACAGGTCAATTTCAATAGCGTTGCAGATGGCATCCAGCGGTAAATCATTGTTTTCAGTACCGAAGGGATCTTCCAGTTCTTCCGCCAGACAATCCAGCGAAATAAAAGTGTAGGAAATCAGCACAGAGATAAAAGGCGTCATGTAATGCAGGTCCACGACCAGCGCAAACGGCAGCATGATACAAAACAGATACACGGTGCGATGCAAAATCAGGGTGTAGGCAAAGGGAATTGGCGTATAGGCAATGCGCTCGCATCCTGCCAGGACCGCTGAAATATCATTAAGCCGATCGTTGAGGCTAATAAACAGGATATCTGAAAGTTGTCCATTGCGTCGCTGAACCGCCAACCACTCCCCCATTATTAACAAGATGTGGTTAGCTGGAGAGTTAGAAGCCAGTACACGCTGAAGATCTTCAGTCTTGAGATAATGAGCCAGCACTTCCGCCTGTGGCTGTTTGCGTAATGTCATGCGTAAACAGTGGGCGAAGGCGATTTGCAGCCGGGCAAACTCCCTTACACTTGCCGAATCCGGCAATGTCGTTTTTACCTCGCGCAGTAACGACCGCGAGGCAATCATCAACTGCCCCCAAAGTTTTCGCGCTTCAACGTAACGGGCGTAACCGGCATTATTACGAAAACCAAGAAAAATGGCGATGGCGACACCGAGAATGCTGAACGGTGCGAGGGTGAATTTAATGCCCAAATGCGTGTACCAGGGCAGCATGAAAATAACAGCGATAGAAAAGAGAAAATTGAGTAGTAAGCGCGAGGATATCTTGGATAATACTGAACCGTGCCAGACAAAAATACGGCGCAGCCAGTGTTGTTGTGGACGAACAATCATGGTTATCTTCAGGCGTGGAAAAGTCGCCCTATTAAACGTGATTACGATCACATTCTCAAGATACTACTTACAAATTACCTATAAGCTTACAACATTAACAGGTGCTGCATGTGGCACCTGTTAATGATAAAGGCATATAGAATGTTGTAACTAATATAGCGAAATAAGAAACCCGGTCGAAACCGGGTTCAGAGTATTAGCACAACGGGCGTACAGCTTCGCGCATCCCTTTTTCGAGAATCGCATCCAGGTCATTAGCAACCTGCTCGACCAGACCAGGCACTTGCGTCAGGTCCTGCTCCCAGTGGTCTTTTTCTGCCAACACAATCGCTACCAGTTCCTGGGTCCCGATAACACGGTCACGATACTGGCTCCAGAGTTGCTGATAACGTTCCAGCCAGTGTGCATCGTCCTGTACCGGATATGTTTCTCCATTACGCTCACCGCGATAGAACGCAATCAATGCCGCTAATGCGAAAGTAAGGCGCGCCGGAAGTGTGCCGTTTGCCTTCTGCCCTGCCAGCAGCTGCGGCAGGATGCGTGTGCGGAACTTGGTCATACCGTTGAGCGCGATAGACAGCAGTTGATGCTTGATGTACGGGTTACGGAAACGTCCGGTGACTGCACTGGCGAAAGACTCCAGCTCATCGCGTGGCAAATCCAGTACCGGAATAATTTCTTCGTAGATGGCTTTTTCAACGAATGCGCAAATTTCAGCATCGTTCATCGCTTCACCTACGGTATCCAGCCCTGCCTGGAACGCCACCGGCACCAGCGCGGTGTGCGCACCGTTGAGGATTGCCACTTTGCGTTCTTTATACGGTTTAATATCGTCAACGATCAGCACGTTGAGCGGATATTTGTCCAGACGAAGTTCAGTCGCTAAGGATTTCGGCCCCTGAATCACAAACAGGTAAAAGTATTCAGCGGTGTCGAGGAAACCATCGTGGTAGCCCAGTTCTTCTTCCAGTTTAGCCACTTCATCACGCGGATAACCGGTAACGATACGGTCCACCAGCGTAGAACAGAAGCTGTTAGCCTGATCCAGCCATTGAATAAATGCTTCTGGCAGTGCCCACTCTTGCGCATAGCGCAGCACCAGTTCACGCAACGCGTCGCCATTATAGTCAATCAACTCACACGGGATGATGATCCAACCTTTATCCAGCGCACCGTTGAAATGGCTAAAACGTTCGAACAGCAGACGGGTCAGTTTTGCCGGATAACTTACCGCTGGCGCGTCATCGAATTTATCGCCCGCATGGTAGCTGATACCCGCTTCGGTGGTGTTAGAGAAAACAAAGCGCATTTCCGGGTTGTGAGCCAGTTTCAGGAATTCATCGTATTCACTGTAGACGCTGATTTCACGATTAACCGAGCGAATCAGACGCGCGTCGCTGACCGCTTCACCCTTCTCATTCAGGCCACGGATAATGGTGGTATACAGACCATCCTGCGTGCTCAGTGACGGCGGGAATGAAGTTTCAATCGGACGAACAACGACCACGCCAGAATTCAGATCGGTGTGCTCATTCAGGAGATCGATTTGCCAGTCAACAAAGGCGCGCAGGAAGTTACCTTCACCAAACTGAATGATACGTTCTGGATACTGTGCACCGGGAAAATCGCGACGATTTAGTGTTTTCACAATGGGTTCCCTTCTGATTAGTCATACAACCTGTTTGAATTGGTACGACAGGTTAGCAAACTTTAATACGCCGAACCCTTGTTTTGATCAACTACTGATGATTAATGAGCAGTTTTATGAGAAAAGTGTGGCGCGGATCATGGTTTAATCGAGGAAACAGGCCTTTTCTTGGATCATAAAGTGGTAGAACACATTGCATTTAATTCGCTCTGAGTAAATAAAGATGTCAGACAACTTCCTCACCGTAACGCATAGTGCTGGTACGGTTGCGCCCATCTTTCTTCGAGCGATACAGACACGTATCGGCTTCGACCATCAATTTATTAAAGTCATCGGTCAGCGTTCGGTACGATGCGCAACCACTACCGACGCCAATACTTACCGTGAGATAAAGCGTTTTTTGTTGCCAGGTGAACGGTTGAAGTTCTACGCCTTTACGGATTTTTTCCGCCATTAGCAGGCCATCGACAGGATTCACCGACGGCACTGCAACAGCAAATTCTTCGCCGCCCATTCGCGCCACCAGCCCCTTATCACCGACAATCTTCTGAATATGCTGGGCAAACACGCTTAACACTTTATCGCCACATTCATGTCCATAGTTATCGTTAATGCTTTTGAAATAGTCGATATCAAGCAGCATGACCGTCAGATGTTGTGTCTGTTTCAGCGATGGACTTTTCAGCGCCTCATAAAGACCAGACCGTGAGTAAACCTGAGTCAGAAAATCAAAGTCGGCTCGCAGCGCAACTTGCTTCATTAGCGAATTGATCGCTGCCACGCTAAAGGAAACCATAATTGGGCATATCGCCATCGTGGCAATACCGAGACGTGCGGAGAACATTTGCGGAATAGAGAACGGCGAACCGACCGAGATATCAATCACCGAATTTGCCACCAGTACGACTTCCACCGCACCGGTGACAAAGGTCAACAGACATGTTACCTGCGGCGTATAGCGCACTGCACACCAGATTAATGCAGGGAGCGGAAACGCCAGACTCCCCGCTCCGCCAATGACTACCGAGGCAATAACCGACACAATAAGCGCGATAGCAGGTATCATCTGCTCTGCTTTAAAGCGCGGCAGTACTCCAGGAATTGCCAACGTCAGCATACAAGGCACGATCAACACGCCCGTTGAGAATTGCTCACTAAACCAGTCGGCAAGCAAAGGCCAGAAATCCAGACTATCAATACTGACCGAACCAATCGCCCCGACAATAGCGCATAATAATGCGGCAAGCAGACAGTAATTAAATAGCCGTAAGGCACTTACTGGCTCATACTTATTTTTTCCCAGACGCTTATCCCGCGCGACCAGTAAGGCGACGGTAACAATAAACATCATATTGGAGAAATTGATAGCCAGTGAAACCAGCCCCCATTCGGTGGTTATGGCATCATAAACCAGCATCGCCACATAACTGATCGCATAGTAATGCAGTCGATTAAGCCAGACATAGCGGGCAAACACCCCCGCCATTACGCCATTCAGCGGCCAGAAAAGAGAAAGTTCGTGAACCAGCCGTAACTCTGCACCAATAAAATAGAACAGCGTGGTTAGCACAAAAATAGCGATGCTATTACGTAGCAGATGACCTTCCTGGAACAAACGGAAAGTTGAAATGGGCTGTACATGCATTAATTATCTGTCCATACAATTGCGGGTGGCAATTATCTCAACGCAATAAGTAAATTCTTAGAAAGGATAGCATGTTCGCTGACAACGGCGGCAACTAAAGATACCTAATGAATGCCATTTTATCGATTTCCGTAATTATCATGGCTGATTCATCTGTATAACCAGCCAGTGGTAGATTACCGTCACAATATAACGTTGTTGCTCCTCACTTAACGCTTCCCCCTGAGGAATGTTATGCCACTTAGCCAGACAACCGCGACAACAGGTCGCGGTGGCGTGTTGAGCGATAAAAACCGGATGCCCGCGCATGGGGGTTTGCTTACCGTCGTTAGCCGGTAATGCCGGAGCAAGACGTTTAGCGACAAAATCTGCCGCATGTTGTTCAATGACTGGCGCGCCTTTCTCCAGACAATACTGACGCTCTTTCACACCCAAACGAAAGCGAGAGCGAAATTTTGAACGGGATAAACGCGCGAAGAGTAGATCGAGAGACTGCATTAATAAACTGAACGCCCTAATTGTTTCGTCAATTGTTCAAGGACGGCAATGCCCGCAAGCGAGTTACCGGCATCATCCAGTTCCGGACTCCAGACTGCGATGGCCATTTCATGCGGAACAATCGCCACAATACCGCCACCAACGCCAGATTTTGCCGGTAGTCCCACCCGCCAGGCAAACTCCCCCGCGTTCTGGTACATACCGCTGGTCGCCATCAGCGCGTTAATTTGCCGCGCCTGCATTGGCGTCACCACAGGTTCATCAATATGAATAGCTTTCCCCTGATTCGCCAGAAAGACAAACGTCCGGGCCAGCTCTACACAGCTCATTTTCAGAGCGCAGTAATGAAAGTAGTTTTGCAGAACGGTTGTCACGTCATGATGGAAATTGCCAAACGACTTCATCAGCCAGGCGATAGCCGCATTTCGCGCGGAATGTTCAAATTCGGAACGCGCTACCACCGTATCGTAGGAAATATCAGACACACCACTTAAGCCGCGCACGACTTCCAGCATACGTTGCCGAGGAGCGCTTAATCGCCCTTGCAACATATCGCAGACCACCAGCGCACCGGCATTAATAAACGGATTACGCGGAATACCCTGCTCCATTTCCAGTTGCACTAAAGAATTGAACGGTGATCCAGACGGATCTTTGCCGACGCGTTGCCAGATTTCCTCTTCGGAGTAATGACGCATGGCGACAACGAGACTCAGCACTTTGGAAATAGACTGAATGGAAAAACGTTCTTGCGCGTCTCCGGCCTGAAAAAGCTGTCCGTCAACGGTACAGATAGCAATCCCCAATCGGGAACCGTCTACCGTAGCCAGCGCCGGAATATAATCCGCGACTTTACCCTGACCAATGAGCGGCCGCACTTGCCGCAAGATGTTTTCTAAAATTGCATTATCCATGGCGACTGCCACTTTCTACTCCTGGACCGCAGGTCTGAAAAGACCTGCGAGTATATCAGAGCTGAATATGTAGCGTCAGATCCGGCCTTTCCACACCGTCTGGATATTACAGAATTCGTGTAAGCCAAAATGGGAAAGCTCACGCCCAAAGCCACTCTTCTTCACGCCACCAAAGGCGACTCGCGCATCGCTGGCACAATAACCATTGATAAACACCCCACCGCATTCCAGACGTGCCGCCATCTGTCTGGCCTGTGTTTCGTCGGTGGTGAAAATGGTCGCTGAAAGGCCGAACTCACTATCATTAGCCAGTTCCAGCGCATGTTCTGCATCTTTCGCAATGGTGATTGCCGCAACGGGGCCAAACATTTCTTCCCGAAACGCGGTCATTTCTGGGGTAACATTCGCCAGAACCGTTGGCGGATAGTAGTTACCTGCCCCAGCCATCTTTTCCCCTCCCAGTAACAAACGCGCACCCTGCGCCAGTGTTTTTTCCACCTGATGATGCAGCTCATCACGTAAATCAAAACGAGCCATTGGTCCAAGAGCGTTCTCTTCATCACGGGGATCGCCCATTTTCAAGGCTGCCGCAGCTGCCACAAAACGTTCGGTAAATGCCGAAGCAATTCCCTCTTCGATGATAAAGCGTTTTGCCGCTGCACAAACCTGTCCGGTATTCTGATAACGTCCGGCTACCGCCGCTTTCACCGCCAGTTCCAGATCGGCATCGTTAAGCACAATAAACGGATCCGAACCACCCAGTTCCAGTACGCATTTTTTCAGTGCCGCTCCAGCCTGTGCGCCAATAGCCGCTCCAGCACGAACACTTCCGGTCACTGTGACAGCAGCAATGCGCGAGTCTTTAATCATCAGACTGACACCGTCGTTGTCGGCATTCAGCCAGCCATATACGCCTTGTGGGATACCCGCATCTTTAAACACCTGGGCAATGAGCTGTGCACAGCCCATGACATTCGGCGCATGTTTAAGTAAGTAGCCGTTACCAGCAAGAATGATGGGAACAGCGCCACGCATCACCTGCCATAACGGAAAATTCCACGGCATAATCGCCAGAATCGTCCCCAACGCTCGATACTCAATAACCGCCTGCTGATTTTCCACCAGCGTAGGTTCTGCCTTCAGCATTGCCGGCCCATGTTCTGCATACCAGTCACACAAATTCGCCGATTTCGCCACTTCAGCGCGCGCCTGGTTGATTGGTTTGCCCATTTCACGGGTGATCATTTGCGCCATTTCTTCGCTACGGGCGCGCAGAGCCTTACCGATATCACGCAGTTTTTCAGCACGATAATCTATATTTGCCTCGCGCCAGTCGCGAAAGCCTGCTGCTGCCAGCTGAAGCGCGTTTTCGATATCGTCAACACCAGCCCACGGCAGCACAGAAAGTTGTTCACCAGTGGCAGGATTTATCGAAATTGCATGAGTTGCCGGAGTAATGGTCATCGGGGTATCTCCTTTATGAGTCATGGTATGAAGATACGCAGATTTACTCTTGCTTTAAAATGAATAATATTAAGCCACTTATTCACGAATCGAGAATGTTATGGATCTGACCCAACTGGAGATGTTCAACGCGGTTGCCGAAGCTGGCAGCATTACCCAGGCTGCAGCAAAAGTGCATCGCGTGCCGTCGAATCTCACTACCCGTCTACGTCAGCTGGAAACAGAACTAGGGGTTGATCTGTTTATTCGCGAGAATCAGCGTTTACGTCTCTCGCCTGCCGGGCATAACTTTTTACGCTATAGCCAACAAATTCTCACGTTAGTGGATGAAGCGCGGAGCGTTGTCGCTGGCGATGAGCCGCAAGGTTTATTTTCTCTGGGATCGCTGGAAAGCACCGCTGCAGTGCGCATTCCGGCCACGCTGGCGGAATTTAACCGTCGTTATCCCAAAATTCAGTTTTCACTTTCCACCGGCCCTTCCGGCACTATGCTGGAAGGTGTGCTGGAGGGAAAACTGAATGCGGCATTTATTGATGGGCCCATTAACCATACTGCCATTGACGGGATACCGGTATACCGCGAGGAACTGATGATCGTCACGCCACAAGGACATGCGCCAGTAACCCGTGCCAGTCAGGTGAATGGCAGTAACATTTATGCCTTCCGCGCCAATTGTTCGTATCGTCGCCACTTCGAAAGCTGGTTTCATGCTGACGGTGCCGCTCCGGGAACTATTCACGAGATGGAGTCTTATCACGGGATGTTGGCCTGTGTGGTCGCAGGAGCAGGCATTGCGCTTATTCCACGCTCAATGCTGGAAAGTATGCCGGGGCATCACCAGGTTGAAGCGTGGCCGTTAGCTGAGCAATGGCGTTGGTTAACAACCTGGCTGGTCTGGCGTCGTGGTGCGAAAACGCGTCCGCTTGAGGCATTTATTCAACTGCTGGATGCGCCTGACTCGGCAAAACAGGGTTACCAATGAGCTATTTTTGATAGTTCATACGGCTAATATGCTCTATATAGTGATGTTCCGATGACTTATGACTATATGGGGCAAATATGGTTACGCCAGTAAGCATCAGCAATTACATATCTCTTCCTGATGATTTTCCCGTTCGTAATATTGCACCTCAAGTAAAAGAAGAACAGGCCCCCTTCCTGATCGTCATTAAAATGTGATGTTAACAACTCTCTGATGCGTGACAGAACAACCGTCAGAGAGATGGAAATGCGATCCAGATCACAAATGCATTGTATTCACATCATTAACCGTTTTAAGATCATTTCATCACTTTTTCGCAACTCACCCGATAATCTGTTATGACAACAAACACTGTTTCCCGCAAAGTAGCGTGGCTACGGGTCGTTACGCTGGCAGTCGCCGCCTTTATCTTCAATACCACCGAATTTGTCCCTGTTGGCCTGCTCTCTGACATTGCGCATAGTTTTCACATGCAAACCGCTCAGGTCGGCATCATGTTGACAATTTATGCATGGGTAGTGGCGCTAATGTCATTGCCTTTTATGTTAATGACCAGCCAGGTTGAACGCCGCAAATTACTGATCTGCCTGTTTGTGGTGTTTATTGCCAGCCACGTACTGTCGTTTTTATCGTGGAGTTTTACCGTTCTGGTGATCAGTCGCATTGGTGTGGCTTTTGCACATGCGATTTTCTGGTCGATTACGGCGTCTCTGGCGATCCGTATGGCTCCGGCCGGGAAGCGAGCACAGGCATTGAGTTTAATTGCCACCGGTACAGCACTGGCAATGGTATTAGGTTTACCTCTCGGGCGCATTGTGGGGCAGTATTTTGGCTGGCGAATGACCTTCTTCGCGATTGGTATCGGGGCGCTTATTACCCTTTTGTGCCTGATTAAGTTACTTCCCTTGCTGCCCAGTGAGCATTCCGGTTCATTGAAAAGCCTCCCGCTATTGTTCCGCCGCCCGGCATTGATGAGCATTTATTTGTTAACTGTGGTGGTTGTCACCGCCCATTACACGGCATACAGCTATATCGAGCCTTTTGTACAAAACATTGCGGGATTCAGCGCCAACTTTGCCACGGCATTACTGTTATTACTCGGTGGTGCGGGCATTATTGGCAGCGTGATTTTCGGTAAACTGGGTAATCAGTATGCGTCTGCGTTGGTGAGTACAGCGATTGCGCTATTGCTGGTGTGCCTGGCACTGCTGCTACCTGCGGCGAACAGTGAAATACACCTCGGGATGCTGAGTATTTTCTGGGGGATCGCGATGATGATCATCGGGCTTGGTATGCAGGTTAAAGTGCTGGCGCTGGCACCAGATGCCACCGACGTCGCGATGGCGCTATTCTCCGGGATATTTAATATTGGAATCGGCGCGGGTGCGTTGGTAGGTAATCAGGTGAGTCTGCACTGGTCAATGTCGATGATTGGTTATGTAGGCGCGGTGCCTGCTTTTGCTGCGTTAATATGGTCAATCATCATTTTTCGCCGCTGGCCAGTGACACTCGAAGAACAGACGCAATAGTTGAAAGGCCCATTCGGGCCTTTTTTAATGATACGTTTTAATGATTTCCAGGATGCCGTTAATAATAAACTGCACGCCCATACATACCAGCAGGAATCCCATCAGACGGGAGATCGCTTCAATACCCCCCTTGCCCACCAGCCGCATAATTGCGCCAGAGCTGCGTAGACTTCCCCACAAAATAACCGCCACCAGGAAAAAGATCAGCGGCGGCGCAACCATCAGTACCCAATCAGCGAAGGTTGAACTCTGACGCACTGTGGAGGCCGAGCTAATAATCATCGCAATGGTTCCCGGACCGGCGGTACTTGGCATTGCCAGTGGTACAAAAGCAATATTGGCACTGGGTTCATCTTCCAGCTCTTCCGACTTGCTTTTCGCTTCCGGTGAATCAATCGCTTTCTGTTGCGGAAAGAGCATCCGAAAACCGATAAACGCGACGATTAAGCCGCCTGCAATTCGCAGACCGGGAATCGAAATGCCAAATGTATCCATCACCAGTTGCCCGGCGTAATACGCCACCATCATGATGGCAAATACGTACACCGAGGCCATCAACGACTGACGATTACGTTCGGCACTGTTCATGTTGCCTGCCAGGCCAAGAAATAACGCGACAGTTGTTAATGGGTTAGCTAACGGCAGTAACACCACCAGCCCCAGGCCTATTGCTTTAAACAAATCTAACATTGGTGGTTGTTATCCTGTGTATCTGGTTTATCAGCGAAAAGTATAAGGGGTAAACAAGGATAAAGTGTCACTCTTTAGCTAACCTTGCATCGCATTGACCAAAACTTGAACCGATTTAGCAAAACGTGGCATCGGTCAATTCATTCATTTGACTTATACTTGCCTGGGCAATATTATCCCCTGCAACTAATTACTTGCCAGGGCAACTAATGTGAAAAATACCAGCGATCTGTTCAATGAAATTATTCCATTGGGTCGCTTAATCCATATGGTTAATCAGAAGAAAGATCGCCTGCTTAACGAGTATCTGTCTCCGCTGGATATTACCGCGGCACAGTTTAAGGTGCTCTGCTCTATCCGCTGCGCGGCGTGTATTACTCCGGTTGAACTGAAAAAAGTGTTGTCGGTCGACCTGGGGGCACTGACCCGTATGCTGGATCGCCTGGTCTGTAAAGGCTGGGTGGAAAGGTTGCCGAACCCGAATGATAAGCGCGGCGTACTGGTAAAACTTACCACCAGCGGCGCGGCAATATGTGAACAATGCCATCAATTAGTTGGCCAGGACCTGCATCAAGAATTAACAAAAAACCTGACGGCGGACGAAGTGGCAACACTTGAGCATTTGCTTAAGAAAGTCCTGCCGTAAACGAAAAAAGAGGTATGACGATGTCCAGACGCAATACTGACGCTATTACCATTCATAGCATTTTGGACTGGATCGAGGACAACCTGGAATCGCCACTTTCACTGGAGAAAGTGTCAGAGCGTTCGGGTTACTCCAAATGGCACCTGCAACGGATGTTTAAAAAAGAAACCGGTCATTCATTAGGTCAATACATCCGTAGCCGTAAGATGACGGAAATCGCGCAAAAGCTGAAGGAAAGTAACGAGCCGATACTCTATCTGGCAGAACGATATGGCTTTGAGTCCCAACAAACTCTGACCCGAACCTTCAAAAATTACTTTGATGTTCCGCCGCATAAATACCGGATGACCAATATGCAAGGTGAATCGCGTTTTTTACATCCATTAAATCATTACAACAACTAGTTGATAACGTGACAACGTCACTGAGGCAATCATGAAACCACTTTTATCCGCAATAGCAACTGCGCTTATTCTCTTTTCTGCGCAGGGCGTTGCGGAACAAACCACGCAGCCGGTTGTTACTTCCTGTGGCAATGTCGTGGTTGTTCCCCCATCGCAGGAACAACCACCGTTTGATTTAAATCACATGGGTACTGGCAGTGATAAGTCGGATGCGCTCGGCGTGCCCTATTACAATCAACACGCTATGTAGTTATTGTCAGGCTCTGATCACAGAGCCTGACATTTCCGTAATATCTTCCTGAAGTCTCATATATTTTCGCCATTGTTGGCGATGAGATCCCGATACCAGTAAAACGATGCTTTACGTATCCGTTCCAGCGTTCCCTTCCCTTCGTTGTCTTTATCGACATAAATCATTCCGTAGCGTTTTTTCATTTCTCCTGTTCCGGCAGAAACCAGGTCAATGCAACCCCACGGGGTGTAGCCAATTAAGTCAACACCATCTTCAACTACGGCTTTTTTCATTTCCCGAATATGGGAGGAAAAGTAATCAATGCGATAGTGATCGTTCACCGTGCCGTCAGCTTGTCTCTGGTCAACCGCACCAAATCCATTTTCGACAATAAACAGCGGCAACTGGAAATGATCCCAGAACCAGTTGAGTGAATAACGTAGCCCTGCCGGATCAATTTGCCATCCCCATTCGGATGTATCGATATAAGGGTTGCTGACCAAATCTCGTGGTTCAACATAATCCAGTTGCGGATTATCTGGCGAAAATTGCGTCGTAAAAGACATGTAGTAGCTAAAGCCGATAAAGTCGACACAACCTCTGGCAAGAATCGCGTTATCATCTGGTGTGATATCGAGGTTGAATCCTTTCCTTGCAAAGTAATTCAGCATATGTTGCGGATAATATCCACGAGCATGAACATCAGTAAACCAGTAACGACGATGCATCGCTTTCGTGGCCATCATCATATCGTTGGGTGCACACGTCAGAGGATAGATGGGGCACATAGCAATCATACAGCCGATATTAAATTCAGGATTGATCAGTTTTCCAGTCTGTACCGCCAGGGCACTGGCAACTAACTCATAATGTACCGCCTGGTACATTATTTGTTCGCGCTCATTGAGATCTTCCTCTGGCGAATACAAGATACCGGAATTAGTAAATGGACACAGGCTTTCGCTGAAATTCACCTGATTATTGATTTCGTTAAACGTCATCCAGTACTTTACTTTTTCTTTATAGCGCGTGAAGACCGTTGATGCGAAGTGGATAAAAAAGTCGATCAGTTTACGGTTTCGCCAGCCACCATATTTTGTCACCAGATGATAAGGCATCTCAAAATGCGAAAGCGTCACCACAGGTTCCATTCCCTGCTTCAGGCATTCATCGAAGAGATCATCATAAAATTGTAAACCCTCTTCATTCGGCTCCTGTTCGTCACCTTGCGGAAAGATTCGTGTCCAGGCAATGGAAGTTCGAAAGCATTTGAATCCCATCCCGGCAAATAACTGAATATCTGTTTTATAGCGATGATAAAAATCAATTGCTTCATGATTGGGATAATTAAGTCCGTCGATAACGCCTTCTGTCACTTCACGCGGCACCCCGTGAGCGCCAGCAGTCATTACATCAGCGATACTGATGCCTTTTCCTCCTTCATTCCAGCCACCTTCCAATTGATGTGCGGCTACCGCACCGCCCCATAAAAAATCTTCTTTAAATCCTGACATACACAACTCCTTAACTAAATAGATTACCACCAGACTTCCGCCTGGATGCCGGCCATAAACTCGTCTTTGCTGTTCTCATTAAACTTAAAATTCGATAATTCGTTATCCAGAATATTGATATACGTCCCGTAGAAGCGAATTTCTGGTCGTGAACCTAAAATACTTTCACCCACTTTCAATGCATGCCAGAGTGTCGTTTTATAAGCCGATTCATTTAGCGTTACCCCCTGCTGAGTTTTGTTCTGTTGCTTAAACCAGCCTAATTCAAGCCCCGTCTGATTCCATGTATTCCAGATCCAGGCCGGTCTTATTACGGTGCGTTTTGTTGCACACATTGATCACATGAACAGTTTCAGTGAAATTGCACATAAAAGCGGCAAAGAGGCAGGAAGTCAGATTATGAAATTTGAAGTGCAGGATGCTTCTCCTACTATTGCGACTGAGCTGAATTTAGTGACTGGTGAGCAGGTTTATTACATAAAGAGACTGCGATTCATTGAGGATAATGCAGCACAATTAGAAGAAACGTGGATGTCAGTGGCACGTTTTCCTGATTTAACCGTATCGCATATGCAAAAATCCAAATTTTCGTATATTGAGAACGAATGCGGGATCAAAATCATTGGCACCTTTGAAACTTTCTCCCCGACTTTTCCTACCCCAGAAATCGCCAGTATTTTACGGATCAGCCCACGGGATCCCATACTTAAAATTCAGACCCAGGCTGTGGATAGTAACTCTATTCCGCTGGATTATTCGTTACTTTACAGCAATATTTTCGAGTTCCAGGTAAAGTACTTTTTCCCGCGATAAAAGCAGACGCACAGAGTGCTGGCATCACATTCTGTGCGTATGGTTTAGCCTCTGACCTTTACCGCTTTACGCCACCGCAAGCCAAATACATTGATATACAGCCCGGTCATAATGAGCACCGCACCGAAAAATTGCAGACCCGTTAAGCGTTCATCCAACAATAGTGCCGCACTTGCCAGTCCAACTACAGGCACCAGTAACGATAACGGTGCAACCCGCCAGGTTTCATAGCGTCCCAGTAACGTCCCCCAGATCCCATAACCAACAATTGTCGCCACAAATGCCAGATACATCAGAGACAAGATGGTGGTCATATCGATAGTAACCAGACTGTGAATCATGGTTGCGGAACCATCGAGAATCAGCGAGGCAACAAAGAAGGGAATGATTGGGATTAATGCGCTCCAGATTACCAGCGACATCACCGCCGGACGCGTTGCGTGCGACATGATCTTTTTATTGAAGATGTTGCCACACGCCCAACTAAATGCTGCCGCCAGGGTCAACATAAAGCCGAGCATCGCCACATGCTGACCGTTCAGACTATCTTCGATTAACACCAGTACGCCAAAAATCGCTAAGGCGATCCCCGCCAATTGTTTGCCATGCAGTCGCTCACCGAAAGTAAACGCGCCAAGCACGATAGTAAAAAACGCCTGTGCCTGTAACACCAGCGAAGCCAGTCCAGCAGGCATACCAAAGTTAATGGCGCAGAACAGAAAAGCAAACTGCGCAAAACTGATGGTTAATCCATACCCCAGCAGCAAATTCAGTGGTACTTTCGGTCGTGCGACAAAAAAGATGGCCGGGAAAGCGACCAGCATAAAGCGCAAACCGGCCAGCATCAGCGGTGGCATGTTATGAAGCCCCACTTTGATGACCACAAAATTTAGCCCCCATACAACCACTACCAGTAGCGCCAACACCCCATCTTTTCGCGACATTCTACCGCCTCTGAATTTCATCTTTTATAAGCAATCAACTTAGCTGAATTTACTTTTCTTTAACAGTTGATTCGTTAGTCACCGTTTACGACGGCATTAATGCGCAAATAAGTCGCTATACTTCGGATTTTTGCCATGCTATTCCTTTACATCTCTAAAACAAAACATAACGAAACGCACTGCCGGACAGACAAATGAACTTATCCCTACGACGCTCTACCAGCGCCCTTCTTGCCTCGTCGTTGTTATTAACCATCGGACGCGGCGCTACGCTGCCGTTTATGACCATTTACTTGAGTCGCCAGTACAGCCTGAGTGTCGATCTAATCGGTTATGCGATGACAATTGCGCTCACTATTGGCGTCGTTTTTAGCCTCGGTTTTGGTATCCTGGCGGATAAGTTCGACAAGAAACGCTATATGTTAATGGCAATTACCGCCTTCGCTAGCGGTTTTATTGCCATTCCTTTAGTGAATAACGTGACGCTGGTGGTGCTCTTTTTTGCCCTTATTAACTGCGCCTACTCCGTTTTTGCTACCGTGCTGAAAGCCTGGTTTGCCGACAATCTTTCGTCCACCAGCAAAACGAAGATTTTCTCAATCAACTACACCATGCTCAACATTGGCTGGACCATCGGTCCGCCACTCGGCACGCTGTTGGTGATGCAGAGCATCAATCTGCCCTTCTGGCTGGCAGCTATCTGTTCCGCGTTCCCCATGCTTTTCATTCAAATTTGGGTAAAGCGCAGCGAGAAAATCATCGCCACGGAAACAGGCAGTGTCTGGTCGCCGAAAGTTTTATTACAAGATAAAGCACTGTTGTGGTTTACCTGCTCTGGCTTTCTGGCTTCTTTTGTTAGCGGCGCATTTGCTTCATGCATTTCACAATATGTGATGGTGATTGCTGATGGTGATTTTGCCGAAAAGGTGGTCGCGGTTGTTCTTCCGGTGAATGCTGCCATGGTGGTTACGTTGCAATATTCCGTGGGCCGCCGCCTTAACCCGGCTAACATCCGCGCGCTGATGACAGCAGGCACCCTCTGTTTCGTCATCGGGCTGGTCGGTTTTATTTTTTCCGGCAACAGCCTGCTAATGTGGGGTATGTCAGCTGCGGTATTTACTGTCGGTGAAATCATTTATGCGCCGGGCGAGTATATGTTGATTGACCATATTGCGCCGCCAGGAATGAAAGCCAGCTATTTTTCCGCCCAGTCTTTAGGCTGGCTTGGTGCTGCGATTAACCCATTAGTGAGTGGCATAGTACTTACCAGTCTGCCGCCTTTCTCGCTGTTTATCATCTTAGCGTTGGTGATCGTTGCTGCGTGGGTGCTGATGTTAAAAGGAATTCGTGCAAGACCGTGGGGGCAGCCCGCGCTTTGTTGATTTAAGTCGAACACAATAAAAATTTAATTCAGCCTTCGTTTAGGTTACCTCTACTAATATCTTTCTCATTGAGATGAAAATTAAGGTAAGCGAGGAAACACACCACACCATAAACGGAGGCAAATAATGCTGGGTAATATGAATGTTTTTATGGCCGTACTGGGAATAATTTTATTTTCTGGGTTTCTGGCCGCGTATTTCAGCCACAAATGGGATGACTAATGAACGGAGATAATCCCTCACCTAACCGGCCCCTTGTTACAGTTGTGTACAAGGGGCCTGATTTTTATGACGGCGAAAAAAAACCGCCAGTAAACCGGCGGTGAATGCTTGCATGGATAGATTTGTGTTTTGCTTTTACGCTAACAGGCATTTTCCTGCACTGATAACGGATCGTTGACACAGTAGCATCAGTTTTCTCAATGAATGTTAAACGGAGCTTAAACTCGGTTAATCACATTTTGTTCGTCAATAAACATGCAGCGATTTCTTCCGGTTTGCTTACCCTCATACATTGCCCTGTCCGCTCTTCCAATGACCACATCCAGAGGCTCTTCAGGAAATGCACGACTCACACCAGCAGTCACGGTAATGTTGATATGCCCTTCAGAATGTGTGATGGCATGGTTATCGACTAACTGGCAAATTCTGACACCTGCACGACATGCTTCTTCATCATTAGTCGCTTTGACAATAATGATAAATTCTTCGCCCCCGTAGCGATAAACCGTTTCGTAATCGCGCGTCCAACTGGCTAAGTAAGTTGCGAGGGTGCGTAATACTACATCGCCGATTAAATGCCCGTAGGTATCATTAACCAATTTAAATCGGTCTATATCCAACAACATTAAATAAAGATTCAGAGGTTCAGCATTGCGTAACTGATGATCGAAGGATTCATCAAGAACCCGACGACCCGGCAATCCCGTCAGAACATCCATACTGCTACGGATCGTCAGCAAATAAATTTTGTAATCGGTTAATGCCGCAGTAAAAGAAAGCAACCCTTCCTGAAAAGCGTCGAAATGCGCGTCCTGCCAGTGATTTTCAACAATAGCCAGCATTAATTCCCGACCACAGTTATGCATATGTTGATGGGCAGAATCCATTAGCCGAACATAAGGTAATTCATCGTTATCGAGTGGCCCCAGATGATCAATCCACCGACCAAACTGGCACAGTCCATAAGAATGGTTATCCGTTATTTCTGGCTTACTGGCATCTCTCGCGACCACGCTGTGAAACATACTTACCAGCCACTGGTAGTGGGCATCGATAGCCTTATTGAGATTTAACAAGATGGCATCAATTTCCGTTGTCTTCTTGATCATTGCCACTCCTTTTTCACAGTTCCTTGTGCGCGCTATTCTAACGAGAGAAAAGCAAAATTACGTCAATATTTTCATAGAAATCCGGAGTTATGAGCATCTCTGAGATAACATTGTGATTTAAAACAAAATCAGCAGATAAAAAAGTGTTTAATTCTATAAATTAACTCTGCATTATCGCAATTAAAAGGATGACAAATAGCATAACCCAATACCCTAATGGCCCAGTAGTTCAGGCCATCAGGCTAATTTATTTTTATTTCTGCAAATGAGTGACCCGAACGACGGCCGGCGCGCTTTTCTTATCCAGACTGCCGCTAATGTTGATCATCTGGTCCGGCTGAATTTGAAAATTATTATAACGGAAGAGTATACAAAAAAAGTAATTTTGCTGGCGACTGCGAAACGGCATTCGCATTAGCGGTGAAGTTTGCCCTCGCCCAGCTGCTGCAATTACTGCTATAACGAGGCTGGTCTGGCGATAAATCCAGGCCAGCCATTGGTGGTGTTTATACGTTCAAGCCACGATGTTGCAGCATCGGCATAATCTGAGGTGCCTTACCGCGCCATTGTCGATACAGGCGTTCCAGATCTTCGCTGTTACCTCTGGAAAGAATCGCCTCGCGAAAACGCCGCCCATTTTCACGCGTTAATCCGCCCTGCTCAACAAACCACTGGTAACCATCATCGGCCAACATTTGCGTCCACAGATAAGCGTAATAACCTGCGGCATATCCGCCACCAAAAATATGGGCGAAATAACTGCTGCGATAGCGTGGCGGTATAGCAGGAAGATCCATATTTTCCGCCACCAGCGCCCGCAATTCGAAATCATCGACATCCTGCATTGCTTCGTTTTCTTCCAGACAATGCCAGCGCATATCGAGAAGTGCGGCGCTAAGCAGTTCGCTCATCTCATACCCTTTATTGAACAGGCTGGCATTACGCATTTTCTGTTGAAGTTCGTCAGGCATTGCGGCTCTGCTCTGATAATGCCGGGCGTAGCGAGCGAATACCTGCGGATGTGTTGCCCAGTGTTCGTTGATTTGCGACGGAAATTCGACAAAATCACGCGGCGTGTTGGTGCCGGAAAGCGTGGCATAACGCTGGCGGGCAAAAAGGCCGTGCAGCGTATGACCAAATTCATGGAATAAGGTTATTACATCATCCCAGAGTAACAACGCAGGCTCACCGGCAGCGGGTTTCTGATAATTGCAGACGTTATAAATTACCGGGTGCGTTTCATTCAGCGTTGATTGCTCAACAAAATTGCCCATCCATGCGCCGCCGCTTTTTGAATCACGGGCGAAGAAATCACCGTAAAATAACGCCAGCCCCACGCCATTATGATCAAAAATTTCCCACACACGAACGTCAGGATGGTAGACAGGAATATCAAAACGTTCGACAAACTTAATACCGAAGAGCTGATTCGCAGTCCAGAATACGCCTTCATTCAACACCGTGTTTAATTCGAAATAAGGCTTGAGCTGCGCTTCATCGAGATCGAATTTCTCACGTCTTACCTGCTCGGCATAAAATGCCCAGTCCCACGGCTGCGCGCTAAACCCGCCCTGCTGCTTATCGATAACCGCCTGTATCGAGGCTAATTCATCGCTCGCACGTTGACGCGCCGCTGGAACAATTTCCCGCATAAAGTTGAGCGCTGCTTCTGGCGTTTTTGCCATCTGATCGGCGATTTTCCATGCGGCATAATGAGGAAAACCAAGCAGTTTCGCCTGCTGCGCGCGGATCTCCACCAGACGTTGAATGATAGCGCGGGTATCATTGGCATCATTTTTTTCCGCTCGCGTCCAGCCCGCAGTAAACAGTTTTTCACGCGTCGCGCGATCGCGCAGTTCAGCAAGCGCTGGTTGCTGGGTGGTATTCAGCAGCGGAATCAGCCAGTTGTTATCCAGACCTTTCTCGCGAGCCGCCTCTGCCGCCAGCGCAATCTCTTGCTCACTCATTCCTGCCAGCTGCGCGATATCGTTCACAACCAGACCGCCGGATTTATTTGCTGCCAGTAACCGCTGGTTAAACTGGCTGGTCAGGGTCGCAGCTTCTGTATTCAGTACTTTTAATTTTGCTTTATCAGCTTGCTCAAGTTTGGCTCCGGCAAGGACAAAACGTTGATGAATCACCTCCACCAGGCGGATGGATTCACTATCAAGCCCCAGGGATTCACGGCGTTGCCAGACAGCATCTACCCGCGCGAATAATTCCCCGTTCAGATAGATATCATTCGCAAGTTCCGCCAGTTCAGCGGAAAACTGTTCATCAAGACGCTGTAATTCATCATTGGTATGCGCCGCAGTCATCGCAAAAAAGACGCTGGTAACGCGGGTAAGTAATTCTCCGCTTTGTTCCAGTGCCAGAATAGTATTGTTGAAATCAGGTGTTTGCGGGTTAAGCGCGATGGCAGCAATTTCTGCCCGCTTTTGCTGCATTCCCTCATCGAATGCCGGGCGATAGTGATGATTGGCAATTTGATCAAAATGGGGAGCCAGATACGGCAGTGTGCTTTGCACAAGGAAAGGATTCATTGTTGTCATTTTCTTCTCCTGAACGCGAGGTGTTCCATAGCGTAGGCTTACTGATAACGGAGTGCAATCTTGCAAACCAGTATTACCCGCTCTTAAGCATCACGTGCTATGTTATTGACACACAAAAGCGTTGAGGAACAGTGAGATGATCGTTTTAGTAACTGGAGCAACGGCAGGTTTTGGTGAATGCATTACTCGTCGTTTTATTCAACAAGGGCATAAAGTTATCGCCACTGGCCGTCGCCAGGAGCGGTTGCAGGAGTTAAAAGACGAACTGGGAGATAATCTGTATATCGCCCAACTGGACGTTCGCAACCGCGCCGCTATTGAAGAGATGCTGGCATCGCTTCCTGCCGAGTGGTGCAATATTGATATCCTGGTAAATAATGCCGGTCTGGCGTTGGGCATGGAGCCTGCGCATAAAGCCAGCGTTGAAGACTGGGAAACGATGATTGATACCAACAACAAAGGCCTGGTATATATGACGCGCGCCGTCTTACCGGGTATGGTTGAACGTAATCATGGTCATATTATTAACATTGGCTCAACGGCAGGCAGCTGGCCGTATGCCGGTGGTAACGTTTACGGTGCGACGAAAGCGTTTGTTCGTCAGTTTAGCCTGAATCTGCGTACGGACCTGCATGGTACGGCGGTGCGCGTCACCGACATCGAACCGGGTCTGGTGGGTGGCACCGAGTTTTCCAATGTCCGCTTTAAAGGCGATGACGGTAAAGCGGAAAAAACCTATCAAAATACCGTTGCATTGACGCCAGAAGATGTCAGCGAAGCCGTCTGGTGGGTGTCAACGCTGCCTGCTCACGTCAATATCAATACCCTGGAAATGATGCCGGTTACCCAAAGCTATGCCGGACTGAATGTCCACCGTCAGTAATTTTTATACCCGGCGTAACTGCCGGGTTATTGCTTGTCACAAAAAAGTGGTAGACTCATGCAGTTAACTCACTCACAAGCAAGAACGAATGACCGTCGAAACGCAACTTAATCCCACACAGCCTGTCAATCAGCAGATTTATCGTATTCTTCGCCGCGACATTGTCCATTGCCTGATTGCACCAGGCACACCGTTGTCGGAAAAAGAAGTTTCTGTTCGTTTCAATGTGTCACGCCAGCCGGTTCGTGAAGCCTTTATTAAACTGGCGGAAAACGGTCTGATTCAAATTCGTCCGCAGCGTGGCAGCTACGTCAACAAAATTTCCATGGCCCAGGTGCGCAACGGCAGTTTTATCCGTCAGGCCATTGAGTGCGCGGTGGCGCGTCGGGCGGCGAGCATGATTACCGAAAGCCAGTGCTACCAACTGGAACAAAATCTTCACCAGCAACGCATTGCCATTGAGCGCAAGCAACTGGATGATTTTTTTGAACTTGATGACAACTTCCATCAACTCCTGACGCAGATTGCCGACTGTCAACTGGCGTGGGATACCATTGAGAACCTGAAAGCGACCGTTGATCGCGTGCGCTATATGAGTTTCGACCACGTTTCTCCACCAGAAATGCTGTTACGCCAGCATCTTGATATTTTCTCTGCCCTGCAAAAACGTGATGGCGATGCGGTAGAACGTGCAATGACGCAACATTTGCAGGAAATCAGCGAATCTGTGCGCCAGATCCGCCAGGAAAACAGCGACTGGTTTAGCGAAGAGTAATTCATTTCCTCTCATCCCATCCGGGGTGAGAGTCTTTTCCCCCGACTTATGGCTCATGCATGCATCAAAAAAGATGTGAGCTTGATCAAAAACAAAAAATATTTCACTCGACAGGAGTATTTATATTGCGCCCGTTACGTGGGCTTCGACTGTAAATCAGAAAGGAGAAAACACCTATGACGACCTACGATCGTAACCGTAACGCAATCACCACTGGCAGCCGTGTTATGGTTAGCGGCACCGGTCACACTGGCAAGATCCTGTCGATTGATACTGAAGGTCTGACCGCTGAGCAAATCCGCCGCGGAAAAACCGTAGTTGTTGAAGGTTGTGAAGAGAAACTGGCACCACTGGACCTGATTCGTCTCGGCATGAACTAAGCGTGTGAATGCCGCCGATGGCGGCATTGCTTTTTTTACTTCACGGAATATTTCGCCACGGTCGCTTTCGCGCCATGCGCTAATAAAGACAAGTACGCTTCCGTTACTTTTGTCGTAAACAAACTATTGCCTGGTAAATCATCACCAAAGATCGCCTTAATTGCCAGCAATGACTGGACGCGCGCTGTCCCTTCAGCACTACTTTGTACTGCCTTCTGAATAACAGGTAACAGTGGATCACTGATTTCTATCGGATTTCCCTGTTCATCAACACCACCGACATAACGCATCCAACCCGCGACGCCCAGCGCCAGCAGATCGAACTTGCTGTCATGCGCCAGATGCCAGCGAACAGAATCCAACATCCGCTGTGGCAATTTCTGGCTGCCATCCATCGCAATCTGCCAGGTTCGATGACGTAACGCCGGGTTGCTATAGCGTTCAATTAATCGGTTAGCGTAATCTTGCAAATCAACGCCCTGCACTTTCAGCGTCGGCGCTTGTTCCTGCAACATTAAGGTATACGCCGCATGACGATAATGTTCATCCTCCATGCAGTCATTAATGTGCTGATATCCGGCAAGATAGCCCAGATACGCCAGGAATGAATGACTGCCGTTAAGCATACGCAGTTTCATTTCTTCATAAGGCAGCACATCGCTAACCAGTTCAGCTCCCGCTTTTTCCCATTCCGGACGTCCGGCAACAAAGTTATCTTCTATTACCCACTGGCGGAAAGGTTCACAGGCAACGCCTGCCGCATCGCGCACACCGGTAAGTTGTTCGATTTTCGCCAGCGTATCCTCTGTCACTGCGGGCACAATACGGTCCACCATTGTTGATGGGAAAGTCACGTTATCTTCGATCCATTGTGCCAGTTTTACATCAATGGCTTGCGCATAGGAAGTGACAACGTCACGCATAACATGACCGTTTTCTGGCATGTTGTCACATGACATGACGGTAAATGCGGGAAGTCCTGCCGCTTTACGGCGAGCCAGCGCCTCAACAATCACCCCTGTTGCAGTTTTCGGCTGGTGGGGATTTTGCACGTCGGCAACGACCATCGGGTGATCAAGCATTAACTGTCCGGTCGCCGGAGAGTGGAAATACCCTTTTTCGGTGATTGTCAGAGAGACAATCGCGATTTGCGGTTCACACATCGCAGCCAACACGGTTTCTAAGCCATCTATTTGTACGTGCAAGGCTTTTTTAACGACGCCAACGACGCGAGCCGTCCACGCATCAGCCGACATTTCCGCAACGGTATAAAGATTATCTTGCTGTTGTAAATCGGCAATTTGCTGTTCGCCGCCGATTAAGTTGACCTCATAATATCCCCAGTCACTGAAATGTTCCGTAGAAAGAATATCGGCATACACGCCCTGATGTGCACGGTGAAATGCACCAAAGCCTAAATGAACAATTCTTGGGGCCAGGTTATTACGATCATAAACAGGGAGCGTCGCTTTTGCTGATAACAAATGATTTCCCATAACAATTCCTTAAAATTAAATATAGCAAGCTACATGTTTTGTTATATGAATAAAAATCCCCTCTCCGGTAAGAGAAGGGATTGAGGATTTACAGACTTCTGGACGGTTGCGCAGCTCTTACAACATGTGGTTGATCTTCTGCGGCGTCTTCCAGCGCACTTAAATCACGGTCTTTCACTTCTGGCATTTTCAGCGCAGAGATTAAACCAATCACAGAATATGCCATGATCATAATGGCGATCGGATACCAGGATTCCGTCATGGTGCAGAAAATCCCCGCCAGGATAGGACCAAAACCGGAAGCGATAAGACCACCAATTTCTTTAGAAATAGCCATTCGGGTAAAGCGGTTTTTACAGCCGAACATTTCTGCCATGGTAATGTTTTCCAGAGCAAATAATCCAAGCACCGCACAGTTATGAATCACAATCAGTGCAACCATAATGGTGCTCGGGGCATAGCTTTTATCTACGATGATAGAAAGCATTGGCCATGCCAGCACAATCGCAGAGGTATTCATAATAATATACGGGATCCGGCGACCAATTTTATCGGATAACCAACCAAGGAACGGAATGGTCATAAAGCCGAGAATCGAACTGATCATCAATGCATCTGTTGGAATTGCTTTGTTAAACAATAACGTCTGCACTAAATAGCCTGCAAGGAAAGTCTGAATTAAACCTGAGTTACCAGCCTGACCAAAACGCAGCCCTGTTGCCAGCCAGAAGGATTTGCTCTGGAACATGCTACCAGCAGGTGCAGGTTTTGCTGTCGGTTGGTTGCTGTCGTTAACCTTCTCAAAGACCGGGCTTTCTTTCAGATTCATACGCAACCAGATAGCAAAGACCATCACGACAACGCTCGCCAGGAAAGGTATACGCCATCCCCACGCCAGCAGTTCCTCTTTACTGAGAATGAAGAACATAAAGGCCCAGATTGCCGTTGCGCTCAGGGTTCCGCAGTTAGTTCCCATAGCCACAAATGAGGAGATAATTCCGCGCTTACCTTTTGGCGCATATTCCGCCAGCATCGTACCGGCACCGGAAATTTCCGCACCTGCACCCAACCCCTGAATAATACGCAGCGTCACCAGCAAGATGGGGGCAAAAACACCAATTTGTGCATAAGTCGGTAACACACCAATTAAGGTGGTACAGATCCCCATCATGGTGATGGTAATAAAGAGCACTTTTTTACGCCCTATTCTGTCGCCCATTTTGCCGAAAATAAATGCTCCGACAATACGTGCCACATAACCTGCACCATAGGTTCCCATTGCCAGAATTAACGCCATTGCCGTTGATGATTCAGGAAAAAATATTTCATGAAACACTAACGCTGCGCCGAGCGAATATAACTGGAAGTCCATAAATTCAAGCGCAGTGCCCAACCATCCCGATACTGCTGCTTTCACCAAATCCTTAGTACTTCTTTCGTGTTTTTCTATTGTCATAATGGTTATCTCTAAAAAAGAGGTAAGATGCGTACTACTTACTCGCCGTTATTGGTATTATTCAGAAAAAGTGAGTAAGACTTTGCAGCAATGTTTTTGATCCAGTTCAAATAAACTAATGGCATCCGCAACATGCTGGAAATCAAACGTATGGGTAATTAGTTTTTCTGGTTTAATTAACCCTTTACTTAACCAGTCGATAACGACCGGGAATTTATTTGCATTTAAGCGTGAAGAGAAAATAGAGAGTTCTTTTCCGGTAATTCCTTGCTGAATCACTTCAGACGGTTCACTGGAGAAGCCCATCAATACAATACGTGCCGCTGGAGAAGCCAGCGTTACGGCTTCTTTCAGGATTGAAGGATGACAAGCCGCATCGATAATTAATGTCGGCTTGATGCCTTTTTCAGCGAAAATCTCGCCAAGCGGTGTCTGGCTGTTATTAATCGCCCAGTCTGCCCCGCTCTCTTTCGCTTTTTCCAGTCGTTCATCAATGCGATCGGCAACAATCACATTCTTAACGTTATAGACGCCTTTTAATACCTGAACGATCGTCAGGCCGATTGGACCTGCACCGTAAACCAGAACGGTATCATTTTCAGTCGGTTGACCATGACCGGTAACGTTAGCCGCAATGGTAAAAGGTTCAATCATCACCGCATATTGATCGGCCACTGCTTCAGGAATTTTCCACGCATTTTTTGCCGGCACCACGGCATATTCACTGAAACCACCGTCAGCGTGCACACCTAATACAGCCAGTGTCGTACAAACGTTCGGCTTACCTATAGAGCACGGATAGCAATGCCCACAGCTGACCACCGGATCGACAGCAACGCGTTCACCGACTCTGGCGCTTTCCACGCCTTCACCCACTGCATCAATGACGCCAAAAAATTCATGTCCAATGACGCGTGGATATTTCGCAAAAGGATTATGCCCACGATAAATATGGCTATCTGAACCACAAATTCCGGCAAGTTTCACTTTTACTCGTACTTCACCCGCTGACGGGGTGGGTATTTCGCGTTCGATAATTGCCAGTTGATTCGGTTTTTCAATTAAAATGCTTTTCATTATCTTACTCCTTACCAGTTCCACAGCGTGCCATCTTCCAGACGTGCGACTGGCAGATAAGCAGGTTCATAGGGATATTTCGCCGCCAGCTTTTCATCGAATTCGATGCCAAGACCCGGTTTTTCTCCCGGATGCATATAGCCGTTATCGAAAGTCCAGTTGTGCGGGAAGACTTCGAGCATTTGTTCGGAATAACCCATGTATTCCTGGACACCGAAATTGGGGACCCACAGATCAAAGTGCAGCGCCGCAGCCATGCAGACTGGTGACAAATCGGAAGGACCGTGTGAGCCAGTACGTACCTGATACAGCGAAGCAAAATCGGCAATCCGGCGCATACCGGTAATTCCGCCTGCATGGGTCAGCGTGGTACGGATATAATCGATGAGTTGCTCTTCAATCAGTTGTTTGCAGTCCCAGATGCTGTTGAAGACTTCACCCACCGCGATGGGTGTGACGGTATGTTGGCGAATGAGACGGAAGCATTCCTGGTTTTCCGCAGGCGTCGGGTCTTCCATCCAGAACATGCGATAATCTTCAATGCTCTTACCAAAGCGCGCCGCTTCAATAGGCGTTAAGCGATGGTGCATGTCATGCAGCAGATGTTCATCAAAACCAAACTTGTTACGTACCGCGTCAAACAATTTCGGCATGAAATCGAGGTATTTCTCCGTCGACCACAGCTGCTCTTCCGGCCACTGTCCTTTGGTTGCGGGTTCATAAGCCAGACCTTTACCTTTCGACATGCCGTAGGTGGTTTTCATACCAGGGATTCCGCACTGCACGCGGATGGCTTTGAATCCCAGCTCCTGATGACGGGCATAATCATCCAGAGCTTCATCAATACTGTGACCGGTGGTATGGCAATAAACCATCACCCCTTCACGAGACGCGCCGCCGAGTAACTGATAAAGCGGCATGTTGGCAGCTTTGGCTTTAATATCCCACAGCGCCATATCAACCGCTGAAATGGCCGACATCGTAACCGGACCGCGACGCCAGTAAGCACCTTTATAGAAAAACTGCCAGATATCTTCGATACGGTGTGCATCGCGACCAATAAGCTGCGGACAAAGGTGATCCTGCAAATAAGAGGCCACGGAAAGCTCACGTCCATTTAGGGTGGCATCCCCAAGGCCCGTAATACCGTCCTCAGTGGTGATTTTTAATGTGACGAAATTACGCCCCGGACAGGTAACAAAAACTTCAGCCTTTACGATCTTCATGTTCGATTCCTTGCATCGCTTGTCGTGATGCATGAAATCTACGCAACTGAGCTACTACCATACAAGTATGAAGATCAAAAAAAGCCGGAGTGATCACAAAAAAAGGCGTATATTTGCGCCGTGAATGGTTGACAAAAGATGAAATAGAATACCTTTTGTCAGCTGACACTTCCTCGTATCTTATTGATAAAATGGATTTATGTTCCTACGTGCGCCCCCAGCCCGCAACAATGATCAACATGCCGCAAAGCGCAATCAACGCCCCCGTCCAGTCATAAAGAGTCAGTTTCACGCCATCCACAACGCGCAGCCACATCAAAGCCGTGCAGACATAAACGCCACCATAAGCCGCGTAAACACGCCCACTCGCCGCAGGATGCAACGTTAACAACCAGACAAACAGCGCCAGTGAAATCCCCGCCGGAAGCAACAGCCAGATACTGGCGTTTCGCTTCAACCACAGCCAGGGCAAAAAGCATCCAATAATTTCACACAGCGCAGTAGCAAAAAATAGTAACGTTGTTTTAATCATCTTTGTCACTTATTGACATCACGTATAGTTATAGGGCGACATAATATCATCAATATAAACACCCTCCTTGAACGTTTTGCGTTCGCAGTGGATGGTGTAGAATCAGCTTTAATCATTCATACAGGGAATGAATTATGAAAATCACTCTCAGCAAACGAATCGGCCTGCTCGCTTTTCTGCTGCCTTGCGCACTGGCATTGAGCACAACTGTTCATGCCGAAACTAACAAACTGGTGATTGAGTCTGGCGACAGTGCACAAAGCCGCCAGCGCGCCGCTATGGAAAAAGAGCAATGGAATGACACGCGTAATCTGCGCCAGAAAGTGAATAAACGCACTGAAAAAGAGTGGGATAAAGCCGACGCTGCTTTTGATAACCGCGATAAATGTGAGCAAAGCGCCAACATCAATGCCTACTGGGAGCCAAATACTTTGCGCTGCCTGGACCGTCGAACTGGCCGCGTTATTATCCCCTAACCTGTTATTGATTTAAGGAATGTAAGGACACGTTATGCCAAGCGCCCACAGTGTTAAGCTACGCCCGCTGGAGCGTGAAGATTTACGCTATGTACATCAACTCGACAATAACGCCAGTGTGATGCGTTACTGGTTTGAGGAACCCTACGAAGCCTTTGTTGAACTCTCTGATCTGTATGATAAGCATATTCACGATCAGAGCGAACGGCGCTTTGTGGTGGAATGTGACGGCGAAAAAGCCGGTCTGGTGGAGCTGGTGGAAATTAACCATGTTCATCGCCGCGCAGAATTTCAGATAATTATCTCCCCGGAGTATCAGGGGAAAGGTCTGGCAACCCGTGCCGCCAAATTAGCAATGGACTATGGCTTCACCGTTCTCAATCTCTATAAGCTGTATCTGATCGTTGATAAAGAGAATGAAAAAGCGATTCACATTTACCGCAAGCTTGGCTTTACGGTTGAAGGTGAATTGATGCATGAGTTCTTTATTAATGGTCAATATCGTAATGCCATTCGCATGTGTATATTCCAGCATCAGTATCTGGCAGAGCACAAAACACCGGGTCAGACTCTCCTGAAGCCGACCGCACAATAGTATTAATAATAATCGATCGTATTTTTGATGGTGTAAACCCGTTCGACGGCGGGTTTTACTCCTTCATCAACAATGATTAGCTGACAGTCCACCGGATTGGCGTGATTGTCATATTCACAGCTCTGTTTTACATTACCAACCCGTTGATTATTCAGTAAAGTAACCGCTGTGTAATCTAATTTTTTGATCGGGTCCGTTGATGGCGTGGCGCTGACAGATAATGTTTTATCGTTACTTTTCGTGGTTTTACCCAGCGGATACCCCTGATCATCATAGCGATATTCCATCTGCATCTGTTTGCTGCTGGCTTTAATCACGAAACCATTATCATCGGTTTCCCAACTCACCCCGGCAGAAGGTAATTCTGCTAGCTGGCATTTTCCCTGCAAACGAACTCTTTTCTCCAGCGTCTCGGCATCACGGTAATAATTGGCGTCCAGTACCAGGGCAACCAAGGTATTATTTTCCAGATCCAGTAATTCGAGAGAATCAAAACAGCCTTCTTCCGACAAAGTCCCCGAAACACGTTTCGTCACTTCACCTTGCTCATCCATTAATGTCTGAGTGAAATCTTTTACGGGACCACGCAGCGGATCAAAATCGAATTCATTAGAGAAACTGGCCATCTCCGGGGTAAATGAAAGTGTTACCTCTGTGCGGTCACATCCTGTGAGTAATATCGCGAGTAAGCATGGCAGTAATTTGTATTTCACAACAGTCACCTGAGAGTAGAGATGATTCTCAATCATAGTAGCAAATACAGTACTTTACACGTTAAATGCTATGCTTAAAGAAGTTATCTTCGCGTAAGGAGCTTATGATGAAACTCTCAACCTGCTGTGCCGCGCTTCTGCTCGCCCTCGCCTCACCCGCGGTACTCGCCGCGCCGGGATCCTGTGAGCGCATACAGAGCGATATATCACAGCGCATTATCAATAATGGCGTACCCGAAAGCAGCTTCACGTTAAGTATTGTACCCAATGACCAGGTTGATCAGCCTGATTCCCAGGTCGTCGGGCATTGCGCTAATGATACGCATAAAATTCTCTACACCCGTACCACCAGCGGTAACGTCTCTGCTCCCGCGCAGTCTACCCAGGATAACGCGCCTGCTGAACCGCAGTAACACATTATCGACTGAACGCCGGATACGACAGGTCTGGCGTGTGGTATTGTTATGCGCAGGTCTAGGATGCTGGCTTTGTCCACTCATTCGTCGCCGTGAACCTCACGTTGCCGGACTTGTTCTGGGGCTAATCCTCATACTTGGCGGTGAGATGATCGGGCGTGTGCTCTTTTATTGCCTGCACATGACGGTAGGAATGGCTATTGCAGGTTAACAAATTGGTGCGGGGCAACCCGCACATTTCAGGATGTTAGGAATGACCCATTTTTCACAGCAAGATAATTTTTCTGTTGCGGCGCGCGTGTTGGGCGCGCTGTTTTATTACGCTCCAGAGAGTGCGGAAGCCGCCCCCCTGGTTGCGGCACTCACCCGTGACGGCTGGGAAACTCAGTGGCCTCTACCAGAAGAGTCATTAGCGCCGCTGGTGACGGCTTTTCAGACACAGAGTGAAGAGACTCACGCCCAGGCCTGGCAGCGTTTGTTTGTCGGCCCGTGGGCACTGCCGTCACCGCCGTGGGGATCGGTCTGGCTGGATCGCGAATCTGTGCTGTTTGGCGATTCAACATTGGCACTTCGTCAGTGGATGCGCGAGAAAGGCATTCAGTTTGAAATGCAGCAAAACGAACCGGAAGATCATTTTGGTTCACTGCTGTTGATGGCTGCGTGGTTGGCGGAGAATGGTCGCCAGACAGAATGCGAAGAATTGCTGGCATGGCACCTTTTTCCGTGGTCAACACGTTTTCTTGACGTTTTTATCGAAAAAGCAGAACACCCTTTCTACTGTGCACTGGGTGAACTGGCTCGCTTAACGCTGGCGCAATGGCAATCACAACTGTTGATTCCTGTCGCGGTTAAACCGCTGTTTCGATAGGATCACCGTATTATTGCCGGATGGTGACAATTACGCGCAATTCGGCAATGATAGGTTACAGTGTCACGTTTTTTATCTCTTAAAGCACGCACTGCTTTTGCGGCTGGCCTCTTTTGCCGCAAAATAGTCGCCCGTGTTTCATTGCCCATTTCTGCTCATGCATCATCTACACATCTATCCGGATCTGCGCACTATGTTCCGCCGTCTGCTTATAGCAACAGTCGTCGGTATTCTTGCGGCCTTTGCCGTTGCCGGGTTTCGTCATGCAATGCTGCTACTGGAGTGGTTGTTCCTCAATAATGACTCCGGCAGTCTGGTCAATGCAGCGACAAATCTTTCCCCATGGCGACGGCTGCTAACTCCGGCGCTCGGTGGACTGGCGGCGGGTTTGTTGCTGATGGGCTGGCAGAAATTTACCCAGCAACGCCCTCATGCGCCGACCGATTACATGGAAGCGTTGCAAACCGATGGGCAGTTTGATTACGCAGCAAGCCTGGTTAAATCGCTTGCCTCTCTGCTGGTAGTAACCAGCGGCAGTGCAATTGGTCGCGAAGGTGCGATGATTCTTTTAGCTGCCCTTGCCGCCTCCTGTTTTGCCCAACGTTTTACGCCACGCCAGGAGTGGAAATTATGGATCGCCTGTGGAGCTGCGGCGGGAATGGCTGCGGCCTATCGCGCCCCGCTTGCTGGCAGTTTATTTATAGCCGAAGTGCTGTTTGGCACTATGATGTTGGCCTCTCTCGGCCCGGTGATTATTTCCGCCGTCGTGGCGTTGCTGGTTAGCAATCTTATTAATCATAGCGACGCATTACTCTACAGCGTACAACTCTCAGTGACGGTTCAGGCTCGTGACTATGCGCTGATTATCAGTACAGGTGTGCTGGCAGGTCTGTGCGGACCACTGTTGTTAACGTTAATGAACGCCTGTCATCGTGGATTTGTGAGTCTCAAGCTTGCGCCGCCCTGGCAACTGGCACTGGGCGGGTTGATCGTGGGTCTGCTTTCCCTGTTCACACCTGCAGTGTGGGGCAACGGCTATAGCACCGTACAATCCTTTTTAACCGCTCCGCCACTGTTAATGATCATTGCCGGGATCTTCCTCTGTAAACTGTGTGCCGTGCTGGCGAGTAGTGGTTCTGGAGCGCCCGGTGGTGTCTTTACACCGACGCTATTTATCGGTCTTGCCATTGGCATGTTGTATGGTCGTAGCCTGGGATTATGGTTACCTGATGGCGAAGAAATTACGCTTTTACTCGGATTGACAGGGATGGCGACACTGTTGGCGGCAACAACGCACGCGCCGATTATGTCGACGTTGATGATATGTGAAATGACCGGGGAGTATCAGCTACTCCCCGGTTTATTGATTGCCTGCGTAATTGCGTCGGTAATTTCGCGGACGTTACACCGTGACTCTATCTACCGCCAGCACACTGCGAAGCATAGCTAAGCGGATGTATTGCCCCAGTTCACGCTGTTCGGCGCGCGGCAGATAAGGCAGTTCACCAATGAGCGGTGCCGGAAGTTTTTTACCGAGCACATCAATGATTTCCGCATAATGCGCCAGTCCTGGGTTGATTCGGTTAGCCACCCAGCCAATGAGCGGCAGCCCGTCGTTGGCAATCGCCTGAGCTGTTAGCAGTGCATGGTTAATGCAACCTTCCTGAATACCGACAACCATCAACACCGGCAGTTGTTCCTGCACCACCCATTCAGAGAGCGGACGCAAATCATTCATCAGACTGCGCCAGCCGCCAGTCCCTTCTACCACGACATGATCGACTTTATCGGTCAGGTTTGCCAGGCCGTTTGAAATGAGGGTGTAATTGATTGGGCAACTGTGCGCCACGCTACTTTCTTCTTCGCTTAACGCGATAGGATTAACTGCTTCATAAGGCAGTTCGATGGTTGAAACACTCTGCAACACCAGGGCATCTTTATTACGCAGCCCTTCGGGTGTCTCTTTGCTCCCCTTCGCTACGGGTTTATATCCCGCAACCGTTTTTCCCTGGGAGGCTAACGCTTGTAGCAATGCGCGGGAAACCACCGTTTTCCCTACAGAAGTGTCTGTACCGGTAATAAAGAAACGCTTCAGCATCACTAACTCCACCGTTATGCTTCACAAATATAAACCAGGAAAATAATTAACCTTGAAAGTCTAAGTTATGCTTTCCTGGCCCAAATTGAGATAGCGCAAATTTTGGTAGAACAGTTAAAAAATGTTAACCCTGCAACAGACGAATCAACAAAGAACCGTTATACATCGCGTCTTTTACCAGCGCAGCGCCTGCCATCGTGCCCTGGTTAGAAAACTGAGTACTCTCAACGCTAATGCGCTGACTATACGCAGGAAGGGCCTGCTGACGGATGCTGTCCGAGATAACTGGGAAGAGGATATCTGCCGCTTTACTTAACGGTGAGCCAATCAGTATTTTTTGTGGGTTAAATAAATTCACCATGATGGCAAGAATGCGACCGACATGCGCGCCTACCCCGGTAATGATGTCTTTTGCCAGTAGATCGCCGCGCAATGCCGCCTGACACAATGAGTCCACGGTTAACGGTTGTCCATGTAACATCGAGCTCATGGATTGATTGAGACGCAGCTGTGCCAGCTCAAGAATACTGTCCACACTGGCGATGGTTTCGAGGCAACCGTGATTCCCGCAATAACAGCGTTTCCCATACGGGTCGACCTGTGTGTGGCCTATTTCCACGAGGCTACTGCTGCCTGCGTGTAGCAGATGACCATCGGTAATGACGCCCGCCCCCACGTTGTGATCGATAACCACCTGAATCACATCGCGCGCCCCGCGTGAGGCACCAAACAAGGCCTCAGCCATCGTCCATGCGCTGATATCATGCTGAATATAAACCGGTACGCCGGTATGCTGCTCCAGCGCCTCGCCGAGCGGCATCTCTTTTACATCCTCGTAGAACGGCATGCGATGTACAATACCATTTTCCGTATCAATAATTCCCGGCAAGGTTATGGCAATCGAAGTCAGACGCTCAAGTTTTTTCTGGTGGCGGATAAAAAACTGATCGATATGGGAAATGATACGATCCAGCAATGGCGAGTCATCTTTTAACGCCAGTTCCTGCGACTCCTCCACTACCAGTTTGCTGCTCAGATCGCGCAAAGCAAGGAAAATCTCCCCGCGACTAATGCGCAGAGAAAGATAGTGCCAGGCTTCAGTTTCAACCACCAGCCCCACTGCCGGACGGCCACGGTTCCCCGCTTCTTTGATTTCCAGCTCTTGCACCAGGTGTGCTTCGAGCATCTCACGGACAATTTTAGTGATACTGGCAGGAGCCAGTTGCGCCAGACGGGAAAGATCGATACGCGAGACTGGACCAAGCTGATCAATCAGGCGATAAACCGCGCCCGCGTTGGTCTGCTTTATTTGATCAATGTGCCCAGGCTGATTTTCAGCAACCACCGCATACTCCCTATATTTTCGCGCTCCGAAATAATCTGTAGGCTATGGTGAAGCACTTCAATACGTGTCGTCAAATTTTTACTTAGGCATGTGATTAACAGCACATTTTTCGGGCTTTTTCGCTGAAATTTCCCTCACCTGAGAGCATTCAGCAGATGAATACGAAAGTTACGCGCAGCCGGACTTTGTTCATGATGTTTCGGCCAGACCAACCACATTTCAGAAACCGCATCCTCTTCAGCAATCGGCACCCAGCGCATTTCGTTGAGCTGAACACGTTTAAATGACGCAGGCAAAATTGAAACACCCAGACCAGCGGAAACCAGACCGATGATGGTCATTGCCTCACCCACCTCCTGAGTGATGACGGGCGTCAAATTGTAACGTCTCATCAGCCCGAGAATATCGTCATACAGCCCTGTTCCGACGTGCGGATCAAAAAAGACAAAGGGTTCTTTCGCCAGTTCAGCCAGCGTTACACTCGGGTTATTTGCCAGGGGATGATCGTGCGGGATCATCGCCATAAGCGGTTCATGGACGATGACTGCGTGTTCAAGCGTCTCCGGTAACGCTGTGTTACGCAGCAATCCCATATCCAGCGTTCCTTCAATGAGCGGAGCGATTTGCTCGCGAGTGTTCATTTCGCGGGTTTGTAAATGGACATCGGGATAATCACGGCGAAACAGCGATAACGTATCGGACACCGCCCGAATAAAAGGAGCGGACGAAGTAAAACCAATGCGCAACTCCCCCGCTTCGCCCTGATGCAGCCTTTCAGCGCGAGCGGCAGCATCATCCACCATAGACAGGATTTGCCGACTATCTACAAGAAACTGTTTTCCTGCTTCCGTCAGCAATACACTGCGATTGGTCCGTGCCAGCAGTCGGGCACCAATTTGTTGCTCCAGCGCCTGAATCTGCTGACTTAGAGGTGGTTGCGAAATATTCAGGCGGGCAGCGGCACGCCCGAAATGCAGCTCTTCTGCAACAGCGACAAAGTAACGCAGATGACGAAGTTCAATATTCATATTTAAAACATCTTATTTGAGATTATTAATATATTAGACAGAACAATTCGATTTTCCTAATCTATTCATAAGCCTGATCCACAGGCATATTTAGCAAGGATTTCAAGTGAGCCGTACTACAACTGTTGATGGCGCTCCGGCAAGCGACACTGACAAGCAAAGCATTTCTCAGCCAAATCAATTTATTAAACGCGGTACGCCGCAATTTATGCGCGTCACCCTGGCGCTTTTCTCTGCCGGACTGGCAACTTTCGCACTTCTCTATTGTGTGCAACCTATCCTTCCGGTGCTTTCACAAGAGTTTGGCTTAACGCCCGCGAACAGTAGTATTTCACTGTCCATTTCAACGGCGATGTTGGCTATCGGTTTGCTGTTTACTGGCCCGCTATCCGATGCCATTGGTCGCAAACCAGTGATGGTCACGGCGCTACTGTTGGCCTCCATTTGTACGTTACTTTCGACAATGATGACCAGCTGGCACGGCATTTTGATTATGCGCGCCTTGATTGGGCTTTCGTTAAGTGGCGTGGCAGCCGTTGGCATGACTTATCTTAGCGAGGAAATCCACCCCAGTTTCGTGGCCTTTTCAATGGGGTTGTATATCAGCGGCAACTCAATTGGCGGCATGAGCGGACGCTTAATTAGCGGTGTCTTCACGGACTTCTTTAACTGGCGAATTGCTCTGGCGGCAATCGGTTGTTTCGCGTTGGCCTCGGCGTTGATGTTCTGGAAAATCCTCCCTGAATCACGCCATTTTCGCCCGACTTCGCTGCGCCCTAAGACGTTATTCATCAACTTTCGTCTGCACTGGCGTGACCGGGGATTACCGTTATTGTTCGCAGAAGGCTTTTTGCTGATGGGGTCGTTCGTCACGCTGTTTAATTACATCGGCTATAGGTTGATGCTTTCCCCCTGGCATGTCAGTCAGGCCGTGGTTGGCTTATTATCGCTGGCTTATTTGACCGGTACATGGAGCTCACCCAAAGCCGGAACCATGACCACCCGCTATGGACGCGGTCCGGTGATGTTGTTTTCGACGGGGGTTATGCTGTTTGGTTTACTGATGACCTTATTCAGCTCGCTGTGGCTGATCTTTGCCGGAATGTTACTCTTCTCAGCCGGATTCTTCGCAGCCCACTCCGTTGCCAGCAGCTGGATCGGCCCCCGCGCAAAACGCGCTAAAGGCCAGGCCTCCTCGCTGTATCTGTTCAGTTACTATCTGGGGTCGAGTATTGCCGGGACGCTGGGTGGTGTTTTCTGGCATAACTATGGCTGGAACGGCGTCGGTGCATTTATTGCTCTGATGCTGGTCATTGCTCTGCTGGTCGGGACGCGTTTGCATCATCGTCTGCACGCCTGAAAAAATAAGTCCGGACTGAGGTAAATACCCGTCCGGACTTATTGCCTGCTCAAACCAACGTTAATAGCCATCCTAAAATAGACGAAGCGCCAGCCAATTCCCACAGCGCATCTAGCGTCATCAGGATTATAAGTACCCAAATAAACGGATTCATTTTGCTGTGTGTCATTTATTACTGATGCGCAGTTATTCTACCGCTTTGTAAGTAGTAAAATAGTTAACACGATCAAGACTACTATTATTGGTAGCTAAATTTTCCTTAAGTCACAATACGTTATTATCAACGCTGTAATTTATTCAGCGTTTGTACATATCGTTACACGCTGAAACCAACCACTCACGGAAGTCTGCCATTCCCAGGGATATAGTTATTTCAACGGCCCCGCAGTGGGGTTAAATGAAAAAACAAATTGAGGGTATGACAATGAAAAAAGTATTAGCTCTGGTTGTTGCCGCTGCTATGGGTCTGTCTTCTGCTGCCTTTGCTGCAGAGACTGCGACCACACCTGCTCCGACTGCGACGACCACCAAAGCAGCGCCTGCGAAAACCACACATCATAAAAAACAGCATAAAGCAGCACCTGCCCAGAAAGCGCAGGCGGCTAAAAAGCATCATAAAAATGCCAAAGCTGAACAGAAAGCTCCTGAACAAAAAGCGCAGGCAGCGAAGAAACACGCCAAGAAACACAGCCATCAGCAACCGGCAAAACCTGCTGCACAACCCGCAGCGTAAGTTTTCAACAGTAATGCTGGCGCGCCCCCTCGCGCCTGAAAATTACGGTGCTAAGCGGGTAACGTTTAGCACCGCCTTTAGCGGAGGGTAGTATGGTGGGCCGTTATCGCTTTGAGTTCATTCTTATCATCCTTATTTTATGCGCACTGATTGCCGCCCGTTTTTATCTTTCCTGATCGTAGTTATCTGATTTTACTCCCACTTTCATCCCGTCCCGTCTATAGTATTTATGAGGGTTTGCTTTTAATAATCATAATTATCCACCAGAGTGTGATATGCGTACAACCATTGCTGTAGTGTTGGGTGCAATTAGTTTGACGTCTGCTTTTGTGTTTGCAGATAAACCAGACGTTGCCAAATCGGCAAACGATGAGGTCAGCACCCTGTTTTTTGGTCATGATGATCGTGTGCCAGTGAATGACACGACCCAATCACCGTGGGATGCGGTTGGCCAACTGGAAACGGCCAGCGGCAATTTATGTACGGCGACGCTGATTGCACCCAATCTGGCATTAACGGCAGGACACTGTTTATTGACGCCGCCAAAGGGTAAAGCCGATAAAGCGGTAGCGCTGCGTTTCGTGTCAAATAAAGGTCTTTGGCGTTATGAGATCCACGACATAGAAGGCCGCGTTGATCCGACACTGGGAAAGCGGTTAAAAGCAGATGGGGATGGCTGGATTGTACCTCCCGCAGCTGCGCCCTGGGACTTCGGTTTGATTGTGCTACGTAATCCCCCTTCTGGCATTACACCGTTGCCGTTATTTGAGGGAGATAAAGCCGCGCTTACCGCCGCATTAAAAGCGGCTGGTCGTAAAGTGACTCAGGCGGGCTACCCTGAAGATCATCTCGATACGTTGTACAGTCATCAAAACTGTGAAGTGACTGGCTGGGCGCAAACGTCGGTGATGTCGCATCAGTGCGATACCTTGCCGGGTGACAGCGGTTCGCCTCTGATGTTGCATACCGATGACGGCTGGCAATTAATTGGGGTGCAAAGCTCGGCTCCTGCCGCGAAAGATCGCTGGCGCGCCGATAACCGGGCCATTTCTGTTACCGGTTTTCGCGACAAGCTGGATCAACTGTCGCAAAAATAATGTTCAAACGCTGCCCGACAGCGCGGGCAGCGTGTTCATCAGGCAAGTTTCACCATGATCATTCCAGCCAACAGCAGCACCAGGCCAATCCAGCCTTTACGATTTAACCGTTGACCAAACAAGATCCAACCTGCGGCTAACGTGGCGGCAATACCAAACCCGCCCCACAATGCATAAGCGACAGACAAGTCGATCCCTTTAACGGCCTGAGAAAGCGCACTAAAGGCAGCCAGCACCGCCGCCAGGGAGAGCAAGCCAAATATTTTGCAACGAAAGCCGTCAGAAAATTTCAAAAAGACGTTAGCAACGATTTCCAGCACGATTGCCAATGCCAGCCAGGCGGCGTGAACCCATTCAAACTGCGCCATGGTTCACCTCCAGTTCAGGTTTACGCGCTTTACGGGTACCTGATTTGATCAATACAATCCCGGCGACCAGGGTGGTTAACCCGGCAATTTTCATCAGCGATAAACTTTCGTCGAATAACAAAACGCTAAACAAGGTAATAAATAAAATACCGATACCTTCCCACAGCGCATAAGCCACGCCTAAGGCGATTTTTTTAACGGCGAAAGAGAGAAATATATACGACAGAGAAATCATCACCAGCATTAAAATAAAGCCGCCATTTCCCTCACTGACGCTCGCCCATTTCATGGACAGCGTACCGGTAATTTCTGTAGCAATAGCCAGACCTAATAAAATCCAATAAATATACATTGTCCTTCTCCTGCAAGAGAATTATTTTAATTTTCGCTTAATTCAGCGAAACCAAAGTAAAGTGGTCAAGCCCCGCGCTTAGCGCAAGCTTTGGCAGAAGAAAGGACTAAAGCGCGTTGCGCCAGTGCTGCTCACCTACGAGCAAGATAGTGGATGAGGTACGAAGATGGGTAAATGTAGAAAATAACGTCCTGAACAAATTGTCCATAATATTACAATTATCCGCAGTGTTGCTTCTCGTCCTCGCGGATGATAATTGTCCTCGGTAGTTGAACACGCCTGATTTGTATCATAGCTTAAGAATTAACTCAAAATATTTTCACTTCTTTACCTGAGCGGTTTGATTTTCGTTATGATGACGGAGCGAAAAAGACATTATTATTAGCAAAGGAAGAAAAAACGGGGACAAGCATGGCAAAGCCGATCATCACGCTCAATGGCCTAAAAATCGTCATTATGTTGGGAATGCTGGTCATTATTCTCTGCGGTATCCGTTTTGCCGCCGAGATCATCGTGCCGTTTATTCTCGCATTATTTATTGCTGTTATTCTTAACCCGCTGGTGCAACACATGGTCCGCTGGCGTGTGCCGCGTGTACTGGCAGTGTCAATTTTGATGACCATCATCGTGATGGCGATGGTGTTGCTGTTAGCTTATCTGGGTTCCGCGCTCAATGAGTTGACGCGGACGTTACCGCAATATCGCAACTCTATTATGACGCCGCTGCAAGCGATTGAACCGTTGTTGCAACGCGTAGGGATTGATGTCTCAGTTGACCAGCTGGCGCATTACATTGATCCGAACGCGGCGATGACGTTGCTCACCAACTTATTGACGCAGTTATCTAATGCCATGTCATCAATCTTTTTATTGCTGCTGACGGTGCTGTTTATGTTGCTCGAAGTGCCACAATTGCCCGGAAAATTTCAGCAAATGATGGCGCGTCCGGTTGAAGGGATGGCGGCGATTCAGCGTGCGATTGACAGTGTGTCTCATTATCTGGTGCTGAAAACAGCCATCAGCATCATCACCGGCCTGGTCGCCTGGGCGATGCTCGCCGCCCTCGATGTTCGCTTCGCTTTTGTCTGGGGATTGCTGGCCTTTGCGCTTAATTACATCCCTAATATTGGTTCAGTTCTCGCGGCAATCCCCCCTATCGCTCAGGTACTGGTATTTAATGGCTTCTACGAAGCGTTGCTGGTGCTGGCGGGATATCTGCTAATTAATCTGGTCTTCGGCAATATTCTGGAGCCGCGCATCATGGGACGTGGGCTGGGGCTTTCCACATTGGTGGTATTTTTGTCGTTGATTTTTTGGGGATGGTTGTTAGGACCGGTGGGTATGCTGCTTTCCGTGCCGTTAACAATTATTGTCAAAATTGCGCTTGAACAAACAACGGGAGGTCAAAGCATCGCCGTTCTGTTAAGCGATCTCAACAAAGAGTGACGGCCTCCGCAGAGGCCGTCAGGGTTACAGAGCTTTCAGGATTGCATCCACGCTGGCTTTGGCGTCACCAAACAGCATGTGGGTGTTTTCCTTGAAGAACAGCGGGTTTTGCACACCAGCATAGCCAGTGTTCATCGAACGTTTAAAGACAATCACGTTCTGCGCTTTCCACACTTCCAGCACAGGCATACCAGCAATCGGACTCTTCGGATCATCCTGCGCCGCCGGATTAACCGTGTCGTTAGCACCAATCACCAGTACGGTATCGGTATCAGCAAAGTCATCGTTGATCTCGTCCATTTCCAGCACGATGTCATACGGTACTTTTGCTTCAGCCAGCAATACGTTCATATGTCCAGGCAAACGCCCCGCAACCGGGTGGATACCGAAACGCACATTAATACCACGAGCGCGCAATTTCTCGGTAATTTCAGCGACAGGATATTGCGCCTGCGCAACTGCCATGCCGTACCCCGGAGTAATGATCACTGAATGGGAGTTTTTCAGCAGTTCCGCTGTCTCTTCTGCAGTGATTTCGCGGTGCTCGCCCACTTCCTGATCATCACCAGTAGAAGAGCCGTCGGTGCCGAAACCACCCGCAATAACGCTGATAAAGGAACGGTTCATCGCCTTACACATAATGTAAGAAAGGATAGCCCCCGAAGAACCGACCAGCGCACCGGTCACAATCAGCAGGTCGTTGCTGAGCATAAAGCCCGCAGCCGCAGCCGCCCAGCCGGAGTACGAGTTCAGCATCGACACCACCACTGGCATATCTGCACCACCGATGGAGGCGACTAAATGCCAGCCGAATACCAGCGCAATGGCGGTCATTATCAGCAATGCCAGCACTTGCAGGCCGACGCTATCCGTGCGAACAAATACAATCAGCAGCAGGAAGGAAACGATCAGAGCCGCCAGGTTCATTTTGTGACGGTTTGGCAGCATCAACGGTTTAGACGAAATCTTGCCACACAGTTTGCCGAACGCCACCACCGAACCCGTAAACGTTACCGCCCCGATGAAGATACCGAGGAACACTTCCGTCAGGTGAATATTGACCAGAATCGGTGCCATTCCCGCGTCATGATGCAGATAGCTGTTAAAACCAACCAGCACTGCCGCCAGACCCACGAAGCTATGCAGGATCGCCACCAGTTCTGGCATTTCGGTCATTTCAACTTTCTTCGCCAGACGGATACCAATTGCCCCACCAATGACCATAGCCAGCAAGATCCAGCCAACATTACCCGTATCCGGTCCAAAAATGGTTGCGATTAACGCAATCGCCATCCCGGCGATACCGAAGTTGTTACCCTGGCGAGACGTTTCATGTTTCGAAAGACCGGCCAGACTGAAGATAAACAGGATCGCGGCAACAATGTATGCAGCTGTAACTAATCCTCCAGACATATGTTACCCCTTAATTTTTGCGGAACATTTTCAGCATGCGCTGAGTCACGGTGAAGCCACCGAAAATATTAATGCTGGCTATAAGCACCGCGATAAAACTAAGGAAGCTAACCCAGCCGCCCTGGCCAATCTGCAACAGTGCTCCGACAACAATAATCCCTGAAATCGCGTTGGTGACCGACATCAACGGTGTATGCAGCGCGTGCGATACATTCCACACCACGTAATAACCGACAACGCAGGCCAGCGCGAACACAGTGAAGTGTCCAAGGAACTCTTTTGGCGCAACGCTTGCCATCCAGCCGAAAAGGATGATTGCCAACGCCATCAACGCGTATTTACGCCACGGTGAGCAGGCACATTTTTCCTCAGTTTTCACTTCCGGTGCCGCTTTTTGTGCCGCCTGCGGCTGAGCTGATACCTGAATCGGCGGTGCCGGCCAGGTAATTTCGCCCGCACGGATCACGGTCACGCCACGAATCACCACATCATCAAAATCCACAGTGATGTTGCCGTCTTTCTCTTTGCACAACAGTTTCAGCAGATTAACGAGGTTAGTGCCGTAAAGCTGTGAGGATTGCGTCGGCAGACGGCCCGGAAGATCGGTGTAACCAATTACTTTGACACCATTTTCCGTAGTGAAGATTTCACCCGGCACGGTGTATTCACAGTTGCCGCCGTTTTGGGCTGCCAGGTCGACAATCACACTGCCCGCCTTCATGGAGTCAACCATTTCACGGGTAATTAGCTTCGGCGCTGGTTTGCCTGGAATAAGCGCGGTGGTGACAATGATATCGACCTCTTTTGCCTGGGCGGCAAAGAGTTCCATTTCCGCTTTGATGAACGCGTCCGACATCACTTTGGCATAGCCATCGCCGCTGCCCGCTTCCTCTTTAAAATCCAGCTCGAGGAATTCTGCGCCCATACTTTGAACTTGTTCTTTCACTTCCGGGCGGGTGTCGAATGCACGCACAATCGCGCCGAGACTGTTTGCTGCGCCAATGGCGGCCAGACCTGCGACACCGGCACCAATCACCATCACTTTTGCCGGTGGCACTTTCCCGGCCGCAGTGATTTGTCCGGTAAAGAAGCGCCCAAATTCATGTGCCGCTTCAACAATGGCGCGATAACCGGCGATATTCGCCATCGAGCTTAGTGCGTCCAGCGATTGTGCGCGTGAGATACGCGGCACAGAGTCCATCGCCATCACGGTCACGTTACGTTCCGCAAGTTTTTGCATTAATTCCGGATTCTGCGCAGGCCAGATAAAACTCACCAGCGTTGTCCCAGGATTCAGTAACGCAATTTCATCATCTAACGGCGCATTGACCTTCAGAATGATCTCTGACTGCCAGACGCTATTCCCTTCTACAATTTCAGCGCCCGCTTGCACAAACGCTTTATCGTCAAAACTTGCCAGTTGACCCGCACCGCTCTCTACCGCGACGGTAAAACCCAGTTTCAGCAGCTGTTCCACTGTTTTTGGCGTTGCTGCAACACGGGTTTCATTGGTTAACCGTTCTCTTGGTATTCCAATTCGCATGATATTCCCTTCCATCGGTTTTATTGATGATGGTTTGCTTGTGTCAGGAGCCACACAAGCCGCTCATGTACGAGCTAAATGTTACTCCGTTAAAATAAATTAGTAACAAACGCCCTATAACGTACTGAAAATTATGCCTGTGATCTAGCGCCAAAAATCAGTATTTCGGCGTGAACTCGCAAAATATTAACGATTCAGCCGTGATAGTGGGATAAACACCTTAGAACGCCGGATAAAGACTGATAATTGTCTTCGGCGGCCGGGTAAAACGAGACATCGCCCCGGCACAAATCACTACTTAACATTAAATTAACTTATACAATTCAGTTGCTTCAGTAGTATTGATGGTGATACGGCTGTTTTTTAAGCATAGACGGTCATTTGAGCAGAATTAAAATTGGTTTAAGGAATGTGATATGAAAAATGACGCAGACAGTTACACCGTTTAAATGCAATAATCAGCCACGTTTCTCGTTAATAACAATACCAGTACCTGGTTTGCGCAAGGCGAAGGATTATTTTTATGAAGCTTAAGAACACCCTCCTGGCGTCGGCACTGCTTTCTGCTACGGCATTCTCCGTTAACGCAGCAACAGAACTGACACCGGAGCAAGCGGCAGCGGTTAAACCTTTTGACCGTGTAGTGATTACCGGTCGTTTTAATGCTATTGGCGAAGCGGTGAAAGCCGTTTCTCGTCGCGCAGATAAAGAAGGTGCCGCCTCTTTTTATGTTGTCGACACTTCTGATTTTGGTAACAGCGGTAACTGGCGTGTGGTCGCTGACCTCTATAAAGCCGATGCTGAAAAAGCAGAAGAAACAAGTAATCGCGTAATTAACAGTGTTGTCGAACTGCCGAAAGATCAGGCTGTTCTGATTGAACCGTTTGACACGGTCACCGTCCAGGGCTTCTATCGTAGCCAGCCAGAAGTCAATGATGCCATCACCAAAGCGGCAAAAGCGAAAGGTGCCTACTCTTTCTACATTGTTCGTCAAATCGATGCCAACCAGGGTGGTAACCAGCGTATTACTGCATTCATCTATAAAAAAGATGCTAAGAAACGTATCGTCCAGAGCCCGGATGTAATCCCGGCAGATTCCGAAGCAGGACGTGCAGCTCTGGCTGCCGGTGGCGAAGCCGCGAAGAAAGTTGAGATCCCGGGTGTTGCGACTACCGCATCACCAAGTTCTGAAGTCGGTCGCTTCTTTGAAACCCAGTCATCAAAAGGCGGGCGTTACACCGTCACGCTCCCGGACGGCACTAAAGTCGAAGAACTGAACAAAGCGACAGCAGCGATGATGGTCCCGTTCGACAGCATCAAATTCTCTGGCAACTACGGCAACATGACCGAAGTCTCCTATCAGGTTGCGAAACGTGCCGCGAAGAAAGGTGCTAAGTATTACCACATCACCCGCCAGTGGCAGGAACGTGGTAATAACCTGACCGTCAGCGCAGATCTGTATAAATAACTATTCAGTTACTCCTATAAGGCGGCTTGATGCCGCCTTTCGCATTTTTAGTCATAAATTTCCCTGCGACCATTGCATGCAGACACATCTCTTCGTAAAATCCCGCGCTTCAGTGGCAAACTCCATTTTTATGCGTTTTGCCCTAATATTTATTCTTCTTGTCACGTTTTAATCACTGGATATCGATGGAAAAGAAACTGGGACTGAGCGCACTCACCGCGCTGGTATTAAGCTCAATGCTGGGCGCGGGTGTTTTCAGTCTGCCGCAAAATATGGCGGCAGTTGCCAGCCCGGCAGCACTGCTCATCGGCTGGGGTATTACTGGCGCTGGCATTTTATTGCTGGCCTTTGCCATGCTGATCCTCACGCGCATTCGCCCCGAACTTGACGGCGGTATCTTTACCTATGCCCGCGAAGGGTTTGGCGAGCTAATCGGCTTTTGTTCCGCATGGGGATACTGGCTGTGCGCGGTCATCGCCAACGTCTCCTATCTGGTGATCGTTTTTTCCGCGTTAAGCTTTTTTACGGACACGCCGGAATTGCGCCTGTTTGGCGATGGTAATACCTGGCAATCGATCGTCGGTGCATCGGCTTTATTGTGGATTGTTCACTTTTTGATCCTGCGCGGGGTGCAAACCGCTGCCAGCATTAACCTTGTGGCGACACTGGCAAAATTGTTGCCGTTGGGTCTGTTTGTTGTGCTGGCGATAATGATGTTCAAACTGGATACCTTCAAGCTCGACTTCACCGGACTTGCACTTGGCGTACCCGTGTGGGAACAGGTGAAAAACACCATGCTGATCACCCTGTGGGTTTTCATTGGTGTGGAAGGTGCCGTGGTTGTTTCTGCGCGTGCGCGTAATAAGCGTGATGTTGGCAAAGCGACACTGCTGGCGGTTCTCTCCGCTCTGGGCGTTTATTTGCTGGTAACGCTGCTTTCGCTGGGCGTGGTGGCACGTCCTGAACTGGCTGAAATTCGTAACCCGTCAATGGCCGGTCTGATGGTGGAAATGATGGGACCGTGGGGCGAAATCATCATCGCTGCCGGTTTGATCGTTTCCGTTTGCGGCGCGTACTTAAGCTGGACCATCATGGCAGCAGAAGTTCCGTTCCTTGCAGCCACTCATAAAGCATTCCCGCGCATTTTTGCGCGCCAGAACGCACAAGCTGCGCCATCCGCTTCACTGTGGCTGACCAACATCTGCGTGCAAATTTGTCTGGTGCTCATCTGGCTGACCGGTTCCGATTACAACACATTGCTGACCATCGCCTCAGAAATGATTCTGGTGCCCTATTTCCTGGTCGGCGCGTTCTTGCTAAAAATCGCAACCCGTCCACTGCATAAAGCGGTAGGTGTCGGTGCCTGCATTTATGGCTTATGGTTATTGTACGCCTCTGGTCCAATGCACTTGCTGTTATCCGTTGTTCTGTATGCGCCGGGGCTGCTGGTTTTCCTGTACGCGCGTAAAACGCATACACATGATAATGTACTGAACCGTCAGGAAATGGTGCTGATTGGCATGCTGTTAATTGCCTCAGTTCCGGCGACCTGGATGCTGGTGGGATAACGTTCATCCCATCGTTGGATAGCAAAGGAGATAACGATGGGTAAAACCCAGCCCTTGCCAATATTAATTACTGGCGGAGGTCGCCGCATCGGCCTCGCCCTCGCATGGCATTTCATTAATCAAAAGCAACCGGTGATTGTCAGCTATCGGACGCACTATCCCGCCATTGATGGACTGATTAAAGCAGGTGCGCAGTGTATTCAGGCTGATTTTTCGACCAACGACGGTGTGATGGCGTTTGCCGATGAAGTACTAAAAAGCACCCATGGTCTGCGTGCTATTTTGCATAACGCCAGCGCGTGGATGGCGGAAAAACCGGGTGCGCCACTGACCGACGTACTGGCTTGCATGATGCAGATCCACGTTAATACCCCATACCTGCTCAACCATGCTCTGGAAAGATTACTGCGTGGGCACGGACACGCCGCCAGCGATATCATTCACTTTACCGATTATGTGGTGGAGCGCGGTAGCGACAAACATATTGCCTATGCTGCAAGCAAAGCGGCACTGGATAATATGACCCGCTCGTTTGCCCGCAAGCTGGCACCGGAAGTGAAAGTGAATTCTATTGCGCCATCGCTGATCCTGTTTAATGAACATGATGATGCCGAATATCGACAACAGGCGCTGAATAAATCACTGATGAAAACCGCGCCTGGCGAGAAAGAAGTGATCGACCTGGTCGATTACTTACTTACCAGCTGCTTTGTCACCGGACGCAGTCTCCCACTTGATGGCGGTCGTCATCTGCGTTAATGCAGCTTAATCCAGCATATAATCAACACCCATGCGCTTATTCCCCAGCACGCAACAGAGCCAACAAAAGCAGCGGGCAAGCGCATCATTCCGGTGAAATACCATAGGGACGCCAGGTAAACAAAATAGGGAATAATCGACCACATACTAAAAATGATGGTTGCGCGTAAGGCTTCAATGCCGCGTTCGCTGGCAACAATATAATGCGCGATAAGCGCAAAGGTCGGGAAAAGTGGAATCAGCCCGGCGATATAATAATTTTTCGTTTTTGCTAAAACACCAATCAACAGCACTACTAGCGCACCGAGCGCGGCTTTGATTACCAGCCCCATCTTTTTACCTTAACACTTCCATAACAAGTCATTAGTAGAATACCTGATGAAACCTTGTTTAGAAACGATTGATAGTAAGTAAAAACAGTGCGGTGTATTGTGACGTTTTTATATCTACCGTGAATGTTATGAACACTATCGTATTTGTGGAAGATGATGCGGAAGTCGGTGCACTGATTGCCGCATACCTGGCAAAACATGATATGCAGGTTACCGTAGAGCCGCGCGGCGACCGGGCCGAAGAAACTATTCTGCGAGAAAATCCGGATTTGGTGTTACTCGACATCATGCTACCAGGCAAGGACGGCATGACCATTTGTCGTGATTTACGCGCAAAGTGGTCCGGACCGATTGTTCTTCTAACCTCTCTCGATAGCGATATGAACCACATCCTGGCACTGGAAATGGGTGCCTGCGACTATATTCTCAAAACGACGCCCCCTGCTGTTTTGCTAGCGCGTTTACGTTTGCATTTGCGTCAGAATGAGCAAGCCACAGTGACCAAAGGTATTCAGGAAACGTCTCTGACTCCCTACAAAGCCCTGCATTTCGGCACGTTGACCATCGATCCCATCAACCGCGTAGTCACCCTGGCTAACACTGAAATCTCGCTCTCGACAGCTGATTTCGAATTATTGTGGGAATTAGCTACCCATGCCGGGCAAATCATGGACCGCGATGCATTGCTGAAAAATTTACGCGGCGTCAGTTATGACGGACTGGATCGTAGCGTGGACGTGGCTATTTCGCGGTTAAGAAAAAAACTGCTCGATAACGCCGCAGAACCTTATCGTATTAAAACCGTGCGTAACAAAGGCTATCTTTTTGCGCCTCATGCGTGGGAATAAGCGATGAAAAAACTGTTTATCCAGTTTTACCTGTTATTGTTTGTCTGCTTCCTTGTGATGTCTCTGCTGGTCGGGCTGGTGTACAAATTTACCGCCGAACGCGCAGGCAAACAGTCGCTGGATGATTTGATGAACAGTTCGCTGTATCTGATGCGCAGCGAATTGCGTGAGATCCCCCCACACGACTGGGGTAAAACGCTGAAAGAGATGGATTTAAATCTCTCTTTCGATCTGCGTGTCGAGCCGCTGAGTAAATATCATCTTGATGATATTTCCATGCACCGGCTGCGTGGCGGCGAAATTGTCGCTCTGGACGATCAGTACACTTTTTTGCAACGTATCCCGCGCAGCCACTACGTGCTGGCAGTTGGTCCTGTTCCTTATCTTTATTACCTCCATCAGATGCGATTGCTGGATATCGCCCTGATCGCTTTTATTGCCATTTCCCTCGCCTTTCCGGTGTTTATCTGGATGCGTCCGCACTGGCAGGATATGTTAAAACTGGAAGCAGCGGCGCAACGATTTGGCGATGGGCATCTCAGTGAGCGTATCCACTTTGATGAAGGTTCGAGCTTTGAACGACTTGGCGTCGCATTTAACCAGATGGCGGACAATATCAACGCCTTGATTGCCAGCAAAAAACAGCTTATTGACGGTATCGCTCACGAACTGCGAACACCGTTAGTGCGCCTGCGTTATCGACTGGAGATGAGCGATAACCTGAGCGCCGCCGAATCCCAGGCGTTGAATCGCGATATCAGTCAACTTGAAGCTTTAATTGAAGAGCTGCTGACTTATGCCCGACTCGACCGCCCACAAAATGAGCTTCATCTTAGCGAACCAGACCTGCCGTTGTGGCTGTCAACGCATCTGGCAGATATTCAGGCAGTAACGCCCGATAAAACGGTACGGATAAAAACGCTCATGCAAGGCCATTATGCGGCGTTGGATATGCGCTTAATGGAGCGCGTGCTGGATAATTTGCTCAATAACGCCCTGCGCTACTGTCATTCAACGGTTGAAACCAGCCTGCTACTGTCGGGGAATAGAGCGACATTAATTGTTGAGGATGATGGCCCAGGGATTGCCCCAGAAAACCGCGAACATATCTTTGAACCTTTTGTTCGCCTCGATCCCAGCCGGGATCGCTCAACCGGCGGCTGCGGGCTGGGGCTGGCAATTGTCCACTCTATAGCACTGGCAATGGGCGGTACGGTTAATTGTGACACCAGCGAACTGGGTGGTGCCCGCTTCTCGTTCAGCTGGCCGTTATGGCATAACATCCCGCAATTTACCTCTGCCTGACACTATGCGCACGGTGGTCAAGTCACCACCATTGTGCTATAAAATAAGGATGTTGTAACTAAAGTGGTTAATATTATGGCGCGTTACGATCTCGTAGGCCGACTCAACACTACTTTTCGCCAGATGGAACAAGAGCTGGCTGCATTTGCCGCTCATCTTGAGCAACACAAGCTATTGGTTGCCCGCGTGTTCTCTTTGCCGGAGGTAAAAAAAGAGGATGAGCATAATCCGCTTAATCGTATTGAGATAAAACAACATCTCGGCAACGACGCGCAATCGCTGGCGTTGCGTCATTTTCGCCATTTATTTATTCAACAACAGTCCGAAAATCGCAGCAGCAAGGCCGCTGTCCGTCTGCCTGGCGTGTTGTGTTACCAGGTCGATAACTTTTCGCAAGCAGCGTTAGTCAGTCATATTCAGCACATCAATAAACTCAAGACCACGTTCGAGCATATCGTCACGGTTGAATCAGAACTCCCCTCCGCGGCACGTTTTGAATGGGTGCATCGTCATTTGCCGGGGCTGATTACCCTTAATGCTTACCGCACGCTCACCGTTCTGCACGACCCCGCCACTTTACGTTTTGGCTGGGCTAATAAACATATCATTAAAAATTTGCATCGTGATGAAGTCCTGGCACAGCTGGAAAAAAGCCTGAAATCACCACGCAGTGTCGCACCGTGGACGCGCGAGGAGTGGCAAAGAAAACTGGAGCGAGAATATCAGGATATCGCTGCCCTGCCACAGAACGCGAAGTTAAAAATCAAACGTCCGGTGAAGGTGCAGCCGATTGCCCGCGTCTGGTACAAAGGAGATCAAAAACAAGTACAACACGCCTGCCCTACGCCGCTGATTGCACTGATTAATAGGGATAATGGCGCGGGCGTGCCGGACGTTGGTGAGTTGTTAAATTACGATGCCGACAATGTGCAGCACCGTTATAAACCACAGGCGCAGCCGCTTCGTTTGATCATTCCACGGCTGCACCTGTATGTTGCAGATTAACCCCCGGCTTTCATACTGCCGACCATCTGTTCTGGCCGTACCCAGCGGTCAAACTCGGCTTCGCTAAGATACCCCAGCGCAAGGGCCGCAGCTTTTAAGGTCAGCCCTTCTTTATGCGCTTTTTTGGCGATCTCGGCGGCTTTGTCATAACCAATGTGGGTGTTAAGCGCAGTCACCAGCATCAGCGATTCATTGAGTAATTGATTGATTCGCTCACGATTCGGTTCAATGCCCACTGCGCAGTGTTTGTTGAAACTTTCCATGCCATCTGCCAGCAAGCGCACCGATTGCAGGAAGTTATGGATCACCATCGGACGGAAGACGTTCAGTTCAAAGTTACCGGAAGCGCCACCCATGTTGATCGCCACGTCGTTCCCCATCACCTGACAGCAGAGCATGGTTAATGCTTCACACTGTGTCGGGTTCACTTTCCCCGGCATGATTGAGCTGCCCGGCTCATTTTCCGGGATTGAGATTTCACCAATTCCGCAGCGCGGGCCAGAGGCCAGCCAGCGGACATCATTGGCAATTTTCATCAGTGACGCAGCCAACCCTTTCAATGCGCCGTGCGCCTGAACCAGGGCATCACAGGTCGCCAGCGCTTCAAATTTGTTCGGTGCGGTAACAAACGGTGCACAGGTAATGACTGCCAGTTCATCTGCTACGCGACGCGCATATTCCGGATGGGTATTTAGTCCAGTACCCACCGCTGTACCGCCCAGAGCCAGTTCCGCTACGTGAGGCAGGCTGTATTCGATATGTTTGAGATTATGCTCCAGCATCGCTACCCAGCCGGAAATCTCCTGCCCCAGCGTTAACGGCGTCGCGTCCTGCAAGTGGGTACGACCGATTTTGACGATATCGGCAAATGCGCGGGATTTTTCACTCAGCGTCTGGGTCAGGGTTTTAAGTTGTGGAATGAGTTGCTTGCGCAGCGCCAGTAGTGCCGCAACGTGCATCGCCGTCGGAAAGACATCGTTGGAACTTTGGCTTTTGTTCACGTCGTCGTTAGGGTGAACTTTACGTTCCATCCCGCGCACGCCGCCGAGTAATTCACTGGCCCGGTTAGCCAGCACTTCATTCATGTTCATGTTACTTTGCGTGCCGGAGCCGGTCTGCCAGATAGCCAGCGGGAATTCGTCGTCATGCTGTCCTGCCAGTACTTCATCCGCCGCCTGCCGAATGGCGCTCGCTTTCTCTTCAGACAACAAGCCTAAATCTTCATTAACTTTTGCCGCTGCGCGCTTGGTTAGCGCCAGCGCATGAATCAGTGAGGTGGGCATTTTCTCCGTCGAAATGCGGAAATGCTCCAGCGAGCGCTGAGTTTGTGCGCCCCACAGCTTATCTGCCGGGACATCAATCGCTCCCATCGAATCTTTTTCGCTGCGTACTGTATTCATGGCCTGCTCCTCACCTGATTAATTTTTTCTTTCTGTTTTGCTTTCGCTAAGCAACTTTTAGCCCACTCATTATTTACCATTTGATAACAAACGTTTGGTCTTTCGTGCCATGTAAAAAAACCGCCCCGAAGGGCGGCTCTGTTTATTTCACACAGCGGGTGCATTGTGTGAGTTGTATCTGCTGGAAGAAGTCATTTCCTTTATCATCCACAAGGATAAACGCCGGGAAATCTTCCACTTCAATTTTCCAGATGGCTTCCATTCCCAGTTCCGGATATTCAACACATTCCAGGCTCTTAATACTTCCCTGCGCCAATACAGCTGCCGGACCACCGATACTGCCGAGGTAGAAGCCGCCGTGTTTTTTACAGGCATCCGTCACCTGCTGGCTGCGGTTGCCTTTCGCCAGCATGATCATACTTCCGCCCTGCGCTTGCAGTTGATCGACATAAGAATCCATCCGTCCGGCGGTCGTTGGGCCAAGAGAACCGGAGGCATAACCTTCCGGCGTTTTGGCCGGACCCGCGTAGTAAATCGGATGATCTTTAATATACTGCGGCAGCCCTTCACCGTTATCCATCCGCTCTTTCAGTTTGGCGTGAGCAATATCACGACCGACGATAATCGTGCCGTTAAGCGATAAGCGTGTAGAAACGGGATACTGCGACAACTGTGCGAGGATCTCTTTCATCGGACGGTTGAGGTCAACGCGCACCGCTTCGCCTTCTCCTGCTTTGCGCAGCTCTTCCGGGATATATTTGCCTGGATTATGTTCCAGTTTTTCGATCCAAATCCCCTGACGGTTGATCTTCGCTTTGATATTACGGTCAGCAGAACAGGAGACGCCCATACCGACCGGGCAGGATGCGCCGTGACGTGGCAGGCGAATCACGCGGATGTCATGAGCGAAGTATTTACCACCAAACTGCGCACCCAGACCAAGATTTTGCGCTTCGATCAGCAATTCTTTTTCCAGTTCCACATCGCGGAACGCCTGACCGTGCTCATTCCCTTCCGTTGGCAGTTCATCATAGTATTTAGCGGAAGCCAGTTTCACCGTTTTAAGATTCGTTTCTGCAGAAGTTCCACCAATAACGAACGCAATATGATATGGAGGACAGGCCGCCGTACCCAGCGTGCGCATCTTCTCAACCAGGTAATTTTTCAGTTTTCCCGGCGTCAGTAACGCTTTGGTTTCCTGATAGAGATACGTCTTGTTTGCCGAACCGCCACCTTTGGCGATACAGAGGAATTTGTACTCGTCGCCATCAACGGCATAAAGATCGATCTGCGCTGGCAAGTTGGTGCCGGTATTCACCTCTTTATACATATCCAGCGGCGCGTTTTGCGAGTAGCGCAGATTATCCTCGATATAAGTGTTATAGACACCGCGCGCCAGCGCCGCTTCATCACCGCCACCGGTCCATACACGCTGCCCTTTTTTACCAACAATAATCGCGGTGCCGGTATCCTGACAGGTTGGCAGAACGCCTTTTGCCGCGATGTCGGAGTTACGCAGGAATTGCAGCGCCACATATTTATCATTTTCGCTGGCCTCCGGGTCACGCAGAATGTCGGCCACCTGTTGTTGGTGAGCCGGACGCAGCATAAATGACGCATCATGAAACGCCTGACGCGCCAACAGAGTTAACGCTTCGGGTGCGACTTTCAAAATCTCCTGCCCTTCAAATTCAGATACGCTAACGTGTTCGCTGGTTAGCAGGTAATACTCAGTATCATCTTTTTTGAGTGGAAAAGGAGCCTGATAATGAAAGGGTTTGTTTGACATTGTTCTCTCACTTACTGCCTGGTTTGGTTATGCTCTGGGCGGGTGTTCCGTTGCCCTGTTAAAAGCGAGTAACAATATCCTACACACTTTTTTAACAAAAACTGAGACTAGTACGACTTTTTGCGGCTCCAGGTTACTTCCCGTAGGATTCTTGCTTTAATAGCGGGATTAATTTCCACATTAAAACAGGGATTGATCATGCAAAAACTCATTAACTCAGTGCAAAACTATGCCTGGGGCAGCAAAACGGCGTTGACTGAACTTTATGGTATGGAAAATCCGTCCAGCCAGCCGATGGCCGAGTTGTGGATGGGCGCGCATCCAAAGAGCAGTTCACGTGTGCACGATGCCGCAGGAGATATCGTTTCACTGCGTGATGTGATTGAGAGTGATAAAGCGACTCTTTTGGGAGATGCCGTTGCCAAACGCTTTGGCGAGTTGCCTTTCCTGTTCAAAGTATTATGCGCAGCCCAGCCGCTCTCCATTCAGGTTCATCCAAACAAACGCAATTCTGAAATCGGTTTTGCCAAAGAAAATGCTGCAGGTATTCCGATGGATGCCGCTGAGCGTAACTATAAAGATCCTAATCACAAGCCTGAGTTGGTTTTTGCGCTGACGCCTTTCCTTGCGATGAACGCGTTTCGTGAGTTTTCCGAGATTGTCTCCCTGCTCCAGCCAGTCGCAGGTGCACATCCGGCGATTGCTCACTTTTTACAACAGCCTGATGCCGAACGTTTAAGCGAACTGTTCGCCAGCCTGTTGAATATGCAGGGTGAAGAAAAATCCCGCGCGCTAGCGATTTTAAAATCGGCCCTCGACAGCCAGCAGGGTGAACCATGGCAAACGATTCGTTTAATTTCTGAATTTTACCCGGAAGACAGCGGCCTGTTCTCCCCGCTGTTGCTGAATGTGGTGAAATTGAATCCTGGCGAAGCGATGTTCCTGTTCGCTGAAACACCGCACGCTTACCTGCAAGGCGTGGCGCTGGAAGTGATGGCGAACTCCGATAACGTGCTGCGTGCAGGTCTGACGCCTAAATACATTGATATTCCGGAACTGGTTGCCAACGTGAAGTTCGAAGCCAAACCGGCTAACCAGTTGTTGACCCAGCCGGTGAAACAAGGTGCAGAACTGGACTTCCCGATTCCTGTGGATGATTTTGCCTTCTCGTTGCATGACCTTAGTGATAAAGAAACCACCATCAGCCAGCAGAGTGCCGCCATTTTGTTCTGCGTCGAAGGCGATGCAACGCTGTGTAAAGGTTCTCAGCAGTTACAGCTTAAACCGGGTGAATCAGCGTTTATTGCCGCCAACGAATCACCGGCGACTGTCAAAGGCCACGGCCGTTTAGCGCGTGTTTACAACAAGCTGTAAGAGCTTACTGAAAAAATTAACATCTCTTGCTAAGCTTATTAAAGGCTTATAACACCTTCAGGCGGCCAGTCCGCCTGATTTCATTTTATGGATAATCATTATGAATAAATCGCTGGTAGCGGTAGGCGTCATTGTTGCGCTAGGCGTAGTCTGGACAGGCGGCGCATGGTATACAGGCAAGAAGATTGAAACCCATCTCGAAGACATGGTCGCGCAGGCGAACGCGCAACTCAAACTGACAGCTCCTGAATCCAACCTGGAAGTCAGTTATCAAAACTATCATCGCGGCGTATTCAGCAGCCAGTTGCAACTGTTGGTGAAACCCATTGCCGGAAAAGTAAATCCGTGGATTAAAAGCGGTCAGAGCGTCATCTTCAACGAATCGGTTGATCATGGTCCCTTCCCGCTTGCCCAGCTTAAAAAACTGAACCTGATCCCGTCGATGGCATCAATTCAAACCACGCTGGTTAATAACGAAGTAAGCAAACCACTGTTTGATATGGCAAAAGGTGAAACGCCTTTTGAGATTAACTCCCGCATTGGTTACAGCGGAGATTCCAGTTCCGACATTTCGCTCAAGCCACTGAATTACGAGCAAAAGGATGAAAAAGTCGCCTTTAGCGGCGGCGAGTTCCAGTTAAATGCAGACAGAGACGGCAAAGCTATCTCCCTTTCCGGGGAGGCGCAAAGTGGTCGGATAGACGCGGTTAACGAATACAACCAGAAAGTGCAGTTAACCTTTAATAATCTGAAAACCGACGGTTCCAGCACGCTGGCAAGTTTTGGTGAGCGCGTAGGAAACCAAAAACTGTCGCTGGAAAAAATGACCATTTCAGTGGAGGGCAAAGAACTGGCACTGCTGGAAGGCATGGAGATCAGCGGTAAATCGGATCTGGTCAATGACGGTAAAACGGTCAATAGCCAACTGGATTACTCGCTAAACAGCCTGAAGGTACAGAATCAGGATCTGGGCAGTGGCAAGCTGACTTTAAAAGTCGGCCAAATTGATGGCGAAGCCTGGCATCAGTTTAGCCAGCAATATAACGCGCAAACTCAGGCGCTGCTGGCACAGCCAGAAATTGCCAACAATCCCGAACTTTATCAGGAGAAAGTGACGGAAGCCTTCTTTAGCGCTCTGCCGCTGATGCTGAAAGGCGACCCGGTGATTACTATCGCGCCGCTAAGCTGGAAAAACAGTCAGGGTGAAAGTGCGCTGAATCTGTCGCTGTTCCTGAACGATCCGGCAACGACTAAAGAAGCGCCGCAAACGCTGGCGCAGGAAGTGGACCGCTCGGTTAAATCTCTGGATGCGAAACTGACCATTCCGGTGGATATGGCAACTGAGTTAATGACTCAGGTAGCGAAGCTGGAAGGTTATCAGGAAGATCAAGCGAAAAAACTGGCGAAACAGCAAGTTGAAGGTGCATCAGCAATGGGGCAGATGTTCCGTCTGACCACCTTGCAGGACAATACCATCACCACCAGCCTGCAATATGCTAACGGTCAGATAACGTTAAACGGGCAGAAAATGCCACTGGAAGATTTCGTGGGTATGTTTGCGATGCCGGCATTAAACGTTCCGGCTGTACCCGCTATTCCGCAGCAGTAATTCACAGCCAAAACGCCGGAGCTTTTTCTCTCCGGCGTTTTTTCTTACTTCAGCATAAAGTCATACTGAATACTCATTTTCACATCCCAGTAATTCAGGCGATCGCCCAGCGTACTGCCATCGCGCTTTTCCCGCCCTTTATCGGCAGCAAGAAAGAAATTCATCCCTTGTAACGGCCCTTCGCTGACCCGATAGTTCATACCCCCTAAGATACCCGCGCCTTCAATCCGCACATCTCGTTTACTGGATTCATAGCCGCGGGTCACAATCGGTGCAAATGTCAGCGTAAATTGCGGAGTTAAACGATAGTTGACGCCCAATTGCCAGGACTGCATTCCTTCACGGTTACGATCAAGACTTAATGAAAAGGGATAGCCAATGTCGGTATCCACCACGGCACCATTCATTGCATGGCGCAAATAACCACCACTGCCAAATACGCTTCCCCACGGCGCATTCCAGGTCAATTGTCCACTAACCAACGCCGTTTCATTGGGCTGGCTGGTATTACGACTTAAACCTTCAAGTTGCGCGTAAAAGCCGAGCAACTCCCCTTTCAACGTATAATTCGGGTCAAGCGGTATGCTTTTCTCGAGAATACTTTGTATCTGATTGGAAACATCTTTCTGTACCGATGCCCCCAGAGAATAGCGACTGGTATCATCATGCCAACTGGCGGCTAAAAAAGAACGTGCGCGATGTTTATCGTATTTTCCCGTCTGGCTGTTATAAACCCCTTCATCACGAATACCGGTTGTTGAATCGGTCCATAAAAATACTCGTGAACGCCACATTCCCCACAGATCAATATTTGGCGTTAAAGCCCAATAACCTAATGCTCCTTCAGAAACAGTCGGTAATGTACGTTGCGAACTGCCAGCCATTAACGGAATACGATAAGGTAAGCTACCATAACTATAATCCGTCCCGAAGCGACCTAATTTTAGCAGGCTATTTTCACTGGGTTTTATTTTTACTGCCCCCAGGGCAAAGCCAAAACTTTTATCACCATCAAGATACCACCGGGTACTCATATCAGCACGAGCACCTAATTTATAAACATAATACGCCCCGCCTTCAACGCCAATAATATTGGAATAATAACCACTATTGAAATCGAGCAATCCTCCCTGTACCCATGCGTAAATATCTCTTCCCGTGCCAGCACTGGGCTTATCAGCCCTGCGCAATTCGTTTTTCAGTCTGATGCGTAGTCCCGCTTCATCGTCAGCCAGTTGCGCCGCGTAAGCAGAGGTAAGGCCAGAGGCAGCCGTCAGGCAAATAACGGCAATGGCCACTATTTTTCTCATAGTTGCACCTTTGATGTTCTGATTATTTTTATTGAATATTAACTAGTGATATCGTTGATTAATTGCTGCTGCACTTTTTTACGATTATCAATTTCAACAACGATTTCTTTGAATTTTTTATCCGTGAGCGGATAAAACCAGATAATGACGAATGCCAGTAGCATAAATCCGCAAGGTACTAGGGCAATTGATGTGCGGATGCCCATAATAACTTCCGGCGTTTGCGCCTGATTGGCGATATATCCGCTTAATCCCAAAATAAAGGCAGGAATTGAACCTCCGATTGCCTGACCGCATTTACGGGTAAATGAGAATAGTGAATAGGTGAGCCCTTCAATTCGCACGCCGGTCAGGTATTCACCGTATTCTACGGTATCAGCTTCCAGTGCCCACATCACGGTCATGGTAACGCCCTGGCCAATTGATGCGATGGCCAACGCAACCAACGCCACCGGCAGTGACCAGACGGAAACCCAGAAGAACAGCAGATAACCGCAGGTTCCCAGCAAAGCGCCAATCAGGAAGGTATTCTTTTTACCGATCCTCGCGACCATCCCCGGCACCAGCGGTGCCGATGCCACAGTACCGACCAGGTTTTGCACCAGTACCAGCACAGTGAACAGCCCGGTATCATTTAACACATAGCGCACGTAGAACAACGACGAGGCGCTGACCGCGAAGGTCGAAATCAGCACACACAGCGCACCGATGCACAACATAAACAGCGGGCGATTCCGTTTCAGGGTTTGCAGACTGATCTTCAATGACGGCTGCGCCACGATACGTACCACATTCTCACGCGTCGATTTGAAGCAGATGAAGTAAAGCACCATTCCGGCAATCGCCAGCACAATTGTCCAGAAATGATATACCGACACCATCTCTTCCGGGCTGGAGTTCTTAATGCTCGGTCCTATCAGAAATGCCAGGCAGACAAAGGTCAATGAAGCGGCAATCCCGCGAGCCGCACCCAGACGGGCGCGGGATTGTGGTTGTTGGGTCATCGCGGTAGCAAGTGAACCATAAGGAATATTCACCAGGCTGTAGCAAAGCCCGAGTCCCATGTAGGTCAAATATGCATACACAACTTTGCTGCTATGGCTCCAGTCGGTCGGCACCCAGAATACCAGCACGCTGAAGATCATTAACGGCGCAGTACCGAAGAGTAAAAACGGGCGGAATTTTCCCCATCGGGTATTCACACTGTCCACCACTCGTCCGGCAAAGACATCGGCGAAGGCATCGAATACCCGCACCAGTAACAGCATGGTGCCCGCCGCAGCGGCACCGACGCCAGCGACGTCGGTGTAGTAACTCAACAGGAAGAGCGCCCCCATTGCGAAGGCGAAGTTATTGGCGACGTCACCGAGGCTGTAGCCGACGATGGCGCGCCAGGAGAGTTGTTGATTCATTGTTTGCCTCCCTGCTGCGGTTTTTCACCGAAGTTCATGCCGGTCCAGCGTTTTTGCAGCAGAAAAGCCGCAGACTTCGGTTTGCGGTCACGAGTGAAGATCCCTTTCTTGTTACCGCCAACGCGCAATATGCCTTGCGAGGTCGCAAAATCGGCGAAATTCCATACCTGCTCACCGACGACAGCGCTGACGCGATCAAAGACGCGGTGATACATATCCAGCCATGCACACTGATACTCTTCACTCCACATGTCGGTGTACATTGAGTGCAGGCCGGCTAACGTATCCACGCCGTATTCGGTGATGATAATCGGCTGATGCAGTTTCTCCTGCCAGGCCAGAAGTTCTTTTTCCAGTACCTTCTCTGCCGTTTCCAAATCGCCGCTTTGGACATACCAACCGTAATAACGGTTCAGGCACAGCACATCAAAGAGATCGCTGATGGTATCGGTGTGAGCGTCGCAGAACATTACATTGACACAGGTGATCGGACGCGTCGGGTCGAGTTTACGCGTTGCTTCCGCCAGTGGCGCAAAATATTCCCGTGCACCTTGCGGACGGGTATCCGGTTCGTTGGCAATACTCCACATCACCACGCTTGGGTGGTTTTTGTCACGCGCAATCAGCTCTTTAATCGCCTGTAAGTGCGCCTGCTGGGTTTCCCCGTTGACTGCCTCTTCGCTGTACAGTTCTTTCGGCTTGTTGCCCGCTTCGAAACCAATGCCTAAAGAGAGGTTAAAGCCGACAGCTGCAGTTTCATCAATCACCACGATGCCATGCTCATCTGCCCAGTCGAGCATCTCTTCAGCGTAAGGGTAATGCGAGGTACGGTAGGCGTTGGCCCCAATCCAGTCCATTAATGCGTGATCGTGCACCATCAGCACGTTATCGAATCCTTTGCCGCGCAAATCCGCATCTTCATGACGACCAAAGCCAGTAAAGTAGAACGGTTTGTGGTTGATCAGGAACTGTTCGCCCTTCACTGCCACTGACCGGATGCCGACGCGCAGCGGGTAGATATCACACTCTGTCTGGCTTTTGGCTGTGACGCACAGTTCATAGAGATAACCTTCACCCGGTTGCCAGAGGTGCGGATTCACCACTTGCAAAGTCCCGCTGGTGCCTTGTCCAGTTGCAACCACCTGTTGATCCGCATCACGCAGTTCAACGCTGACATCACCATTTGCCACCACCTGCCAGTCAACAGATGCGTGGTTACAGTCTTGCGCAACATGCGTCACCACGGTGATATCGTCCACCCAGGTGTCCGGCGTGGTGTAGAGCATTACGCTGCGATGGATCCCGGCGTAGTTAAAGAAATCATGAAAGTAAGACTGCTTTTTCTTGCCGTTTTCGTCGGTAATCACCATTCCCGGCGGGATAGTCTGCCAGTTCAGTTCGTTGTTCACACAAACAGTGATACGTACACTTTTCCCGGCAATAACATACGGTGTGACATCGGCTTCAAATGGCGTATAGCCGCCCTGATGCTCCATCACTTCCTGATTATTTACCCACACTTTGCCGTAATGAGTGACCGCATCGAAACGCAGTACAATACGCTGGCCCGCCCAACCTTTCGGTATAAAGACTTCGCGCTGATACCAGACGTTGCCCACATAATTACGAATATCTGCATCGGCGAACTGATCGTTAAAACTGCCCGGCACAGCAATTGCCCGGCTTTCTTGTAACGCGCTTTCCCACCAACGCTGATCAATTCCACAGTTTTCGCGATCCAGACTGAATGCCCACAGGCCGTCGAGTTTTTTGATTTCACGGGTTGGGGTTTCTACAGGACGTAACATAAGGGACTCCTCATTAAGATAAAAATACTGGTCAACCTTTAATCTTATTAGTTAACCAATTCTGTGTTGCACACAGTTATCTGTGAGAAACCCATGGAAGAGAAATGGAAATAAAAAGAACTGACACCGCGATCAAAAAACCAAAAACTGCAATACCCACAGCGTGATATTGATCGCATTAATCTTTAAAACAGCGTTGACAGAAGCCACAAAATAAGCAATCGAACGTTCGTTCGAACATATTGGGAGCGATAAACCCTCATGATATATTGCTACGATGAATATTTAGGTGGGATTCTCCGATCCCTGGGAGGATGATTTTTGCACAGAGAAATTACGATATGAAACGCGGGCACAGTTGTCACCAGCCCGCGGAAAGAGAGAGAGGATCAGGATGCGGTTAAGATACCGCCAATCATCGCGCGTAAACCCTGAGCAAACGACGCTTCACGAGCCAGGTCTTCCGCTTCGATATCGGCCAGTACACCGTAGGTCAGATCCAGCAGTAAACGTGAAGTCATTGCCGTGTTGATGTCTGGGCTTATCTCGCCTTTTTGCTGGGCATCACGCATCCGCTGGGCAACAAATTCCGTGATCGTCATATGCTTATTTTTAAGCATGGCGGCGACCTGTGGGTTACGCATCCCTTCCGCCATAATTTCGACCACCAGCGCTCGTTGCCCAAAGGCTTCATGGGTGAGAGAGACAATAGACTCGACCATATAGTCAACGAAATGAATCCCTTCAATCGGTTCCCGGAAACGGGCCAGCGCCCTCTCCTGGTCCTGTAAGATAATCGCCTGAATCAAGGCTTCTTTGGAGATGAAATGGTGATAGAGCGTCCCGGGACTAATGGCGCAGGATTTACAGATGGCTTTCATCGAGGCACTGTGAAATCCATTTTCTGAAAAAATCTCTCTGGCAGCATTGAGGATCCGGGTCCGTGTCGGTTGTGCTTCAGTCTGCATGTTATCCATCATTAAACCATTATAGTTAGCATGAATAACTAGTTTACCGCGTTGTCAGGTGAGCGCCTATCATTGCTGTTGAATAGTGCGAAGGCACACTCAATTCGTAAGCTTTTTATCCAGATATTGGTTAACCAATAACCGTGATTTGGCTGCCAGTTGTTTAGCAGAGACGTTGATGAGTTGCACACGCTATCCCGGTAAACAACACATACGGCTGTTTACCGGTTCGTTAGTGTATTAATTGAGCTCCTGTACCCCACCACCGGAGACGGTGAGAATTTGTCCGCTTACCCAGCTGGCTGCAGGCGAGCAAAGGAACAGCGCCGCGTTAGCTATATCTTGCGGTTGGCCCAGACGTCTGATTGGTGTGTGTTGCAACATTTTCTGTTCAATTTCTGGTGTAATAACGGATTTCAGGGCATCGGTTAATATTGCCCCCGGCGCAATGCCATTCACCCGAATATTTTTTTCACCCAGGTCAAATGCCATATTTCTGACCAGATGACTGGCCGCAGCTTTAGATGATGCATAGGAGGTCATGTTTATGTTTTTATTTTCTGCCGCCATAGAAGTAATGGTCAGAATAACGCCACCGCCATTTTTTTCCATTTCTGGCGCAACAAGTTGTGACAGATGGAAAAAAGAAAATACATTCAGTTCATAAGCGCGGCGAAAATCTGCCATTGGCATATCAAACGGTTTAGGACCACCGCCACCGGCGTTGTTAACCAGGATATCAACTTTACCCAACTTACTGACGGCAAAGTCTGCCAGTGCAGAGAGTTCCTGTTCGGAAGTAATATCGCAGCGGCAGGCAAATGCCTGACCACCCAGTTGTTGAATTTCATTTACAACATGATTAGCTGCATCGGCGTTAATATCACTGACCACCACAGATGCGCCAGCTGTCGCGAATGTAATGGCGATTTCTTTACCAATACCTGCACCCGCACCTGTAATGATGGCGCATTTTCCGTCGAGTCTCAGGTTGTCAGAATTAAACACATAAACCTCCTGTGAACTTCAGTAAAAATAAAAGGCACCGCCTGTGTGCCACATTTTTTATCATTAACCTTGAGGAAAGGACACTACCAGGTATAGCAGATAAAGAGAGGATTATTTCGCCGCAATGAGCCGGGCGGGAATAATAAGATTGCGGGAATGCGTCTCTTCATGGGTGATTTTTTGCATCATGCGATCCGCAAGTGTGGTACCAAGTTCCCGCGCTGGCGTGCTGGCCCAGGTAACGGGTATATCATCAAGTGTGGTTGGCGTTGCATCGGTAAATGCCGCCAGCGAAACCTGTTGCTCAAAGTAACGATCGACTCCGCTTTCCCCGCTTTGCCTCCCTGCTTTCAGCAAACCAAACCATGCACCCATCGCAATAGTTTCGTTATAGCAAACCACGGCGCTGATGGTCGGGTTATGACGTAAAAGCGCCGTGATAGCTTCCGCGGCTTGCTTCTGGCTGGAAGTGCACTCCAGCACCCAATCGCTGTGAAACGGCAGGCCAAATTTTAGTAGAGTCGCACAATAGCCCCCCACCCGTTCTGCCCGGGTTAATGAGGAACTTTGCCCTCCCAGCCAGGCGATACGCTGATGCCCATTGCGAATGAGATGCTCCGTCAACAACTGTGCAGCCTGCATGTTGTCCGGGCGAACCGTATCAACGTCATCAAGATAACTGGCACGGGAAGCGAAAATCACCGGGATAGCTTTTTCTTCTGCTATCCGTCGCAGGTCATCGCTGCTTCCTGCAGCCCCGGCAATGACCACACCATCGACACCCTGATTCAGTAATAGTGAAAACCGCTGTGCCAGCTGCTCGCCGTCTTTACCGCCGTGAAGAAAAAAAACCATCCGTCCCTGCGCTTCCAGAGCTTCCGTCAATCCGGCCGTCAATTCGGCGTAAAACGGCGCAGATAAATCACGGACGATCAAACCAATGACGCCGCTTTGCCCGCCGCGCAGCGCCGACGCCTGACGATTGCGCACAAATCCCAGCTCTTCAATGGCGGCGTTAACGCGTTCTCCTGTGGCGGTAGAGATTCGCCCTTTGCCACTTAGCACCAGCGAAACGGTGCTTACCGACACGCCCGCAGCCAGCGCAACATCATGAATGGTTATTTTTTTGGCGGTAGCCATGCAGATGACCTACTCCCTGATTATGTGACAGATAAAACGTTTTATCTTTTATTTATCTTATACCCGCTATTATCGTTGCGTAATGTGATTTATGCCTCACTAAAATTTGATAAAACGTTTTATCTTCTCGCGCAATTTACTGAATCCAGATTGTTCTCTACGAGGAGTCGTTTTATGACGGCGAAAACAGCACCGAAAGTCACGCTGTGGGAGTTCTTCCAGCAGTTAGGCAAAACCTTCATGTTACCCGTGGCATTATTGTCGTTCTGCGGCATTATGCTCGGCATTGGTAGTTCTCTTAGCAGCCATGATGTCATCACCCTGATCCCGGTCCTGGGCAACCCCGTGTTGCAGGCTATCTTTACCTGGATGAGTAAGATTGGCTCGTTTGCTTTTAGTTTCCTGCCAGTCATGTTCTGTATCGCCATCCCGCTGGGTCTGGCACGCGAAAACAAAGGCGTAGCGGCATTCGCTGGCTTCGTCGGTTATGCGGTAATGAACCTCGCGGTAAACTTCTGGTTGACCAATAAAGGCATTCTGCCAACCACGGACGCCGCGGTTCTGAAAGCCAATAACATCCAGAGCATTCTTGGGATCCAGTCGATCGACACCGGGATCCTCGGTGCGGTGATCGCCGGTATTATCGTCTGGATGCTGCATGAGCGATTCCATAATATCCGCCTGCCAGATGCGCTGGCATTCTTCGGCGGTACGCGCTTCGTACCAATCATCTCCTCGCTGGTGATGGGTCTTGTCGGCCTGGTGATTCCATTAGTCTGGCCGATTTTCGCCATGGGTATTAGCGGCTTAGGCCATATGATCAACAGCGCGGGAGATTTCGGACCGATGCTGTTTGGTACCGGTGAACGTCTGCTGTTGCCGTTTGGTCTGCATCACATTCTGGTGGCATTAATTCGCTTTACCGACGCAGGCGGCACGCAGGAAGTCTGCGGTCAAACCGTCAGCGGTGCACTGACCATCTTCCAGGCGCAATTGAGTTGCCCAACCACTCACGGTTTTTCTGAAAGCGCCACGCGTTTCCTTTCGCAAGGTAAAATGCCTGCGTTTCTCGGCGGTCTGCCAGGTGCAGCGTTAGCTATGTATCACTGTGCGCGCCCGGAAAATCGCCATAAAATTAAAGGTCTGCTGATTTCTGGCCTGATCGCCTGTGTCGTTGGCGGCACGACCGAACCGCTGGAATTCCTGTTCCTGTTCGTAGCGCCAGTTCTGTATGTCATCCACGCGCTGTTAACCGGCCTCGGCTTCACTGTCATGTCTGTGCTCGGCGTCACCATCGGTAATACCGACGGCAATATCATCGACTTTGTGGTGTTCGGTATTTTGCATGGTCTGTCAACCAAGTGGTACATGGTGCCAGTAGTGGCGGCAATCTGGTTTGTCGTTTACTACATCATCTTCCGTTTCGCTATCACCCGCTTCAATCTCAAAACCCCGGGGCGCGATAGTGAAGTTGCCAGTTCAATCGAAAAAGCCGTTGCCGGTGCGCCGGGTAAATCAGGTTACAACGTTCCGGCAATCCTCGAAGCCTTAGGCGGTGCCGACAATATTGTCAGTCTCGATAACTGCATTACGCGTCTGCGTTTGTCTGTAAAAGATATGTCGCTTGTTAATGTGCAGGCACTGAAGGACAATCGGGCAATTGGCGTAGTACAACTTAATCAACATAACCTGCAGGTTGTTATCGGGCCACAAGTTCAGTCAGTAAAAGATGAAATGGTCGGTCTGATGCGTACTGTCCAGGCATAAGGATAAGATATGTTCGATTTTTCAAAGGTCGTGGATCGTCATGGCACATGGTGTACGCAGTGGGATTATGTCGCTGACCGTTTCGGCACTGCTGACCTGTTACCGTTCACGATTTCAGACATGGATTTTGCCACTGCCCCCTGCATTATCGAGGCGCTGAATCAGCGCCTGATACACGGCGTGTTTGGCTACAGCCGCTGGAAAAACGATGAGTTTCTCGCGGCTATTGCCCACTGGTTTTCCACCCAGCATTACACCGCCATCGATCCTCAGTCGGTGGTGTATGGCCCTTCTGTTATCTATATGGTTTCAGAACTGATTCGTCAGTGGTCTGAAACAGGTGAAGGCGTGGTGATCCACACACCCGCCTATGACGCATTTTACAAGGCCATTGAAGGTAACCAGCGCACAGTAATGCCCGTTGCTTTAGAGAAGCAGGCTGACGGCTGGTTTTGCGATATGGGCAAGCTGGAAGCCGTGCTGGCGAAACCAGAATGTAAAATTATGCTCCTGTGTAGCCCACAGAATCCTACCGGGAAAGTGTGGACGTGCGATGAGCTGGAGATCATGGCTGACCTGTGCGAGCGTCATGGTGTGCGGGTTATTTCCGATGAAATCCATATGGATATGGTTTGGGGCGAGCAGCCGCATATTCCCTGGAGTAATGTGGCGCGCGGAGACTGGGCGTTGCTAACGTCGGGATCAAAAAGTTTCAATATTCCCGCCCTGACCGGTGCTTACGGGATTATAGAAAATAGCAGTAGCCGCGATGCCTATTTATCGGCACTGAAAGGACGTGATGGGCTTTCTTCCCCTTCGGTACTGGCGTTAACTGCTCATATCGCCGCCTATCAGCAAGGCGCGCCATGGCTGGATGCCTTACGCGTCTATCTGAAAGATAACCTGACGTATATCGCAGATAAAATGAACGCTGCGTTTCCTGAACTCAACTGGCAGATCCCGCAATCCACTTATCTGGCCTGGCTTGATCTACGTCCGTTGAATATTGACGACAACGCGTTGCAAAAAGCGCTTATCGAGCAAGAAAAGATCGCGATCATGCCGGGATATACCTACGGTGAAGAAGGTCGTGGTTTTATCCGACTCAATGCCGGCTGCCCACGTTCGAAACTGGAAAAAGGTGTGGCTGGATTAATTAACGCCATCCGCGCTGTTGGTTAACCCCAATTGCGCAACGTAAAAAATCGTTGCGCAATCGTGGATTTTTACCCTGCTTTGTTTTTATAATGGTGCGCACTTTTATATCCAGAAAAAGAGTGCGACCATGATTGATACCACCCTGCCATTAACTGATATCCATCGCCACCTTGATGGCAACATTCGTCCCCAGACCATTCTTGAACTTGGCCGCCAGTATAATATCTCGCTTCCTGCACAATCCCTGGAAACACTGATTCCCCACGTTCAGGTCATTGCCAACGAACCCGATCTGGTGAGCTTTCTGACTAAACTTGACTGGGGCGTTAAAGTTCTCGCCTCTCTTGATGCCTGCCGCCGCGTGGCATTTGAAAACATTGAAGATGCAGCCCGTAACGGCCTGCACTATGTCGAGCTGCGTTTTTCACCAGGCTACATGGCAATGGCACATCAGCTGCCTGTAGCGGGTGTTGTCGAAGCGGTGATCGATGGCGTACGTGAAGGTTGCCGCACCTTTGGTGTGCAGGCGAAGCTTATCGGTATTATGAGCCGGACCTTCGGCGAAGCCGCCTGTCAGCAAGAGCTGGAGGCCTTTTTAGCCCACCGTGACCAGATTACCGCACTTGATTTAGCCGGTGATGAACTTGGTTTCCCGGGAAGTCTGTTCCTTTCTCATTTCAACCGCGCGCGTGATGCGGGCTGGCATATTACCGTCCATGCAGGCGAAGCTGCCGGACCGGAAAGCATCTGGCAGGCGATTCGTGAACTGGGGGCGGAGCGTATTGGACATGGCGTAAAAGCCATTGAAGATCGGGCGCTGATGGATTTTCTCGCCGAGCAACAAATTGGTATTGAATCCTGTCTGACCTCCAATATTCAGACCAGCACCGTGGCGGATCTGGCTGCACATCCGCTGAAAACGTTCCTTGAGCATGGCATTCGTGCCAGCATTAACACTGACGATCCAGGCGTGCAGGGAGTGGATATCATTCACGAATATACCGTTGCCGCGCCAGCTGCTGGGTTATCCCGCGAGCAAATCCGCCAGGCACAGATTAATGGTCTGGAAATGGCTTTCCTCAGCGCAGAGGAAAAACGCGCACTGCGAGAAAAAGTCGCCGCGAAGTAACAAAAATGGATGGTGCTAATTGCACCATCCCCTTTTCACGCAAGGCACAAAGTCGCGCGATGTTTGGCGGATTCGATGCCCAGCTCAATCAACTCCATTACCTGGATTGCCTGACTTGCCGGAACCGGATTTTCACCATCGCCATTTAACGCATCACGAATAGCCGCATAGTAAGCCGGATAATTCCCCGGCACTGTCAACAGCGTTTCTTCGACACGTTCCTCACCTTCCACGCGGGTAAGTACGCCATCGCGCATATCGTAGCCCCAGTCTTCCTGCGGCAGACGCTCGCCATTTTTCAGACGTTCTTCCTGTGGATCGAGGCCATATTTCACATAACTGCCTCGGGATCCATGCACGATATACCGTGCTGACTCGGCTGCTGCCAGCATGGTGCCGTGTAAAATCACTCGCCGCTGTGGATAGGACAAGATAGCGTGGAAATAATCGGTCGACTGCGCTCCGGGCCGTAACTGTGCCAAATCTACCGTCATGCTAACCGGTAAACCAAATAACGTAATGGCCTGATCAAGAAGGTGCGGTGCTAAATCGTACCAGATACCGCTGCCTGGGCCGCCCTGTTCACGCCAACGATCGCGCACCTGCGGGCGGAAGCGGTCAAAATGGGACTCAAAGTAAGCAATTTCACCCAGCACGCCTTCCGCGAGCAAACCTTTTAGCGTCAGGAAATCGCTATCCCAGCGACGGTTATGGAATACAGACAGCACTCGCCCCAGGCTTTTTGCCAGCGCTTCCAGCTCTCGTGCTTGTGACAGTGTCACGGTAAAGGGTTTATCAACGACCACATGTTTACCCGCCTCAAGCGCCGCTTTGGCTAACGGAAAATGGGTATCGTTGGGTGTAGGAATGACAATCAGGTCTATGTTGGGATCGTTAAACAGATGCTTCGGCTCAGAGACAACCGTAACCGTTGGCCAGTCAGCTTTTACTTTTGTTTCATCGCTGCTGGAGATTACCGCCAGCTCCAGCCCGGGCGTGCCCGCAATCAGGGGTGCATGGAAGGTTTTGCTCGCATAACCATACCCAATCAACCCAACACGGATGTTGTCGCTCATGTCATTGCCTCTCATTGAAGTATGATGGCTATTTGACACTATCCTTTACCCTCGCTCAACAGTTTAATAACCTGCCAGCAATAAGGGATGTTGTTTAACTTAAGTCAAAAAAATAGCGATTTTTCCAACGACAAAAGCTAAATATCGCAAAAACCTCAGTAAAAATCTTGCTGGAGCTATTATTGCTAAGTAACATTTACCCCCTGAAGTTAATGGATCAATCAACAGAGATGTGGGCTGTAATGAATCGTCTTATTGAATTAACAGGTTGGATCGTTCTTGTCGTTTCAGTCATTCTTCTTGGCGTGGCGAGTCACATTGACAACTATCAGCCACCTGAACAGAGTACTACGGTACAACACAAGTAAGCTCTGCACTTGTTGAGCGACATGCTGCCCGTCCGGGTGCATGTTTTCACTTGTCGGATATTAAACCAGGAATTTATTATCTTGTTCGATGTTGTTGATGATTGTCAGGGATAGTAAAGCGCGTTACTCTTTCCAGAGCAGTTTTTCATCCCTGAATATTTGCCATCAGCACATTCTTATTATTGTAATAACACAAGCGTTCACTTTTGGTGAAATTTTATCATCACTAATAATACCTACCCCTTTGGTATTAATTATTTTATGGACCTTTTATGACTGTTCAGGACTACTTATTAAAATTTCGCAAAATCAGTTCACTCGAAAGTCTGGAAAAACTCTACGATCATCTTAATTACACCCTGACGGACGATCAGGAACTGATCAATATGTATCGTGCTGCCGATCACCGTCGCGCAGAGCTGGTTTCTGGCGGGCGTTTGTTTGACCTCGGCCAGGTACCGAAGTCCGTCTGGCACTATGTCCAGTAAAGAAAGTAGCGATCGGTTATAAAAGCCTTATAATAACGCCCCTAAAATTAGATTTGTCTGTTTGCGTCGCTATTCTGGAGAACCTATGACCACCACAACGCCACAACGTATTGGAGGCTGGTTGCTTGGCCCGTTGGCCTGGCTTTTAGTCGCTCTGTTGAGTACGACGCTGGCGTTGTTGCTGTATACCGCTGCGTTATCTTCTCCGCAAACATTTCAAACGCTCGGCGGACAAGCACTGACGACACAAACCTTATGGGGCGTTTCTTTTATTACCGCTATCGCCATGTGGTATTACACACTGTGGTTGACCATCGCTTTCTTTAAACGTCGGCGTTGTGTTCCTAAACACTATATTATCTGGCTGCTTATTTCCGTATTGCTGGCAGTAAAAGCGTTCGCTTTTTCACCCGTAGAAGATGGCATAGCCGTTCGCCAGTTGCTGTTTACTTTGTTGGCAACCGCATTGATCGTCCCCTATTTCAAACGCTCGTCGCGGGTGAAAGCGACGTTTGTGAATCCGTAATAACCTTACAGTTAACCTGTTGTCGCCTGCTCTGGATTAACGGATAATAGGCGGCTTTTTTATTTCAGGCCGAAAAATGACTGACTACCTGTTACTGTTTGTCGGAACTGTACTGGTCAATAACTTTGTACTGGTCAAGTTTCTCGGTCTCTGTCCGTTTATGGGGGTTTCCAAAAAGCTGGAAACCGCGATGGGCATGGGGCTGGCAACAACGTTTGTAATGACGCTGGCGTCTATTTGCGCCTGGCTTATCGATACGTGGATTTTGATCCCACTTAATCTGATTTACCTGCGCACCCTGGCGTTTATTCTGGTGATTGCTGTGGTTGTGCAGTTCACTGAAATGGTGGTGCGCAAAACCAGCCCGGTACTTTACCGTCTGCTGGGGATTTTTTTGCCGCTTATCACCACCAACTGTGCCGTGCTCGGCGTGGCGTTGCTGAATATCAATCTCGGGCACAATTTCTTGCAGTCAGCGCTGTACGGTTTTTCCGCCGCTGTCGGTTTCTCGCTGGTGATGGTGCTCTTCGCCGCCATCCGCGAACGCCTTGCTGTGGCTGATGTCCCGGCACCTTTTCGCGGTAATGCCATTGCGTTAATTACCGCAGGTCTTATGTCTCTGGCCTTTATGGGCTTTAGTGGTTTGGTGAAGTTGTAATGAATGCTATCTGGATTGCCGTTGCCGCCGTGAGCCTGCTGGGCCTGGCGTTTGGCGCCATTCTGGGTTATGCCTCCCGCCGTTTTGCGGTGGAAGACGATCCGGTCGTTGAGAAAATTGACGAAATCTTACCGCAGAGCCAGTGTGGTCAGTGCGGTTATCCCGGCTGTCGCCCCTACGCGGAAGCCATCAGCTGTAACGGTGAAAAAATCAACCGTTGCGCCCCAGGTGGCGAAGCTGTGATGCTAAAAATTGCCGAGTTGCTTAATGTCGAGCCGCAGCCGCTGGATGGCGAAGCGCAAGAGCTAACGCCAGCGCGGATGGTGGCGGTTATTGATGAAAATAACTGTATTGGCTGCACTAAATGTATTCAGGCGTGTCCGGTAGACGCCATCGTTGGCGCTACCCGCGCCATGCATACGGTAATGAGTGATCTCTGTACGGGCTGCAATTTATGTGTTGATCCGTGTCCGACACACTGCATCTCGTTGCAACCGGTCGCAGAAACTCCTGACTCCTGGAAATGGGATCTGAACACCATTCCCGTGCGTATCATTCCCGTGGAACACCATGCTTAAGTTATTCTCTGCATTCAGAAAAAATAAAATCTGGGATTTCAACGGCGGCATCCATCCACCGGAGATGAAAACCCAGTCCAACGGTACGCCCCTGCGCCAGGTACCACTGGCGCAGCGTTTTGTCATTCCACTGAAACAACATATTGGCGCTGAAGGTGAGTTGTGCGTTAGCGTCGGCGATAACGTATTGCGCGGCCAGCCGCTTACCCGTGGTCGCGGCAAAATGCTGCCGGTTCACGCGCCCACCTCGGGTACCGTTACGGCTATTGCGCCCCACTCTACGGCTCATCCTTCAGCTTTAGCTGAATTAAGTGTGATTATTGATGCCGATGGCGAAGACTGCTGGATCCCGCGCGACGGCTGGGCCGATTATCGCTCTCGCAGTCGCGAAGAGTTAATCGAGCGCATTCATCAGTTTGGTGTTGCCGGGCTGGGTGGTGCGGGATTTCCGACAGGCGTTAAATTGCAGGGCGGTGGAGATAAGATTGAAACGTTGATTATCAACGCTGCTGAGTGCGAGCCGTACATTACCGCCGATGACCGTTTGATGCAGGATTGTGCGGCTCAGGTCGTAGAGGGTATCCGCATCCTTGCGCATATTCTGCAGCCACGCGAAATTCTTATCGGTATTGAAGATAACAAACCGCAGGCGATTTCCATGCTGCGCGCGGTTCTGGCAGACTCTCACGATATTTCTCTGCGGGTGATTCCCACCAAATATCCTTCTGGCGGTGCTAAACAATTAACCTACATTCTGACCGGGAAGCAGGTTCCACATGGCGGGCGTTCATCCGATATCGGCGTATTAATGCAAAACGTCGGCACCGCTTATGCAGTGAAACGTGCCGTTATTGATGGCGAGCCGATTACCGAGCGTGTCGTGACCCTGACTGGCGAAGCAATCGCTCGCCCGGGCAACGTCTGGGCACGGCTGGGTACGCCAGTGCGTCATTTATTGAATGACGCCGGATTCTGCCCCTCTGCCGACCAAATGGTGATTATGGGCGGCCCGCTAATGGGCTTTACCTTGCCGTGGCTGGATGTCCCGGTCGTAAAGATTACCAACTGTCTGTTGGCTCCCTCTGCCAATGAACTTGGCGAACCACAGGAAGAACAAAGTTGCATCCGTTGTAGCGCCTGTGCTGACGCCTGCCCTGCGGATCTTTTGCCGCAACAGCTGTACTGGTTCAGCAAAGGTCAGCAACACGATAAAGCCACCACGCATAACATTGCCGACTGCATTGAATGTGGAGCTTGCGCGTGGGTTTGCCCGAGCAATATCCCCCTGGTGCAATATTTCCGTCAGGAAAAAGCTGAAATTGCGGCTATTCGTCAGGAAGAAAAGCGCGCCGCAGAAGCCAAAGCGCGTTTCGAAGCGCGCCAGGCTCGTCTGGAGCGCGAAAAAGCGGCTCGCCTTGAACGACATAAGAGCGCAGCCGTTCAACCTGCAGCCAAAGATAAAGATGCGATTGCTGCCGCTCTGGCGCGGGTGAAAGAGAAACAGGCCCAGGCTACACAGCCTATTGTGATTAAAGCGGGCGAACGCCCGGATAACAGTGCAATTATTGCAGCACGGGAAGCCCGTAAAGCGCAAGCCAGAGCGAAACAGGCAGAACTGCAGCAAACTAACGACGCTGCAACCGTTGCTGATCCACGTAAAACTGCAGTTGAAGCGGCTATTGCCCGCGCCAAAGCACGCAAGCTGGAACAGCAACAAGCCAATGCGGAGCCAGAACAACAGGTCGATCCGCGCAAAGCCGCCGTCGAAGCCGCTATCGCCCGCGCCAAAGCACGCAAGCTGGAACAGCAACAGGCTAATGCGGAGCCAGAAGAACAGATTGATCCGCGCAAAGCTGCCGTCGAAGCGGCTATTGCACGCGCCAAAGCGCGCAAGCTGGAACAGCAACAACAGGCTAATGCGGAACCAGAAGAACAGGTCGATCCGCGCAAAGCTGCCGTCGAAGCGGCTATTGCACGCGCCAAAGCGCGCAAGCTGGAACAGCAACAACAGGCTAATGCGGAACCAGAAGAACAGGTTGATCCACGCAAAGCCGCCGTCGAAGCGGCTATTGCCCGTGCCAAAGCACGCAAGCTGGAACAGCAACAGGCTAATGCAGAGCCAGAAGAACAGATTGATCCGCGCAAAGCGGCAGTTGCTGCGGCTATTGCCCGCGCTCAGGCCAAAAAAGCCGCCCAGCAAAAGGTTGTAAACGAGGACTAAATGGTATTCAGAATAGCTAGCTCCCCTTATACCCATAACCAGCGCCAGACATCGCGCATTATGCTGTTGGTATTGCTCGCAGCCGTGCCAGGAATCGCAGCGCAACTGTGGTTTTTTGGTTGGGGTACTCTCGTTCAGATCCTGTTGGCGTCGGTCAGTGCTCTTCTGGCCGAAGCTCTCGTCCTCAAACTACGCAAGCAGTCGGTAGCTGCAACGTTGAAAGATAACTCAGCATTGCTGACAGGCTTATTGCTGGCGGTAAGTATTCCCCCCCTCGCGCCATGGTGGATGGTCGTGCTGGGTACGGTGTTTGCGGTGATCATCGCTAAACAGTTGTATGGCGGTCTGGGGCAAAACCCGTTTAATCCGGCAATGATTGGTTATGTGGTCTTACTGATCTCCTTCCCGGTGCAGATGACCAGTTGGTTACCGCCACATGAAATTGCGGTCAACATCCCTGGTTTTATCGACGCCATACAGGTTATTTTCAGTGGTCATACCGCCAGTGGTGGTGATATGAACACGCTACGCTTAGGTATTGATGGCATTAGTCAGGCGACACCGCTGGATACATTTAAAACCTCTGTCCGTGCCGGTCATTCGGTTGAAGAGATTATGCAATATCCGATCTACAGCGGTATTCTGGCGGGCGCTGGTTGGCAATGGGTAAATCTCGCCTGGCTGGCTGGCGGCGTGTGGTTGCTATGGCAGAAAGCGATTCGCTGGCATATTCCCCTCAGCTTCTTAGTAACGCTGGCGTTATGCGCAACGTTGGGCTGGTTGTTCTCACCAGATACTCTGGCAGCACCACAAATTCATCTGCTGTCTGGTGCGACCATGCTCGGCGCATTCTTTATTTTGACTGACCCGGTTACCGCTTCTACGACCAATCGTGGTCGTCTTATTTTCGGCGCGCTGGCGGGCTTATTAGTCTGGATGATCCGCAGTTTCGGCGGCTATCCTGACGGCGTTGCTTTTGCCGTCCTGCTGGCGAACATCACGGTTCCTCTGATCGATTACTACACGCGTCCGCGCGTCTACGGCCATCGCAAAGGGTAAACCATGCTGAAAACTATCCGAAAACACGGCATTACGTTGGCGCTCTTTGCAGCGGGTTCAACAGGGTTAACTGCGGCCATCAACCAGATGACCAAAACGACAATTGCTGAACAGGCCAGTCTGCAACAAAAGGCGTTATTTGATCAGGTGCTGCCAGCTGAACGCTATAACAATGCGCTGGCACAGAGTTGCTATCTGGTAACTGCGCCAGAGTTAGGTAAAGGTGAGCATCGGGTTTACATCGCCAAACAGGATGACAAACCGGTAGCTGCCGTTCTGGAAGCAACCGCGCCAGATGGCTATTCCGGTGCGATTCAGCTGCTGGTGGGAGCCGATTTTAACGGCACGGTACTTGGCACGCGCGTGACTGAGCACCACGAAACGCCAGGGCTTGGCGATAAAATCGAACTGCGCCTTTCTGACTGGATCACCCATTTTGCGGGTAAAAAAATCAGTGGTGCGGATGATGCGAACTGGGCGGTGAAGAAAGATGGTGGTGATTTCGACCAGTTCACCGGCGCGACGATTACTCCCCGCGCGGTGGTTAATGCGGTAAAACGCGCCGGATTGTACGCTCAGACGTTACCGGCACAACTTTCTCAACTTCCTGCCTGTGGAGAATAAAACGTGAGCGAAATTAAAGACGTTATTGTTCAGGGGTTGTGGAAAAACAACTCTGCGCTGGTCCAGTTGCTCGGCCTTTGTCCGCTGTTGGCGGTCACGTCCACTGCCACTAACGCTCTGGGTTTAGGACTTGCGACTACGCTGGTACTGACGCTAACCAACCTGACCATTTCGACGCTGCGTCACTGGACGCCCGCCGAGATCCGCATTCCCATTTACGTGATGATCATCGCCTCGGTGGTCAGCGCTGTACAGATGCTGATCAACGCCTACGCCTTTGGCCTGTATCAATCATTAGGGATTTTTATTCCGCTGATTGTCACTAACTGTATCGTTGTGGGCCGCGCTGAAGCCTTCGCCGCCAAAAAAGGTCCGGCGCTTTCGGCACTGGACGGCTTTTCAATTGGTATGGGCGCAACCTGCGCCATGTTCGTGCTGGGTTCACTACGCGAAATTATCGGCAATGGCACGTTGTTTGACGGTGCAGATGCGCTGTTAGGTAGCTGGGCAAAAGTATTACGCGTGGAGATTTTCCACACCGACTCCCCTTTCCTGCTGGCGATGCTGCCACCAGGTGCATTTATTGGCCTGGGACTGATGCTGGCAGGAAAATACCTGATTGATGAAAAAATGAAAAAGCGCCGTACTGAAGCAGCTGCCGAACGTGCATTGCCAAACGGTGAAACAGGGAATGTCTGATGAACAAAGCAAAACGCCTGGAGATCCTCACTCGCCTGCGTGAGAACAATCCTCATCCCACCACCGAGCTTAATTTCAGTTCGCCTTTTGAATTGCTGATTGCCGTACTGCTTTCCGCTCAGGCGACCGATGTCAGTGTTAATAAGGCGACGGCGAAACTCTACCCGGTGGCTAATACGCCTGCAGCGATGCTTGAACTGGGCGTTGAAGGGGTGAAAACCTATATCAAAACGATTGGCCTTTATAACAGCAAAGCAGAAAATATCATCAAAACCTGCCGTATATTACTGGAACAACATAATGGCGAGGTTCCGGAAGATCGTGCTGCGCTTGAAGCCCTGCCTGGTGTAGGTCGTAAAACAGCCAACGTCGTATTAAACACTGCATTCGGCTGGCCGACTATTGCTGTCGACACGCACATTTTCCGCGTTTGTAATCGTACACAATTTGCGCCGGGGAAAAACGTCGAACAGGTAGAAGAAAAGCTACTGAAAGTGGTTCCGGCAGAGTTTAAAGTCGACTGCCACCATTGGTTGATCCTGCACGGGCGTTATACCTGCATTGCCCGCAAGCCTCGCTGTGGCTCTTGTATTATTGAAGATCTTTGTGAATACAAAGAGAAAGTTGACATCTAAAGATCAGGGGTAACACCGATTACCCTATTCATAACCTTTCTTTATCCTCTTTTAAAACATCTTTTTAACGTCAATGATGCCATTGCTTAGCGTTATCATCAGGTAATCCGTTTGCAGATAACCAAAAATGCAGGTTAATTGTTTTTTTAATAGCGAAATTTTCTATTCATTCGTGATCAAGATCACGATGCTGTGGCAATGTAAAAACATTGCAATAATCAGGTTAAAATCATTTAAATTTACACACGCAACAAATATTGACCTACAAAACATTACACTGGCTATTTTTCAGAAACTGGACTATCTCACTAGGAAAAACGCCAAATAGTAGAACATATCGCCATTAAGCCATCATCACCCTCTCAGGGTAGTGAAAAAATCTGCCGTTACGTTTTTTGAAAAATTTAACGCTGGATAACATTTCCCGGAATGGTTGAATTCCCCGCCTCAGTTATATGTAACAGATTATTACAAAGGACTTGTCTGAAAGTGCAAGATAGTGAACATTACCTGCCGTTTCCCCTCCCACTATAACAATTGCGCGTATGTTTTTTAGGCATAACGCGAGAAAGCACCCCCGTTAATATGGGATGTAAAAAAAGAGGTAAAAGTGTCCACTGCAAACCAAAAACCAACTGAAAGCGTCAGTTTGAACGCTTTTAAACAACCGAAGGCGTTCTATCTCATCTTCTCGATTGAGTTATGGGAACGTTTTGGTTATTACGGCCTACAAGGAATTATGGCTGTTTACCTGGTTAAACAACTGGGTATGTCTGAAGCGGATTCAATCACCCTTTTCTCTTCCTTTAGTGCCCTGGTTTATGGTCTGGTCGCTATCGGCGGCTGGTTAGGTGACAAGGTACTGGGTACTAAACGCGTAATTATGCTCGGCGCTATTGTGCTGGCGATTGGTTATGCTCTGGTTGCCTGGTCTGGTCACGACGCCGGTATCGTTTATATGGGTATGGCGGCTATTGCGGTCGGTAACGGCCTGTTTAAAGCTAACCCGTCTTCTCTGCTTTCTACATGCTATGAGAAAAACGACCCGCGTCTGGACGGTGCATTCACCATGTACTACATGTCCGTCAACATCGGCTCTTTCTTCTCTATGATTGCTACGCCGTGGCTGGCCGCGAAATACGGCTGGAGTGTTGCGTTTGCGTTGAGCGTTGTAGGCCTGCTGATCACTATCGTTAACTTCGCCTTCTGCCAACGTTGGGTTAAACAGTACGGTTCAAAACCAGACTTCGAGCCTATCAACTACCGTAACCTGCTGCTGACCATTATTGGTGTTGTGGCACTGATCGCTATCGCCACCTGGCTGCTGCACAATCAGGAAGTTGCGCGTATGGCGCTGGGCGTTGTTGCCTTCGGTATCGTGGTTATCTTCGGTAAAGAAGCCTTCGCGATGAAAGGTGCTGCGCGTCGTAAAATGATCGTTGCCTTCATCCTGATGCTCGAAGCCATTATCTTCTTCGTGCTTTATAGCCAGATGCCAACGTCACTGAACTTCTTTGCGATTCGTAACGTTGAACACACCATTCTGGGCCTGGCCGTAGAACCTGAGCAGTATCAGGCACTGAACCCGTTCTGGATCATCATTGGTAGCCCGATTCTGGCCGCTATCTATAACAAGATGGGCGATACCCTGCCAATGCCAACCAAGTTTGCTATCGGCATGGTGATGTGTTCTGGTGCGTTCCTGATTCTGCCGCTGGGTGCGAAATTCGCGTCTGACGCTGGTATCGTGTCTGTAAGCTGGCTGGTCGCGAGCTATGGCCTGCAGAGTATCGGGGAACTGATGATCTCTGGCCTGGGTCTGGCAATGGTTGCACAACTCGTTCCGCAGCGTCTGATGGGCTTCATTATGGGTAGCTGGTTCCTGACCACTGCCGGTGCAAACCTGATTGGTGGTTATGTTGCAGGTATGATGGCTGTGCCGGATAACGTTACCGATCCGCTGATGTCACTGGAAGTCTATGGTCGCGTATTCTTGCAGATTGGTGTCGCTACTGCCGTTATTGCAGTACTGATGCTGTTTACCGCGCCGAAACTGCACCGCATGACGCAGGATGACGCTGCAGACAAAGCGGCGAAAGCAGCCGTAGCGTAAAATTCAGGGAAACTCTTTTACAAGCCGCTAACTTTTCGTTAGCGGCTTTTTTTTTGTTCAGCAACGCACTACCATACTTTAAACCACAGACAAAAGGAGTTACCGATGAAATTGTTCTACAAACCGGGCGCCTGCTCTCTCGCTTCCCATATCACCCTGCGTGAGAGCGGAAAGGATTTTACGCTCGTCAGTGTGGATTTAATGAAAAAACGTCTCGAAAACGGTGACGATTACTTTGCCGTTAACCCTAAGGGACAGGTACCTGCATTGCTGCTGGACGATGGTACTTTGCTGACGGAAGGCGTAGCGATTATGCAGTATCTTGCCGACAGCGTCCCCGACCGCCAGTTGCTGGCACCGGTAAACAGTATTTCCCGCTATAAAACCATCGAATGGCTGAATTACATCGCCACCGAGCTGCATAAAGGTTTCACACCTCTGTTTCGCCCTGATACACCGGAAGAGTACAAATCGACAGTTCGCGCGCAGCTGGAGAAGAAGCTGCAATATGTGAACGAGGCACTGAAGGATGAGCACTGGATCTGCGGGCAACGATTTACAATTGCTGATGCCTATCTGTTTACGGTTCTGCGCTGGGCATACGCGGTGAAACTGAATCTGGAAGGGTTAGAGCACATTGCGGCATTTATGCAACGTATGGCTGAACGTCCGGAAGTACAAGACGCGCTGTCAGCGGAAGGCTTAAAGTAATAGCCATCGGCCCACAGGTCGTTGTGGGCCGAAATGAGATATTTCAGAGCTTTGTTGCGCTGAAATAATGTTCTGGATTGGCAATACGATCCTGAGCAGCAACCACTTGCAGCTCATATTCCTGCATTGCTTTTGTGGTCACCATGATTTCGTATACTGCAGCGGTCACATGTTCCAGGGCCTCCTGCAGCGTTGCCCCCTGAAGCAGTTTCACCAGCAGTAAGCCGCTCGTCACATCACCAACACCTACCGGCTGGCGCATACCAAAATCCACCAGCGGACGGCTGATATGCCAGGCTTCATCGGCGGTGACTAGCAGCATTTCAAAACGGTCACGGCTGTAGCCAGCTCGCGCCAGGTGTTTAACCAACACAATTTGTGGCCCTTGCGCAATGAGTTCGCGCGCTGCCAGAACCGCTTCTTCGACGTTATTTACCGGATGCTCACAGAGTATTTCCAGCTCAACCAGATTCGGCGCAATGATATCGCTGGCAGGCAAACCGTGCCGCACATGAAACTCTGCGACACCCGGTGCAACGATACAGCCTTTTTCCGGATGACCCATTACCGGATCGCAAAAATATTTCGCCTGTGGATTCGCTGCTTTCACCTGACGAACGATACCGAGGATATGTTCACCCTGCTCCGCCGATCCCAGATAGCCACTTAATACGGCATCACAGGTGTGTAATTTATCAATGGCGGCAATGCCTTGCACAATTTCGGTTAAATGGCTGGGCGGCATCACGCAACCGGTCCATTTGCCGTATTGGGTGTGATTAGAAAATTGAACGGTGTTCAGCGGCCAGACGTTCGCGCCCAGGCGGCGCATCGGAAACTCTGCCGCACTGTTACCCGCATGACCATAAACAACGTGAGACTGGATAGCGAGAATATTTTTCATCATGTTCCCTGTATAAAAACCAGGGGGAGTGATTTCTCACTCCCCCTTTCCACTTAATGCATTATTTCCAGCAAATCAGACAGTAATTCTTTTTGCCGCGACGCAGTAAGGTAAAACGACCAAACAGACGATCTTCTTCTTTAAAGAAGTATTCAGGATCGGACTGTTTTTCACCGTTAATAGTGATGGCATTGGAGGCGATAGTTTTACGCGCCTGACCACGGGAAGGTTGCAGTTCAGAATCGACCAGCGCCTGCATCAGGTCTGCGCCCTTTTCCATCTCAACCATCGGTACGCCGTCCTGCGCCAGCTGTTCGAAGTCCGCTTCACTCAGCGCACTCAAGGAACCGCTGAACAGGCATTCGGTAATACGTTTTGCCGCCTGCAAACCTTCTTCACCATGCACCAGACGTGTCACCTGTTCTGCAAGCACATACTGGGCGCGCGGTGCTTTACCGCTGTTTTTATCTTCTTCTTCCAGGGCGTTGATCTCTTCAATGCTCATGAAGGTGAAGAACTTCAGGAAGCGGTAAACGTCGGCATCCGCAGTGTTGATCCAGAACTGGTAGAATTTGTACGGGCTGGTTTTCTTCGGATCCAACCAGACTGCGCCGCCTTCAGTTTTACCAAATTTGGTGCCGTCTGCTTTGGTGATCAGCGGAACGGTCAAGCCAAACACCTGATTCTGATGCAGACGACGGGTCAGGTCGATACCAGAAGTGATGTTACCCCACTGGTCAGAACCACCGATTTGCAGCACCACACCGTACTGTTTGTTCAGACAGGCGAAGTCATAACCCTGCAACAGGTTGTAGGAAAACTCAGTGAACGAAATCCCCTGATCTTCACGGTTGAGACGCTGCTTAACCGCTTCTTTGTTGATCATCTGGTTAACGGAGAAGTGTTTGCCAATATCGCGCAGGAAGGTCAGCACATTCATATTGCCGAACCAGTCATAGTTGTTCGCCGCGATAGCAGAGTTTTCTCCACAGTCGAAATCGAGGAACGGGGCAACCTGCTTGCGGATTTTGTCCACCCACTCCTGAACAGTTTCTTCAGTGTTCAGCTTACGCTCGGCAGCTTTGAAGCTCGGGTCGCCAATCAGACCCGTCGCGCCGCCTACCAGCGCAACCGGCTTGTGGCCCGCCTGCTGGAAGCGTTTCAGGCATAACAATGGAACAAGATGCCCCAAATGCAAGCTGTCA